>Ga0209212_1001262_pt1 | contig 42616 bp, 36 predicted proteins | sample RifGroC2_FD_183996 | JGI IMG/M metagenome (GOLD analysis project Ga0209212, IMG submission 183996) | Groundwater microbial communities from Rifle, Colorado, USA - Groundwater C2 (SPAdes) (version 2) | ecosystem: Environmental > Aquatic > Deep subsurface > Groundwater | place: Rifle, Colorado... | reverse complement strand
TTAGTACTACTCCGTTAAGTATATGATCCGTTATCCCGTATCAAAGAAAACCCACTGCCCGCGGGAGTTGATCCTCCCGCAGTGGCGACAGATCGGGGTCGTGAGAAGAGCGTTGAGCCATCGTCGGATCGTCGGAAGCGAGATCCGGGAGTTTTTTTTGGTGATCCCCTTGAAGAAGAACCAGGAAGCAGAATGCCATGAAGCACAGGGCGATGTGGTGATGCAGCCCCGGCCACGATCGGCCCTCGAAGTGATCCAGCCCCAGCTCTTCCTTGAGCTGCTGGTATCCCTGCTCGACTGTCCAGCGGCGATGCGCCAGGGACACCAACCGGGAGATGGGAGCACCCTCGGGGAAGTTGGAGACGTAGTATTTGTAGCTGTCCTGGCCGATCCGCTCGATGAGCAGCCACCGCTCGGGCCCGGGGCGATAGTACGCCTTGCCGTTGGCTTGGCGGACCCGGATCGCCAGGGCTTCAACGGTTCGCTTGCTCTGCAACGGCAACTCCACCGTCTCGAAAGGGATCCCGTCCTTCTGAAGTTTCTCCTTCCACCGCTTGGCCGAAAACGGTTTGTGCCTTCGGTCGGCTACCGCCGGGTACTTCCTTCGCCTGCCCCCGTGCGACGGGGACGTCGTGATCATCTCGACGTCTCTCGGCCAGAACCCGTGGGACTCCGGGATCTGCCCGATGAACAGTTCCTTGCGTTCGTCCAGTGCGGCAAGAAAATCCCGGATCTCCCCGTAGCCAGCGTCGAAAGTGATCGCCTCGTAGGGAACCTTCCCCTTTACGCGATCCAGAAGGGACAAGGCCAACCGCCACTTCTCCACGAACGTCGTTCGTTCCGGAGGAACACCCGCCTTGATCATGCGGGAAGAGTCTTCCGTCCACGCCTTCGGCAGGTACAGTTCTCCCGCCAGCGGGAAGTGAAGATCCTCCCCCGCGAAGTGCCAGCTCACCACGCTCTGGCAGTTAGCCACCTTCCCCAAGGCGCCGCAGTATTGCCGCGCCACGCCGACGGAGTGCGTTCCTTTCTTCGGAAGAGACGTGTCGTCCAGCACGAGAACCCCCGGGGACGGACGCAGATGATCCGCCATCACCTCGACCAGTCGGTTCAACACAGAAGACGGATCCCAAGGGCTTTGGTTGACGAACTGTTGCATCGCCTGCTCGTTTCCGCCGGGCAACCTGGACGCCATCGGCTCGATCGACTTGCGCTCCCCGTCCAGAAGAAGTCCCGACAGGTACATCGAGCACCAGTGCCGCCGCTCCGAGCGACCCAGCAGAGGCTGGAAATGCTCCACGAATTCCACCAACTTCGTCTTCACTTCCGTCAACTGGTCCATGTCCATGGGGTTCCCTCCTCTCGGAGGGAATCATATCATACTTAACGGAGTAGTACTAGTTACAAGAGAAATACGGCAGGATTAAATTATTCAAAATTTATTTTTCTGCAATAAAATGCCTCTGCGTATTTTGTCGGAGAAACACTCTCCATTCCCCGAAGACGCAACACCGAAAAAAGGAGATCCTTTTCCAACCAGTGCTTATCAACCTGACTTTTAAATATTTCAATTATGCTCGTTACTTTGAATTGGCAAATAGTGTCTTCTAACGGAACGAATAAATTAGGAACCCCGAAATCACCATCGAATTTCGGGATCTCATATTCAAGAATCATATGGTTTCGGAAGGTATTCCATGTGAGTTCTGAGATGGTTCTATGATCCTGATGCAGATCGTTGCGGTAATGGGTAAAGATCAAATCCGGGGTAAACATATCTTTCAGTTTTTCAAAATACGTTTTTATATCGCCCCAATTATCAGGAAAGAAGCCATTTCGATATTTCAAAATTTCTATTTTCTTTCTCTCTGCATGGCTTAAAAATATATTTGCACTAGACCGTGCTTCTTTTTCTCTTCGTGAGTCTGAACTGAATACAACCCAGAAAATTTCAGTATGCCTATATTTTTTCAGTAAACTCAACAAAGTGCCACCACAACCGATTTCGATGTCATCGCAATGTGATCCCAAGCATAATATTTTAATTCCACCCTCAATATTCAATTTACAACCCAGCATTTTAAATGCCCTCACAAATAGAAAATACTATCCTATTATTTGTTATCAATTGCAGACTTTGTTGTTTTTCCAGATCTCCCACGGAGCGTTTCCCTTCGAATATATATCTTCCAGATGTTGCTTGTCTTTGAAGGTGTCCATACTGATCCAGAAGCCATTGTATTTATACGTCATGAGCTGCCCCTTTGTAATCAGACGGTGAAACGGCTCTTCCACCAGTTCCTCGCCTACCTTCATGTAATCAAAGATGTCCTTTTTGAAGACAAAATAACCCCCATTGATCCAAAGGTTCGATTTGGACAGGTGCTGAATATCATCTACCATGAATTCGTCTTTTACGGACACCACATGAAAACTTTGGGTAGGCTTTACGGAGACAAAACAGGCCACTTTCTTTTTTTGATTGAAATGGTCTAAAACTTTGTCCAACGGAACGTCCGAAAGGCCATCGGAGTAGTTCGCAAAGAACACCTTTTCACCTTTCAGGTGTTTCTCCACCGCCTTCAATCGCTGCCCGATGTTCGCATTCAATCCGGTGTCAACGAACGTAATCTTCCAGTCTTCTATATCCGTTCCGAGGAGTCTCACTTCCTTTCCGCCGCCCGATAACACGAAATCGTTCGAGACACATTCGTTGTAATTCAGGAAATAACTTTTCACAATATCGCCCCGATATCCCAGGCAAATGATGAAGTCCTTGTGCCCGTAACTGGCATAATACTTCATCACGTGCCACAGGATGGGGCGGTACCCTATTTCCACCATCGGCTTGGGAATCCGATCCGAAAATTCCCTGAGCCTCATACCCAAGCCTCCACAGAAAAGTACAACTTTCATGTGTCAGTCTCCCTCTCTTCCATTCGACCCTTTTCGGTCACAAGATCCATTTGAACTTGTGCTTCCATCCCTTGAATTGCCTTGGAATCTCTCTCTATACCATTCGATTGTCCTTAGTAAGCCAACTTCTAATGGTGTCTTTGCTCTCCACCCGGTTCTTAAAAAAGTGTTATCGGCATCAGCTAGACGGACAATCTCCTCGATTCGGCCTGGCATTTCACCGATACGCAATGTTGAATTCGTGTTGAACATCCGACAGATTTTTTCAGCGACTTTTCCAATCGACATCCCTATGCCTGATCCGATTTCAACCGGTAGATCGCTCATTTGGCTCACACCCGAAGCTGATAATATCCCACTAACAACATCATCAATGTAGATCCAGTCAACAACCCGCTCGGGACTTTGCAGGCGAAGGGTGTTTCCTTTAAGTAAGGAAGTGATAATGAATGGAATGACCTTTCGGCAATCCTGCCTCGGGCCATATGTCATGAAGATACGTGTCTGAATGACTTCCATCCCATACAATTTATGGAACATTTTTCCATAAATATTGCTGGCCCATTTGGCGGCGGAGTAGGGAGAATTGGGTGTTCCCCTCGGATCCAAAGGTTCCTCCAAAGATCCCGGTAAAACGATCCTGCGACATCCGGCCTCTGCACTGGCGATCAATACGTTCACCGTGGTAGCGAGGCAACCGTAAAAAGTTGGAGAGACAAGCGACAAATCCTGCGATCCCCATGCATGCGCAGCCATGTGAAAAACAAGTTCGGGCTTCTCTTGGTTTAAAATCTCCTTTGTTCTGGCCAAATCCTCTAGATCCCCTTGCAGCCAACGCACATGTCCCTCAACTGATCTCTGCTCGCTTCTGTACACTGCGCATACCTGTGCCCCGAGACGAAACAATGCGGCAGTCAAAGGCAACCCGATAAATCCCGAGGCCCCCGTAACAAGAACTTTCCGCCCAGTAAAGAATGTGTCGGTCAGCATTTTGGGCAATGCGGGACTTACGAATCCTTCAATAGATTGCGGTCAAATAGCATCCTGAAGGCATTGTATATTTCTCGATAAGTCAAATTGGATCGCTCAGCGATGTCCAGAAGGGAGTGTCTCCCGTCCGACAAGTTCAAAACCCAGAGAAGGGCCATTTCGACCTTTCCGGCATCGGGATGCCCACCGAGCGCGCGATAGAGCCCCCTTTTTCCCAACTGAGGTTCGCACTTCTGGCACAGGCTCACGTAGTTCGAGTTCGAATCTAGGATTTCGATCACGTCGAGATAGATCGAGAGGGAATCGGCCAAGCATTCCGGCCTCACGAGATCCAAATTGTCCGCAGATGTGTGGTACTCCGGATAGCCTCCATGCGGCGTCCGCGTCAGCGATCCTACCGGGAGGTCGAACCCTGGAGAGCAGTACTGGCGCTCGTCGTACCCGTACGGTGTAAACTCCCGCACGGAATATTCCGACCCCCTCGTCCGAAGTGCGTGAAGAACGGCCCGGTCGATCTCTGCATTGCCTCGGCGGCTTTTCTTGTATGTCGGGGTTCCGGGATCTCCGACGCACGCCACCACCAGTCCGTGACGTATTTTCGACGCAATATTTTCGTTCCGGCTCAACCAGACGATGGCGCCTATTGTCCCGGGAATGAATAGGAAGCGATACGAATACCTGGGTTTCATCTCCCGGATATGTCTCGCCAACCATGTTGTGAGGGCGATACCCGAAAGGTTGTCATTGCAAAGGGACGGGTGGCAGATGTGACAGGAGAGAAGCACTTCCTGATCCGAGCCCCCCTGGACGAGGCATTCCCCATAGGTCAGGCTCCCGTCCTTCAGGTCCGCATCGATGCAGACCTCGTATTCTTTGTCCCGGAGGGAATCCGCCTGGCGTTGAGATACGCAGAAACCCCAGTTCTCCTTGTAATACGAGGTGCGGTATGGAATCCAATCGGGTTTATCCGGCACCGAAAAAAGGTGTTCCCGCAATGTTTCCAGAGGAACAATTCCCCGGAAGGGAGCGCTGTAGTTCAGGACCTGCAAATTCGATTTACGGAAATCCACAACACGTTCACCGGCCTGGTTTTTTATATAGGCATCCCGGATGTTCCATTCCTTAGGGACGGTCCAGTCGTATGCCTGCGTGCCCGACGCCACCTCTTGAATCTCGATGGGAATGTTGCTGGCAATGCGCCGCAACGTCTCGCGCGTCCCCTCGCCGGTGATGCTTCTGCAAATCGGGTACAACTCTTCCATGAACCGGTACATCCAAAGACCCGCACCGGGAAGGAGGGAATCGTCCCTGGGAATTGAAGATGTCAATCAATTTCCAAAATTCAGGAGGTCGAAATCCGGGTATGACCGGTCCTTCTCGCTGATGATCTGCACTTCCCCCGGCCAAACGATCCCGAAAACCGGATCATCCCAGCGATAACCCCTGGCACACTCTGGTGCATAATACTCCGACATCTGGTAATGGATCTCCGTGTCGTCCTCCAACGTCAGGAACCCGTGGGCAAATCCCTTCGGGATGTGGAGCATGGTCCGGTTTTCTGCGGTCAACGTGATACCGATATGCTTTCCGAACGTTCTCGAGTCCCGGCGGAGGTCTACAATCACATCATAGATCGAACCCCGCGTGCAGCGGACCAGTTTGTCCTCTTCGAACGGCGGCGCCTGGTAATGCATCCCCCGCAGCGTCCCCTTTCTTCGATTGAAGGAAATGTTGCATTGAACGAGGCGGGTCTCCAAACCGAAGGATCCGAACTCCCGTACGCACCAGGAGCGGGCGAAAAACCCTCTTTCGTCTGCCATGGGTTCCGGCTGGACGATGTATGCGCCCTTCAATCGGGTTTCCGTGAACTTCACGGGATGACCGTCACCTCCGGAATGGGTACGACGAATTGCCCACCCCACTCCCGGATATAGTGAAGCTGCTGAACGATTTCATCCTTGAAGTTCCAAGGGAGGATCATCACATAGTCCGGGCGTTCCTGGCGGATCTTATCCGGTGAATGGATCGGGATATGCGTGCCCGGAAGGAACTTCCCCTGCTTGTACGGATTCCGGTCGACGGTGAAGTCCAGGAAATCCGTACGGACGCCGCAGTAGTTCAGGAGCGTATTTCCCTTCCCCGGTGCCCCGTACCCCGAAATCCGCTTCCCTTCCCGTTTCGCCCGGATAAGAAACTCGAGGAGTTTCCTCTTGGTCTCTTTTACTTTCTCGGCGAAGGACACATACCCGGCCAGGTGGCCGAGACCGTATGCATTTTCCCGCTCCTTGAGTCGGTCGACTGCGTCCCTGACCGGTTTCGATACGTCATCTGCATGCCGGCCGTAGATCCTGAGCGAGCCCCCATGGGTCGGGATCTCCTCCACGTCGAAGAGGACCAGACCGTGTGCGGCGAAGATCCGCTCGGCCGTCCCGAAGGAAAAGTAGGAAAAGTGCTCGTGGTATATGGTGTCGAACTGGTTCTCCTCGATGAGCCGCACCAGGTGGGGAAACTCCACCGTGACGACTCCTCCCGGCTTCAGGAGGATCTTCATGCCCCCGACGAAATCATTCACATCCGGGACCTGTGCCAACACGTTGTTCGCGGCGATGAGGTCCGCCCGCCGGCCGCTTGACGCCATTTCCTTCGCCGTCTGAACACCGAAGAATTTCACCATCGTCGGGACCCCCTTGGATACCGCAACCTCCGCCACATTCGCGGCAGGCTCCACACCCAACACAGGGATTCCCTTCTGCACGAAATACTGGAGGAGGTATCCATCGTTGCTCGCCAATTCGACCACGAAGCTTTCCTGTGTTAATCCGAACCGTTCCGTCACCTTGTCGACGTAGCATCTGGCGTGGGAAAGCCAGGTGTCCGAGTAGGAGGAAAAGTAGGCGTACTCCGTGAAGATCTCCTCCGGAGGGACGAACTCTTCCAACTGGACCAGGAAACATTCGCCGCACACGTAAACATGCAAGGGGTAGAATGGCTCCATCTGGTTCAACTGATCCTGGCTCCGGTAGCTTTCGCACAGAGGAGACATTCCAAGGTCGACAAAGGTCTGTGTTAGGGAACTTCCGCAAAATCTGCATATCCCTGACTTCCCTGATTTACTCCGGGTCATTTCCATTCCTTTGGTTGATGTTATTCAGGCTTCCTGTAGCGTCCAGCGAAGGGTTTCGTCCAGCCGTCCCGTGGATAGAAGCTGTTTGATGTGATCGATCCTCTTGTATCGCGGTCCTTCGAATTCTTCCTGGCGAATTCCGTATTTCCTATACGACTGGTAGATCTCTTCCGAACCGGACACGGCATCCCACTTGGGCTTGAAGTCCGGGAAGGCGGAACGAAACTTCCCGAAATCGACCCGGTAGCACCTCTTGTCAGGACCCGCATCCTTTGCAAACTCGATCCGGCATCCCGGAACGGTCTTCGAGACGATCTTCGCCAGATCGAGAATCCGGTAGTTCTCGGCGCTGCTCCCGATGTTGAAGGCCTGGTTGTGTACGATCTCGCGGGGCGCACGAAGAATGGTAATGAATGCCCTGGCGATATCCTCAACGTGGACCACAGGTCGCCATGGGGTTCCGTCACTCTTGAGGTAAACAAGCCCCGAAGCAAAGGCCCATGCGACAAGGTTATTAATTACCAGATCAAAGCGCATCCGGGGGGATACACCGTACGCGGTGGCATTTCGAAGGAAGGTAGGACTGAAAGAGTCGTCAGCGAGAGCTGCGACATCCCTCTCGACCATGACTTTGGTTGTTCCGTAAGGAGTGACGGGATTGAACTCAGCCTCCTCGTTCAGGAAATTGTCGCCGGACGCACCGTACGTGCTGCAGGACGAGGAAAAGAGGAATCGCTTCACACCGGCCTGCTTGGCGAGCCGTGCAAGTCTTACGGAGGCCTCATGGTTGATATCGAAGGTCAGCCGGGGATTGAGGTCGCTTAAAGGGTCATTGGAGAGTGCCGCGAGATGAATGACGGCATCGAACCCTTCAAGGTCTTGCGGTTCGGCATCACGGATATCTTTTCTTTCGAATCGAAATTCCGGGAAAACGGATCCATATGTGCATCCGGCATAGAGGTCGCTGTCGAAACCCCGAACCTCGTGTCCTCCTTCCATGAGTAACGGCACCAGCACCGAACCGATGTAGCCATTTGACCCTGTTACCAAGATTTGCATGTTGTCCCTCAACTGAATTAGTTTATATAATTAGCCAGGCTCTCGGCAACCACCCTGTGACCACGTTCATTGAAATGCCCTTCGTTGGGGATATATAGCTCTTTATTGTTGTTGGCATGCAGATCTTCATAAAGATCTAAATATGGAATGTTCAGTTCCTCACAAATCTCCTTTACGGTTCTTTGAGGTAAAAGTTTTTCCGAGAGCCAATTTTCGACCAGTTTGTTCTCCGAGAATGTCCGTTTCAATATGGGACCATAGACTTCCGGATAAACCTGTATGGGGGATGGTATAAGGCTTACAATAAGCAAGGCATGTTTATTTTCCGCCTCATGCTTTATTTCTCGGATAGCCCCTTTTAATATGGGTACCCCCTCTTTAAGCGTTTTTTCATCATACCAACCGCTGATCAAACCAGGAACCCGTGGGAACTTTACGTTATAGCCAACTTTATTAATATAATAGACAAGATCAGGTCTTGTCTGGAGGTAGGATGAAATTTTATTTTTCATTACTTCAAATATTTTAAACCTGTTGCCTCTCTTGGTTACCGGTGCAAATTCAGTATTTTCGTTAATTTCTTTCTTCGGCGGTCTTAACAAAACCAATCGCTTGTTTTCGTTTAAAATATATTTTGGTTGAACCAGATTTTCCGTATTATCTCCATAACTATAGCACAAATTATCCAAAATGTCGTTTATGAACAACATCAACAAGTATATATTTCCTGTAACATTATTATCGGCTAACCTCCTCATAAGCAATAACTCCTGTACGTTCCCGTATCCTTCCGCCCCGGCATTAATAACTTGGTACGAATCTGGTTGTTTTGCGTTTAAAATATTCTCCAACCTCGTCGTAAAAATATCCTCGTTCCGGATCCCATTTGCGAATGTAAACGAATCCCCAAGCACAATGATTCGTTTTCCCTTCATTTCTCCTGCATTTTCAATTTCTTTACTACGCAGACCATGTTTGTTAATATAAATTTCGTGCGTTCTTATAGAATGTATTGACTTGATCGTGTACTTCCCCGGCAAATAAACCCATCCAATTTCCGGATCAAATTCCTTATTCTTAACATATGAAATATTGGAATAGTAATATCTGGCAAACATATATTCTGCCATGAGAAAGCAAACAGCCGAAGTAATAATGATCATCAGCACGTAGTAAAAAAATATTTTCAGTTTATTATTCATATACCATAGAGATTAAAGTGGTTATTCCATTTTCGAACCGGCAAAACAAAAGGGGTCATTCCGAAAATATGTCAATCCAATTTAAATACTTCCCTCCAATCTTTCTCTTCGTGCAATTTATTCTGTTCTTCTTTCTTGAACAAATAGTTTCCTAACACGAGATAATCCATTTCCGTGCGCATAAAACACAAGTACGCATCTTCCGGAGTACAAACGATGGGTTCCCCTCGAACGTTAAAGCTCGTATTTACAACCAGACCAAAACCGGTCTTCTCCTTGAATGCATTTATCAAATTCCAGAAAATTTCGTTTGTATTTCTATTTACGCTTTGTATCCTGGCAGAATAATCAATATGCGTGATCGCCGGCACGTCTGACCGTAAATGATAGAGCCGGTCGTACATCTTTTGACAATCGTAGTTCTCAGGGAGTGGATTTCGGCGTTTTTCCACGACCGGCGCAACCAGGAGCATGTAGGGCGATGGGCATTCCAGTTCGAAATATTCTCCTATGTCCTCTTCGAGGACTGCCGGGGCAAATGGCCGGAAACCTTCACGATACTTTATTTTTAAATTCAACTTTTTCTGCATATCCGGAGAACAGGGATTTCCCAGTATGCTCCGGTTGCCAAGGGCCCTCGGACCGAACTCCATCCTCCCCTGAAACCATCCCACCACTAGACCTTGCTCGAGGAGGCAGGCAACCTCGCCGCAAAGGGATTTCTCGTCCGGGAAATTCCTATATACAGCTTTGTATTTCTTTATCATGCGGGCGATATCGGATGTTCCATACTCCGGACCGAGATATGCCCCTTTCATCGAGTCTTGACCGGGAACAACCGCCCTTGGATTTTCCTGCCCCAAATACCAGGCAGAATATGCCGCTCCCAAAGCACCGCCCGCGTCGCCTGCCGCGGGTTGTATCCATATATCTTCGAAGATCCTCTTTCTAAGGAGTTTTCCGTTTGCGACACAATTGAGAGCAACCCCCCCGGCCATCGTAAGGAAACGGCATCCGGTCAATTTGCGAGCTGTCTCCGACAACCGAACCACCACCACCTCCGTCACCTGTTGGATCGCAAGAGCCAGGTCCATATATCCTTGTTCCAGCCCGCTTTCCTGCTTCCTTCTCGGTATCCCGAACAGTCTTTCCCATTTGTCGTCCCGACACATCGTAAGACCCGTTGCATAATTAAAATATTCCATGTTCAACAATATCGAACCATCTTCACGGATGTCGATCAAATTTTCGATGATATTTTGTTTGAATTTCATTGTCTGTTCCGAATTCGGATGTCCGTATGGGGCAAGCCCCATGAGCTTATACTCGCCACTGTTGACCTTGAATCCGCAATAATGAGTAAACGCGGAATACAGAAGACCGAGGGAGTGGGGAAAATCCAGTTCCCGCAATATATTTATCTTATTACCTTTTCCAATCCCGATGGTTGCAGTAGCCCACTCACCGACTCCATCCAGGGTCAATATCGCCGCTTCCTGAAAAGGCGACGGGAAAAAGGCACTGGCAGCATGGGACAGGTGGTGCTCAGGGAACAACAACTTCCAATTCGCCGTTCCGATTTTGTCCAATTCATCGATGAGCATCTTGCGCATGAAGAGTTTTTCTTTAATCCATACCGGAATCGCGGAAATAAAACTTCTCAAACCGTCTGGGGCGAATCCGTGGTATGTTTCTAAAAGTCTTTCGAATTTTAAATACGGCTTATCATAAAACGCGACTGCATCCAGGTCGCTGGTTTGAATCCCGCCTTCCTCCAGCACATACTTCGTCGCATTGTGAGGGAACACGCTTGTATGTTTTTCCCTTGTGAACCTCTCTTCCTGGGCTGCTGCGATGATTTCCCCATTCACCAATAAAGCGGCAGCACTATCGTGGTAATATGCAGACAATCCAAGAATCGCACCAGACATACCTTTCCCCTTTAAAATAATGTGTAAATAAATGGAGCGATTGCAGAGCCGCTCGTGAACACTATCATTGCTCCAAATAACAGCAACGTGATCAGTATCGGCAACAGCCAGAATTTCTTTCTCACTCTTATAAACCCCCACATATCACGTAGAAATTCCATATAATTCCTCCTTTTCAATATGGATTTTGAATATCTTCAAGCGTGATTTCATGTTCACGAACAACTAACACCGAATCCCTCCCGTTTTTCCATTTTTTTAATTGCATGGAGTCTTTTCCAAAAGATTTTCTGATCATTCCAACTGGCACGACTAATAAAAAGAACACAATACTTAAAATTATCGTAGACATCACGGTACCCATCATTAAAGAAAGGCCAATCCATAGTTTTGCAATTGATTTGAAAAATATCGGCCATACCATATTAATCAACAGCAGAAATATGGCCAATGTGATGTATTGAGGTTTCTCTAAGAGAGAAGATATCAATAGAATTATCAAAACCATCGCCATACCAGTATCTTTTGCTTGATCAATAGAAATGATTTTTGGAATATATTTACTAATGGAAATGTTTGTCATTCCTGTCCTCCTTTTAATAACAATTCCATGAGCATTATTTTTCTATCGAATACGGAATGACATCTTTCTCAATCAATTTTATCAGATTTTTCAAACTTTCCTTGCGTCCCCGCAGCCCTTCCGTCCCATCAAGACCAACCATTTCCAATATTTCCTCCCACCTATACGCCCAATCGTGTTTTTTCAAACATCCTATCACATTATTTTTTCTACTTGATTCGATCCTGGAGGACTGATTTTCAAGTGCCTGTATGATCTCGTGAACGTTACACGAATCATATGGCATGTGAAACATGAAATCTTCCCAGTCGAACACCCTTTTAAATTCTTCATTATTCGGCTCCTCACCAATAAGTATGGAACCACTTGCGGCCCCTTCAAAATATCTGGCTCCTATTTCGCTTTCTCCAGCAGTTTCGAACGGAGAATCTATTTTCCCTGGATTGACAATGAAATATTTGCTTCTTTTCAGAATACTCGCCAATAGAAATCTGTGCTCAATATAATCTTTAACAATACTTCCAGAAATCGAATCATACATATAAAATAGACGCCCACTTCTTGCCATCTCCAAAAGGGCATTATGAGTCTTTGCAGATCTTCGCCCCATATTATATAAATCTACAACTCGCATAACAGATTGAGGGTAAGGACAAAAAGATACCGCATCAATTCCGACTGGAAGATAATTACATCTTTTACCCAAGAAATCATTCAGGTACTTAACAACGCCGCAAACATTTACAATAACATGATCGAAGTCATGCAATAGCCTTAAATATGCTCTTTCAAAGTAATAACTAGAGGGCCAAATTTCATTTATCCAGCAAACAGACGACTTACACAGCCCCTTCCATTTTATCGCGCTATTAACATAGAGGAGATCCTTTGGATATTGGCATATAGCAATAAACAAGTCATAATCTTTGTTTATATTAACATTATCCATACCAGGATTTATTAATAAAGCGAAATGTTTGGCGATACCTTGCGCAATTCTGTCAATATTGCAGGACGATATGTTTAATGTCGGCGCAATTAGATCGACTGAGTCCATTTTACATATAAGGTCTTCGAACTCGTACAATAAACATCTAAAATGCAATTTAAGATGTATATTCCTTTGAGAAAACATTAAAATGCGAGGTTTTACTACAGACATTTGTTCACCCATAGGATATTCTGCAATACTCTTCTATAACTTTTCTTTTACAAGGGCTTTTACAACCAGTTGAATACATTCGGATTAAATTATACTCCGAAAATTTTAGCACTACATTTTCCGGTTGTGGAACAGGGAACGTTACGGGGTAGCGGCGACCCGTTCGGAGTCCAGCATGGTGACGCGACGGGGAATCGGGACGTCTTACTCAAGTTTGACAGCCTCTTCCCTCGTCACTGATCGAACCCGTTATTTTTCGGTAACATCACTGGCGCGTGATTCCGTAAAACCCAAAATGTAGTGTTACGGTTATGATAATTAATGATTGACATCATATTGTTATGATGATATATGTAACTCATGTTTCTGCGAACCCTCGCCTTCTCCCGGAAAGACGGATCGCAGCGGAAGTATCTCCAGATCGTCCGGACGTACCGGGAAAACGGACGCGTCCGCCAAAAGATCATCGCCAACCTCGGGCGTCTCGACGAACTTATCGCCAGTGGCACCCTCGAAAAACTTTCCGATGCCCTTTCCCGGTACGTGGAGAAGAAGGAGTTGTTGTGCAAGGCAGAGGAACTGATGGCCACCTCGGCGCTGTCGTTTGGCCCCGTACCGATCTTCACTTCGTTGTGGAAGAAGCTCGGGCTTCCGGAAGCGATTGCTACGGCCACGAAGCGGGAAACCGCGAACTACGATCCCGCCCCGGTGATCTTCCGGATGGTGCTGGGGCGGCTGCTCGATCCTTCGAGCAAGCTCTCCACTCACCGGTGGGCGGAGACGATCTGGTGGGACGACGGCGCCGTGGTGGAGTTGCAGCACTACTACCGGTCGCTGGGGATCCTGGCACGAAGCATCAAGAAGATCGAAGAGCACTTGTATTACCGGGAGCGGGACCTGTTCACCCCGGCGCCGGATCTGCTCTTCTTCGATACCACCTCGACCTATTTTACCGGCGCCGGGCCGATGACGGATCTGGCGTGTCACGGCTTCTCCAAGGACAACCACCCCGAGAACAAGCAGGTCATGGTGGGCGTGGTGATGACGCGGGAAGGAACGCCGCTTGCCCACCACGTCTTCCCCGGCAACACCCCCGATGCGGCGGTCTTCTCGGAGGTGATCGAGGAGCTCTCGACGCGGTTCGGGATCAAGCGCGTGATCGTGGTGGGCGACCGCGGGATGTTCAATGCGAAGGTGATCGCCCGCATCGAGGAACTGAAACTGGAGTACATCGCCGGCGTGAAGATGCGGCAGGACTGGGACGTGAAAGAGATCGTGCTCGAGAACAAGGCTCCCTTCGAGACAGTCACCGAGAACCTGAAGGTGAAGTTGGTCGAGTTGGGGGAAGAGCGGTACATCGTCTGCCTGAACGAGGAGGAAGCCAAGCGGGACCAAGCTGTCCGGGAAGAGATCGTGTCCGATCTGCGGGAGAAGATCGTGAAGGGTCCCAAGAAGATGATCGGCAACACCGGGTACCGCCGATACCTGTCCGTCGACAAGGATGCGGTGCAGATCGACGAGAAAAAGATCACCTCGGAGAAAAAATTCGACGGGATCTACGTCCTGCGGACCAACACGGATCTGTCCGCCAAGGATGCCGCACTTGCCTACAAGGGGTTGTGGAAAGTGGAGCGGGTGTTCCGGGAGATCAAATCGACCTTCGAGATCCGGCCTGTGTATCTGTCCCGGGAGGATCGGATCAAGGGACACATCGCCGTCTGCTTCCTGGCGTTCTGTCTTCAGGTGGCATTCCTTCGCATCGTTCGCGGGGAGGAGAAGCTGAAAGAGCTGTCGGCCCGCTCCATGTTGCAAGAACTCTCCGAGGTCCGGATGGTTCATCTGAAAGCCGGGGAGGCGGAATACCGGATCCGGACCGAGCTGTCCCCAACGGCCAACGCCATCTTCCAGGCCGCCGAGGTACCCGTTCCCCGTCGCGTCAGCACCGTCCATTAACTGAGAATAACTCCTGGAAATGTAGTGTTACGCTCAAAAACCGCAAAAATCGTGGCTAATAAATCAACCACTTGCAAGACACCCTGTCAAAGATAAGTCTTACCGCCCGCGGTGAGTTCGACTATCCGTAATTCTTTTAGCGACAGGATCCGATCCAATGAATTCAGCCAGTTACGGCGGGAAAATCGGAGAGATAGTAAAGTATCAGTATAAAGTCAAGAACTATAAATTACGGCCATGAAGTATTTATTTCAGTAACTAATATATCATGCGTCCTGTAAATTTCACGGAGTTATCGTCAGGATATTTGGACTGTTAGGAACCTTTAGTTGATCGGTTAACGGATATTCATACGCTCCGATATCCGGGGCGGAGCCGTAAAGAACTACTTCACCATCGGACTTACTATAAAGCCACACATTATTGCCGACACTACGACTAATGGAATTTGCCAGCGTTATAGTGTTCGTAGAGTAATTTATAGAACTGATTTGTACGACATTAGATACTGTACCAACTGCTATCCGGTCAGCATAAACCGTTGTGATCCATGAAGGCCAACTTATCCCCCGACCGAATTTCCCGTCAGAGAAATACCGCGCATCTGTAACGATTAGCGATGTTCCAGACCCGGTATCGGCAGCAGCTACAGTAGTGAGTGCGCCACCAGCGTTAATCGGGGCAGTCCCGGCTTTCAATCTCAAATCAGGCAAATTTACATACGATGAATCCGCCATAGACGGATTGATAAATAAAGCCGTATCCGTGGCGCTTGATGCCAGATTATTTGCGTAAGTCATTGTTGTGCTAGTGCCCCAGATGACGTGCGCGCTTGACCGTTCGCAATCGGTTCCAGACTGTTGTGGATTAAGACTTGTCTGGGCCCATGTCTTGTTGAATAGTGTGTTCTTTATTACGTTGTTTTTATTGTATGTAGAATTGTAGTCATTGTTTACAGCCCACCGCTCTTCGCATTGTATATCGTCTTCGGTACTGTATCCAGTGTAATAGAAGGTCTGGTTGTAGATATGATTGTAACTTGAAGAGTAAGAATAATACCGAATGTTCATTGCCATACCAAGTGCGCCGAATATATAGTTATTACGAACAAGGTTGGTCGATGAATTAAGATAAAAACTTGTGCCTCCTCGCTGACCTCCTGACCAACTCAAATAACTAATTCCTGACGGACCTATTCTATTCCCCTCTATGATATTTTCCCCTATTGTTCCTCCGTTAGTGTATAAATTGCGATAACCATATAATCTGGACTGTCCATCATCTGAAACATCATAATAAGGCCCATTATGTACGATATTATTACGAAAGATATTGTATGGTGCTTGGAGTCCAACCACATGATGCCCGGAGTGTGCGAAAATATTATTTTCAATCAGGTTATAACTATCGCTCGTATTCCCTTCCTCGATTCCAAGTTCGAAAATAACCGGGCCATCATAATCGATCGTATAACATTGCCAGTCGTGGAAATAGTTATTATGTATCCAGTTGTAGGTTGACCCGCGCATGAAGGAAGAACCACGGAAATTTATACTACCGCAAGTTGCGGCAGATGCAGGGTATCCGTAATATGACCCGAACTCACAATGGTCTATCTCGTTGTAATGACTCGGCGTCGATCCCGAATAATTCCCGTTTATCATTGTTCCAAACGATCTAAACGTCATCCCGTAGCCAGACGGTCCAGACCCTACGAGTCCCGTTATGCGGATGTAATTTCTTGCTTCTACGTCAATGGCTTTTGAATATATGTGGTTGCCTACAAAATTAACTGTTTCTCCCGTATACGAGCTAAAAGTAATACGGGAACCAGCAGTACCGCTATTGGAGGGCGCTATTGCAGTAACCTCACCGCTTAAATTATACGTCCCTCCACGATAGTAAACAGTATCCGCCGCCGCCGCATTCGTGTTTGCCGTTGTATAGGCACAAGCCGCAGCACCGCTCAGTGGACTCGCGCTCTGGCAGTTAGCCCACGTAGCGGCCCCCGTTGGAGAAACCCAGTAGGTTCCCGCAAATGCGATATTAGTCAGAGAAATAAACACGCAGGATATAACTAATAAAGGTGCGACAAACGCATAAAATCTTTTGTTTGGAATCATCTCTTAACCTCCGGCATGATCGGCGCCCACAAGCAGGAACAAGATTTTATAAAAAGCATACTGCCACCTCCGCGTGATGCCTTTTACCGTTCACGAGACCCTATCATAAAGGATACAAAAAGCATACCAAAAAAACGAGAAAACGATAACGAATAACATGTTGGTTTGCAGAAAGAATCCTCTTTGCGGATTACCGCAGGGGGTTTACAAGGCAGCCTACGGTTACGATTTCGAAATTACGATATCGAATCTGGATTCGCGAAAAGGTTGCATTACGGATTGCGCGAGTTCTTTAGCGGCTCTTCATTAATTTTATCTGCAACTGCTGTAATGGTCTGTAGCCTATAAAAATGATTCCAAGGTCTTCCGCTAATTTCTTCGTATCATCGGAGGTCCAAACATCATAATCGATCTGCCGGATAGACGCATTATGCTTTCCAAAAATTTTCAGCATTTCTGCTGTCTTAAAGGCGGTATGAATTTTTATATTATTTACGCCTGGTTTTAATGATCGTAGATGCGCGTGATATTGCTCTTTCATGAATTCAAAGGACTGAACCTGTCCCGCCATATAAATGCCCATCTGTGTATCTGGAAACACATATCCTTTATTACGCAGCGAAATCAAATTGTTTTTTACAAATGGCATCCTGTATTTTCGTCGCTTCCAAACGCGCATGGGAAGAGCATATCTGCGGGATAATTCCATAACATAGGAAAAAAAACCATGATGATAGTAGAAATCCATATGGTGATCTAAATGGCTTGGTTTTAATCCAGTATCCAGGATTTTACTTATCTGAGCGTCCAATTCCATTTCAATTTCTTTTCTTTTTGCATTCCGCAGAAGGTCCTGTATATTGCTCCACATCATGCCATCAGGATTATACAGACTAGGCACATCAGTCCGCGGAAGTACCGGGGACCAAGGGTATCTCCTTCCCCATTCGCAAGTCAACGTCAGGTGTACGCCCAGTTCGATTTCAGGGTTTTTCCCCCACAATTCCATAATCTGCGGGAAATTAGGGCAAGGCACCATAATGCTCCCGCTTTTCACCAACCCGAACTTCAAAGTACTAAAACTTGCCTTTGTCTCATCATCATGGATTCCCACGTCATCGATATTTACAATAACCAGAACATCCTTGTCAGAATAGCCCAATTGCTGCGCAAGCGTCGGAGAAAATGCATGTTTTATAAATGGGAGGATACCCATGGCGCCCATTATAAACGGTATTGTTCTTTATCAATTAAATCTGGGACTACCTCTTTTCCAATAAATTCCCTAACCCATTTTGAACTTTCCGGATGCAGATCGCTGAGAAATATCTTGATACTTCCCGTCTCTTTATTTTCTGCCAGAATGTTTTGTATTCGTAATGTGTTCAAAACCAGAAGCGCGACTTCTTCCGCAGAATCCACCAATGCAATATTTCCAGTGATGCTGCTAATTTGTTCTTTCAATAAAGGATAATGCGTACATCCAAGAATAAGCGTGTCTATATCATTTTCAATCAGAGGCTGCAAGTATTCCCTCAATATATGACTGGTGATATCCCTGTGGATCCAATCTTCTTCTACCAGAGGCACCAGCAATGGTGTAGCCACTTCAAATACTTTGATCAATGGATCAATATGAGTTATCGATTTGGAATACGCCCCGCTGTTAATGGTGCTCTTCGTTCCAATTACACCGACTCGTTTATTCTTCGTGGCCCGAACCGCTCCTGACGCGCCGCATTCAATCACACCGATGACCGGCAGCTTAATAAAACTTCGAAGATAATCTGCGCTGGCTGCGGAAGCCGTATTGCATGCAACGACAATCATTTTGACGTTTTTCGAATTCAGAAAAATCGAGTTTTCGACGGAAAAACTCTTTATCAATCTGTTGGATTTTGATCCATATGGCAATCGTGCAGTATCGCCAAAATATACGATATCCTCATACGGCATGATCCTCATCATCTCTTTGACGACTGTTAACCCGCCAATGCCTGAATCGAAAAGGCCTACGGGACGGTTTTTCGACAACTCGTTCACAGTTTACTCTCTCCTAAGGGGACTATTTCTACCGTTTATGGAGCATCAGATACAGAAACTTGAGAGGGTCGTAAATGCTCGTTCTATAGAGAAAATCCTCAACTATTTTTTTTATCCGGCTCTCTTCCGGGTTGATGTCAAACGCCAAGGCTTCAGGCCACAGAGATGCTATAATAGCATGGTGCAATCGATAATCCGGTTTTGTCCTGTATTTGAAGGGCACTCGCAACATATATTCGATGTATCTGCGGCAACTGTAGGGACATAGCGATTCATAGACGATATCATATTCTGAAAACGTCATTGCACCCCAGTTGCCGACCCTTTGCTCCCAATGCATCAAATCCAATATATCGATATTATGCTTGGTCAGTTTCTTAACAGGAAGCACCCATTCTTTAAACTGCTCTACCGCGATCTCGCTTCGACTCATCTGCGCCATTGCAGCCAATGCCCTGCCACCAAGCAATCGTTTTGGCGTTTTGGGAAACCGAAATCGATCCCGCTTGGTTATTTCACTGCAGTTCCCGTAAATGACGACAATTTCCTTCTCTTCTTTTTTGAAACGGTCATGGATTGAAATGGCATTCAACCCTTTCGTCGGTCGGGCCGTGAAGACGTTTTTCTTTAGAATCTCTTCGAATCCCCTATCAAGCCGCGCCGGAAGTTCCAGAATCGAGTGTTCCAATCCAAGTTGCTTGAGCATTTTAGAAGGGATTACTACATCTGGATCGCTCTTTACCGAAGAGTGAGTGGCTTGTGTGAAATAATGGATTTCCGTCGCAACCTTCCTGCTGGCAGCGAAAAGGGTTCTGCTGTCAAGACCGCAGGAGATTGCAAAAGCGACGTTATAGCGATGCACTGCTCCTTCGATGATGCCGGTCAGGAGCGATGAAACGGGTGGAATGCATTCCGATATCGAAATCGGATTTAGCCGATCAGTGGGCCAATATCGCACAACAGACTTCGAACCAAGATCAAAATAATGGTTCGGCGTTAAGTGGAAGATGTTGTCGAACAGCGTCAGGTTTCCTGGGTACCAGTGTTCGGTCGACTTGAACAGAGACGTCTTGCTCAAATCATTGTACTTATCTTTATTCGATTCTATACCGAGTTTCTGTGCAATGACATGAGGCTGTGAAGCGCACCAAACGGAATTCTGCTTATCAACGTGATAAAAAACCTGTCTTAAACCACAGGCATCGCTGAAGATGCGAAAGTCGCCTCCCATCTTGACAACCATGGCAAATCTTCCGCATTTGTCTGCTATATTTTTAAACACTTCGTCTGCGGTTTTGGACCTATTAATGACATCCTCCACGATCTGGGCATCATTAAACCGAGGATTATAGGGGTCGATAATATACCCTAATAATATAATCGACCTGTCTTTGGTCTTTGTTACTATTACGGGAAGATCCGGATGGGAACTTAAGAAAACATTGTCTGAAATGTGGATCTGCTTCCAATTACCGAAACTGTCAATAGGTCGGGGAGTTAATATGTATTGACGCCGGTAGAGATATTTTCCTGTATTCGCTTCAAACATTTACGACACTTCCTCTATCATCGCTGCGACGCCACGAATATAGATTCCTATTGCTTTAAGGACCGGTAATTCGAAGAAACTGATAGAATGAGAACGGGCACCAACATTTTCCCTGTGAATACAACGCATGTGGATTCAGATATATTATGAACAACAGCCATTAATAGGAAACAAACAAATAATATGCCCCAATCAAAGTTATCAATAATCATCCTTTGCGCTGTCCGACAAAAGGAAAGAAGGACTATTATGAAAAATATATATCCAACAAATCCTATATTAAGAAGCAAGTCGAGATATCCGTTGTGGGCTTCGTTGGCATCTGCATGCTGTATAATTGCAGTGTTCCAAAATCCACCGAATCCATACCCCCACAAGGGCCTTTGCATCTGTAACGGAACAAGTATTGCCCATAAATCGTTCCGCCCAGTTAAAGTCGAATCACGTTGAAAAACAGATGACACATCGACCAATGACAGCTTCCCGAGAAAAGGGGTAACTGTTCCATACGCTGCAATAAGAGCTACAATGACTGTCAATGCGAACGGCCCTATCAACACACCTTTATTTCTAAACCAGGAAATACCGATATACGTTGACACCCCCAGGAGTAATGCGGCATTTGATGTGGCAGAGTATGACAAGTTGTGCCCAGGCCCACCCATGAGATACAGAGCCAAAAAAAGAACGATCGCTTCGAGACACGCGTGGTATCTGCTAACTGGGATACCACTCCCCTTCCGCCTTTCCATGAAGGACCAGATTAGGAAAAAAACGGCAAAAACGCATAGTACACCTAGACCGTTCTTTTGCGTCGCTGCGCCGATCCACATCACAGTTCCATCCCATCGATTATATTGTCGGCCATATGCAGGGAAATAACGAATCAGCACATAGGAAAGTGGAATCAGTATATATATCATTCGTACAATAATACTTTTAATTGCACGACGTGGTTCGGGTTCAGTTGCTATAACAAATGACATAACAAGCACAATAAATTCTCTTGTCCAACGCTTGAAGGACACAAACGGGATATCAGACCAGAAAATGCTGACAAACATGTACCCTAAAAGTAACATCAACCATGGATTTTCTCGTATCGCGACAGACAAACTGAACCTTCTTTTTACTAAAATCAACAGTCCAATACAGAGTAGTGCCACGAGAAGAATTTGATCCGCCAGATTTCCTTCTTCCACGCTACTCACTATATCTGAACTCGTCATGGAGCCTGATACAATCCAAGCACCAACAGGTTTACTTGTATTGATTAACATCCAAATCGTCGGTATCCACGTAGCAAGAGATACTTTTGGCACCTGCTGATGGTCAAGGCGCAAAAGCAACCAGATAAAAATGGTACAAATAATAAGCGCGAGTGGTGGAGGCATAGTTACAAAGATTCTAGAAGTTTCTATTCAAACGCGGCGTAACCAGTGAATAAATGATCCTGTGCGCACGAAAGTTCTGTTTTATTACCGGGCACATTTATGCTCATCTGTCTGACACGATCATGGCACGCTGAATTTCTATCTGCGACTGAACGAAGCTATAGATTTTATTTTCCTGATGAATGGGATAATCAAATCGCCGGTGTAGGCCATCGCAGCACATTTCGCACTCGAATAGCAGTCAAAACGTCCGAGATAAAAAACGTCTCTACCATTCTTCCCCGAAAGGCCGGCTTTAAAATGATAGGTCCCCGGATTTATTAGCGGATTAATGCCGTTGAGATTGTAGTATTTGCATCCGTTTTCTTTCATCCATTTGATCGCCCTCCATTGCAGCAGATAGGAACCTTTGTTTTTCATACCTTGATCATTCGTAGCGCCAAATAAATAGATTCCCGTTTCACCGACTGCTGAGCAAATTGCGCCTGCCGAAATAGCCCCATCCTCGGATCGGCAAAGAAAGACGTTCATCTTGCTTCCCTGCGGCAGATCTCTCTGGATTTTCCTGAAATCATTTATGTCATTGGGTTCCTGAAACTTCTTTCGTTCCAACAACTGTCGGTACAATGCTATAAAATCGACCAACACACTGTCATCCGCTCCTTCGACGACTTGGAGGCCGTTTCTTTCCGCCCTATTGAGGCAATTTCTCCATTTCTGATCCATGTTCTTTCGCAATTCGTCCAAGGAGCCGCCAATATCCATAATGAGCGTGCGGCCGCGATTTTCAGAGGAAACCGGCATGAAGCCCTCTTCAAACAATACACGGGCGAGTATTTCCGGATCACTGTCGAATACCAATGGAAAGATTCGAAGGATCATTCTCTGCCGGCAGACATATTCGTTTCGGAGAGCGCGAAGCGCTGATCGAAAATGCTCGGGTTCCGCGGTCCTGTCGCGATGCTGCCAGAGAGGCCCCCATCGGACGTATGCCGCTTTCGTGCTAATTCCTGGGAATTGCACGGTTCGGGCCTGGGCTGCTGCAATGATGTCGCTAGCTGAGCGGACCACAATATGGCTGATGTTGCTCCCCCCGCAGCGGACCGCTTCATACGACCACGTCTGGTAAATATTTGCATCTAAAAATAAAGAAATTATTTGTTCCCATTCCTGCTTGTCGACAATATCGAGCTCGGCTGTATAACATTTATCAAGAGGCACCGGCTTCGCGTTCATGAGCACTTGTTCAACCACTCACCTTTCTTCTTTTTCTTGTCTGCTTCTTTAAAACTTCCGAGCCGGACGGAACTCGCAAAGTGCAAATATCGGTCGCTTAATAAAAAGTCCATTTCCTCTCGGTTCTCAGGGTGCACCTCAATCTCAACAATATCTTTGACGCCGCGGCTAAAGATGTTTTGAAGGCGTTTGTCTTGAATAGGTGTCATGCTGAAAAAGCTGTCGCTTGAAATGTATCGTTTCGCGATCATGTTGTCTATTACCCGCCGGAAAAGACGATTAAGCAGGTTCTTTTCGCCCGAATTAAAGGTAAATGTTCTCCGTACACGTTCGCCGGTCGGAATCATTCCGGCAAGGAGAACATTTGCGCAAAGGTGCATATGATGATGCCCGTTGAAAAATTCTGGTTTTTTCCCATAGATGCGAATAAATTCATCCTGCTGCGTCGAAAAAAGATAATGAAAAGAATTTCTCAAGAAAGGATTGAAAAGCATCTGATTCAGTTTATATGCGTTGAGATATGAAATTACACGGTTATGATGATCGCGAAGCTTTGATGGTATTGAGCCGGAGTTGAATGGCACTGTGTAATTCAGGTGCAAGCCGACTTCCAGGCCAGCTATCAACGCAAGCACAGCGGCGCGTTCTGAATCTTCCATAAAAACCATTGCACTTGCTGAGGTAATGTGACGGCCGGCATGGCATGTTAGGATGCTGTCCGTAGCATGTTTTGTTTTGCCATAATCATCGGCTGTAATGATTAACATATGTAACCTAATTCCTATACCTTTTCATCATGGGATTCTATGCAAAATTATTTCATAGTTAACCCTATCAATTATTATTTATACCTGAATTTTATTACGGGTTGCCAGAAAAAACCAACAAACCAACCAATAAAATATAAATCCTTGAGCAAATATCTCATAAATGCGTGTTGGCCCACAAAAATGGAAAAAGGGAGAACCAAACTATAAAAACATGTCGCAATAGTAGCTTTAGCAATATAATTCCATTTCAGTTTTAAAGTATATCCCCTAGTCAATTCGCCTTCTTGACCACCCATTTGTACATATTTCCTTATGTAAAAACTTCTAAGCCATCTTTCGGGTGGTACTGTTTCATATGCCTTCGCATCATCGCACCATACAAATACTCTGCCGGCTGATATCATTCTTTCGAAGAAATTCCAATCTTCACCCCCACACCTGCCGAACGCGGGATCAAAGCGATTACGGCTGTCACTGAATATATCGCGGTCGAGAAGGACGTTTCCGGTTCTCGTTTGTCCTGAGTTTAGAACCGTTCCGGTATTATGGGACCGCCGTTCACAGATTTTGCTTTTGATGAGCCATGCCGGTGTGTTATCCGGATAATGCGGCAGTACCGGTCCGAGGACGCCCGCGCTCTTGGTTGTCCGTATAGTTTTATAAAGGTTCAATAGCCATTCGTTAATCGCAAATTCGTCGTCGTCGATGAATGCAATGAAATCTCCCATGGCATTTTCAACCGCCCTGTTTCTGGTAAGGGAAATATTTTTTTCTGGCTCCACGTAATAGCGAGTGACAATTTGTGATTGACGCGCAAATGATTCCACGGTTTGCCGGGCAGATTCAGATTTATCGTTGTCCACAATGACAATCGAGTAATCAAAAAGCTCCTCCGTCTTTTGCCCCTCAATACTCTTTAGCAGCCGCCTGAGCATTTCAGGCCTCTTATAAGTACAAATGCACACACAGATGTGCTGCTTTGCAGGCATTAAACAATCCTCTTTACGATAATCCTGAAGTGATCTCAAAGATCAGTCTGGCTGATGTCAATGATGTCAATTCGATTCTTTGCGGAGACGAAAAACGATTTGCAGAAATGCTGGTGACTATCTATTATATTAAATGAAAAAATCAGGCTGAAGCTGACATATTCTGCACTTTATGGTAAGCATCCTTCAATCTGGCGACAGCAATGCCCTTTTCCTGAAGAAACGACAGGAACTTCTCGATCGTTTCGAAATCAACCAGATCTTTTGTATGTCCAATTGCAACCAGGGGCCTATACAATGCTGGACTCCGTGCATCCTCGTTTATGATGCAATTTACCTTCGATATGAGTTCCTGAATTGTCATTCGGCAGAAGTCCAGCTTCAAGGGATAGCGAGGGCGTAAAAAATCGAAAAGACGGTCAAATCTTCGTCCAACGCCATGGGACGCAACAGACAGCACTTTCCGCTGTATGCCGACTCGCTTCGATGTAAGCATGTGCCAGAACGGCACCATGACGGAATGGATCGGCATCTCAAGGAGTGCGCCTTCTGGATCAGGCGTGTTTACGTCGTTTTGAAAGCGCCAATAGTGCCCGTTCTTAAGGGAGGGCCGATAATCGAGACGGTGCTTTCGCTGCACGCCTCCTTTGAATACGGACGAGTCGACTTTTATGCCATGCTCAGCAAGGATAGTCGCTGCAACGTGCGTTGGCTGAAACAACCAATTGCCCGCCCTGAACGATACTGGCGTGAACTTTGGATCATCAAGAATCGTCCGCAAATAAGACAAAGCGCGATCCACAATGTACTTAATCCTGTCGCGCGACAGGTTACACAAGTTGTATTCGGTGTAATCCAGATTCCATCTTCCATGCTTATAGTCAGCGTTGTACCATTGCGGGTGAAGGTGAAGTGCTATTTCATGACTTTGTTTATAGAGTTCCTTAATTTGACGTCTTACGAGATCAATTCCACTGTCCGAGCCTTGAGCGTCGATGATTTCCAACTCTGCTGCTTCAACGAATGCAACAAATCGGCAGTCCCATTTCCGGAACGTCTCCAGCAGTCTCTCGGTAGGATCGTAAATCAGATTCTTTAAAGATCCTTCACCGTTTCCGTATATCTCGTAATCAAGCGTAAAAATGCAATCGATCATTGTGACTTAATCTTCTCCCAGCCCTCATTCACGTACTGTGAAATATGTTTAACGTCCTCGTGACAAAGCCGGAAATGGCTTGGTATAACGAGAACTCGCCTCGATATGTTCTCTGCTACTGAACAATCTCCTGTATATCCGTAGTATTTGGCTGCGACGTCAGCAATGTCATAATAGGGTTTCGACGTGCTGATCTTACGACGAAAAAGATACATAGCCATGAAATCCCGATCAGTATTCGAAGGGAAAATTATGGGGAACATATAGCGATTAAAATAGCTACCGGGGGTTTCGTGACACATCATGTCGGGGTTCAATTTTAAATTCGTTAAATAATATTCGGCATGAGAACGTTGTCTTTCAATTGCAGATTCCAAATAATTCAGCCTGTGGATGGTATTGGCAAAATCTGCTCTGTAGATCTGATCCAAAAAAATCGGAGATATTTCCGAGAATTCGACTTTATTATTATAAATTCTCCAGATTCTATGTCCAACGATTCCCCAAAGAGGTTTATTGCGTAGCAATGACCGAATATAGGTTTTTATCACATGCGTACATTCCCCTGCGTAACTGGGAGCAGGCATCATTGCGATCAACTGGGACATTCGAGAACAGAGATCCGCGTGATCTGAAAATAGCGCTCCACCCTCTCCGACGGACAGATATTTCCCTGAACGGAAACTGAATGCAGCGATCGTTCCGAAGCTGCCCGCCATTTTCCCGTCTAATTTGCTGCCAAGAGACTGAGCACAATCTTCAATGATCGGTTTCCCCTGCGCCGCATTTTGTAATTCCGGCATCACGCAAGTATTTCCAAACATGTGGATAGCGATGACTGCATCTATTTGGGCACTCTTTGAGGCCAAATCGTCAGAGGACATGCAAAAAGTGTCCGATTCCACATCAATGAAGCACGGCCTGCAACCTGCTGCCTTGATTGCTTTAAACACCGCGGGACAACTGTATAAAGGCACCCCGATGCGAGCGCCTGAGGTCAGGTTAAGGGCTTTGATCGCAACGACGATTGCAGATCGGGCGGATCTCGCAGGGATACAACTACCGATCCCAGGAATAATAAGCGATTCTCCGGATATCCCGAGAGGTTTATGCCGGAATGCGGCATCCAATCCACGCATTATATCGCGAAGGCTATATTCCCAATATTCCGTGGGGAGCAGATCTGGCATAGGAAAATATTATTCGCCAACGCCTTGCGTGTCTATCTGACCGGCCATCTTCATTTTGAGGCATTCCAAATCGACAATATCGCCCCCCCGGAGGAGGCGTACCGCCAGCGAATAGACACCGTATTTAATAGGTTTAAGTGCGAATTTCCACATATACCCTTGAATCAGGCGTCCTCCAAAACGCTCCTTGAACATCTTTAATCCTTCTTGCTTAGATCCCTTATCAGGATGGATGCGAACTCCGACAAAATCGTAACGCTTGACCCCAAGATTTCGGAATGTCCGAATTGCCTCCCACTGAAGCAAATTCATTGCCCCGGTTATTGGGTTAAAAATACTTCCGCCATATAAGTAATAAGCACTATACGTGCTAAATGGAACTACCGCGCATCCCTGTATAGCTCCCTGATATACCGCAACGAATATTTTCACATTATTGTTTAAACCAAGCACAAAATTTTCAAACTCTCCCTGGCTCATGAATCGCATCTTGGATCTTTTTAGCGTATCCCGTACCATCTCATAGGATGTTTTAAGGTATTCCGTTCCGCTTTGAATCTCGACACCTTTTTTCATCGCGTTGCGAATCACATTGCGATGTTTCGGGTGAAGATTTTCCCATAGGTTTTCTTCCGGCTGGTTCAAATCGACAATGTAAGTACCATACGGTGCAACCAAGGCACCATATGGGTAAGTACGAAAAATAGTATTGGTGGTTGCCGGAATTATCATATCCGCCCCTACGGAACGAAAGTACTCTATCGTTTTTCTTAAGAACAATTTCTCCTCTTCAACTTCGATTCCTTCTCCTATCGGGATTGTCTCGACGCGGAATCGTACAATGCGAAATTTCGCTTTTCGTATAATTGTGTATGGCAATACGCATCGAAGTTTACCTGAATCATCGATCCCCCCAATCCATCCATATTCATCACCTACCAACTTCAGAAATGATGGACTGGCATATATTGAAAACTCCGGATGCCATTGCATCTCGACTCGTGCCGCGTTCAAGGCCATAGGGTCCGTTACTGGCGGCATCGGTGATGTACCCCCGAAAATGTTGGTATCGGAACATGATAAAACGTGAACTTCTTCAAGAAGTCCGACCGGTTGCGTAGAATAGCGCATCTCGAAAGCCTGCACAAAACACGTCCATGTTGCCATTTTCATCGATTTCCTGCTTTGCCTTATCGGAGAACCGTTGTCGAAGTTCCTCGTTGTCAAGAAGAAGCAGTAGTTTATTAGCCATCTCTAGGATATCATCTCTCGGCACCATAAAGCCATTCACTCCGTCTTTCAAGTACATAATCTCCGCAGACTCATCTCCTTCTTCTGTCACAAATGGAAGCCCGCAATGGAACGCATCTACTATGCTAAGGCCAACAGCACCAGGAAGGCAGTAGACATCCGCAGAGGAAAGCAACTCGAATTTTTTCTCTTCGTATATAGGACCCAATTTGAAGATATTTTCACCTTCTATCCTCTCCAAGACCCCTTCATGATCCGGCCCCACGAGAATTAAACCAATATCGGGTCGATTCATGGAGAGAAATGCCTCTACAAGGTGATCTAATCTCTTCCGCTTTTGCATTCGTCCCATGCAGATGATGTTCTTTTTTGTTTTAATGCCGTATTCAGCCAAGATGTTTTCCCTTGTTACTCCCGGCGGTAGACCTGAGTAGTTTAAGAATAGGGTATTGTTAGCAATAAAAACTTTTTTATGAAATCGCTTTGGTACATATTTTTTCAGATGTTCTGCATAGAGGATTATTGAATCGCACAAAGCCTGCTCAGTGACATATGCGAGATTTTTCAATCGTGCTTCCCTATCAGCAAGGTCACAACCCTGCCCCCAATAAATTATCTTTCGCCCCATAATTCCTTTTGCAATAAGATAAGTTGGGAATAAATACAAGTGCCTTAATTCCATATAATCGATAATGACATCGATGTGGCTTCTATAAATAACCGTGGCAATACTCGAGGTGGAAAGAGGCATTTCTATATAATGAAAATCGACCTGTGGGTGGGCTGCCTGAATCCCATCCGATGCGACTAACAAATCGATGTCGTAATGTCTAAGATAGAAACTTAGATAACCATATATTGGAACGCGGTAGTGAGGAATTTTACCCGCGTGGATTAGAAGAACTCGAATCATACGACTATTATTCTAAACTCAAAAACATATATTTTATTACGATATCATCTGTATCATCTGTCTAGAAATAACGAATGATCGCTCTCTTCATTAGCTTTATACTCTGTAGAATTACATATACGATCATCCGCTTGATGAGGAATGCTTCTCGATTTGTCCTTGCCAATAGTGCTGTTTATCTCTTTCACAAAGCCTTCCTCCAGAAGAGTTGCAAGAGAATTCAACATCCAGGCCTGTGACCACCTCATATGGGATATTTTATTCTTATAGAAAGGGTGTTTTTGAAAGTAGAAATATCCTTTCTTGTCCCACATGTTTTTTATTGCCCATTTATATACAGAAAGGGCCAATTCGACATTGCCTTTATCAAGGTCGCTCAGGTTCACTAGCGTTATAATGCTTTGCGCTACGGAATGGATATCGATCGGGTACGTTCGGTCATGGTAATATTTGGGCGCGCCATCTTCCTTGAAAAAGTGCCGACGGTAAAATTCGAACCCTTTACGGATATTCTGTTCAAATTCGGATGTCTCAGCGTATCGACCTATTGACCTTAAAGCACAGAGATTATAGCCGGTATGGAAATTATCTATCCAGCGCTGTGTGGGCATTTCACCATAATCCCACGATCCAACTTCGTGCTGTTTCGTCGCCGAGTAACGTGCGACTTTCAATGCCGGCTCCAGGAATTTCATCTCACCAGTGTTTTGATATATCCGGCATAAAAGGGCAGCACCAAGAAAATTCGCATTAACGACTCGCACCCGCGACGACGGGACCGGATAACTGAAGCCCGAAATAGATTCGCCATCTGTCCAATAAAGTTCCTTCAGGATGTACTCTCCCGCACTGACAGCCATGTCCAGGGACTGGGCGTCGCGATTCGTTTCGTATGCGTCCAGCAAGGCATTGGCAACAAAGGTCGTGCATACGAGATTCGGCGCCCAGCGTGGAACCAGAACCGTTCGCGTCTGCCACGGAAAGCTGTATCCCCAGCACCAGTAAGAACTGTTCGGGGATCGAAGGGCAATCAGTCTTTCGATCATCGATCCAGTCAATTCTTTTCTGTCGAGGAGTTTTATTCGTGAGAGTTTGACAAATGACATAAGAAACAGCGCGATAGCTTTCGGATTCTGTTCCTTTGACACCAGTAGAAGAGGACGAAGGTTGATCGGAAGCCTTTTGTTGATTTGCGTTAGCGCTATTCTTGTCAATCTGTTATCAACGAGGGGGATGAACCCCAGCATACGGCTGTTCAACGCGTCGTAGGGATCAAAACCGGCCCAATCCCGTGCCTGGCAATATTTCAGAAGCTGTAGACAGGAATGTTCGATCTGCTCTCGTACAGCGCCGAGTTTATTAACGTTAGCCACCGAATTAATTATTGGCCTGGAATTTGATCAGTTCGGAAATTATCCTTTTGCCTGCATTTCCATCCCATAGGTCCGGAATCCTGCATTGTCGATGATACCCATTGAGTACATTCTCGATGTCACTTTTTATCGTTTCCAATGATGTCAATTGATTGGTTCCATGACTGATGGTAATCGGGCGTTCCGTGTTGGGCCTGACCGTAAGGCAAGGGATTCCCAGATAGGTTGTTTCTTCCTGTAGCCCTCCGGAATCAGTGATAACGAACCGGGCCTTTTCAACGAGGCAGATCGTATCTAGATAATTCATCGGATCGTTAAAAATAAGGCGCGGCGATTGCTTTGCCTTTTCCCAGATACCAAAATCGACCATCTGTTTCCGGGTCCTAGGGTGGACAGGGAAAACAACGTCCATCCTCTTTGACAGGTCAGATAGTATTCCCATGATCGAGGTTAAAGATTTTTCGTTATCTACGTTGGAAGGGCGATGCAGCGTAACAAAAACATACTTACGCTCCTTGAGCCCAAACCGCTCCGTTGCCAGCGCTTGTCGTGCCTGGTCCAGGTTATCGATCAGCGTATCGATCATCACATTCCCGACGCGCTTGATCTTTTCTTTCGGAATTCCTTCCTTGATGAGATTCTCGTCCGCATCGGGCGACGGCGTCAGGAGTAGGTCTGCCAAAGCATCCGTCACCAGTCGGTTGATCTCCTCGGGCATCGACCGGTCGAAGCTCCTCAGGCCCGCTTCAACATGCGCCACCTTGATCCCCAGTTTCGCCGCAACGATCGTGCAGGCCATCGTGGAATTTACATCCCCTACGACAACGACCCAATCTGGTTTTTCCGCAGCGCAAACCTCTTCAAAACCGACCATTATTTTTGCGGTCTGAGCAGCATGTGAACCGGAACCAACCTCCAGGTTGATATCCGGCTTTGGCAGACCCAGGTCCCGGAAAAAAACTTCCGACATCTCGATGTCGTAATGCTGTCCCGTGTGAACGAGAAGGAATTCAATACTTGTGGCGATATTTTCAAGTCTTTCATTGTGTCGGTTGATTGCCCTGACCAACGGGGCGATCTTCATGAAATTCGGTCGCGCTCCGGCCACAAGGATCAACTTCATGCGCTGTTGCTTGGCGTCCTTATAATTGGTTTCAGGCATCAATGTTTCACTTCCCCTTTATTCGTTCCCCGTCCATTAATGAGATTATTGTGCCGACGATGCTGTCGAGCGTCCTGTTGCTGTGCACTCCGGCATCGGCAGAAGGAACCCTCTTCGCCAGTGATACTTTTTCCTCGATATCCTCCGGGCTTTCCAGCAGGATGAGTTTCCCGTTCTTCGCAAGGTATTTGTCAACCGCCCCGATTGTTCCACGGAAAATACTGTAGACGGGAACTCCCAAGGCGGCTGCCTCACGGTTCATGGTGCCGCCTCCGCTGATCACAAAATCCGAATACCAGATCAGGTTCAAGCCATCAAGGACGTGATCGGGGATGATGATCCTTCCCTTTGAGATCAATTCCGGCCATTTTTCCCTGATGAAAATCTCCTGGTTCCTGTTCCTCGGAAGCAGGATCATACGGACGTTATCCATCCGTCCAAAGTGATCGATTGAGGCGTTAAAAAGGAATTCACTTTCCGGTTTGAAATAGTGGGCCTCGGTCGCGGGGGGCCGGATCGTAATGATCAGATCCTTCCCCTCAATGCCGAGTTCCCTCAAAATCGCAGGGTCGGGCAAAAAGGTCGGGACATAGACATCTTCCTTGATCCCCGGATACTTGAAAATCCTGTCTTGGTCGAACTTGATCTTCTCGGCTGGAACAACTTCCGGCAGGATTATCCAAGTCGGTTTGACTATCTGAACGAATTCGTAGTCGAAAATCAATACTGAAGGAATCCCCAGCAACCTCGATAAGATCAATTGTGATCGTGATCCGTGTGACAGGGCGAGGGTCGGCTTCTCTTTGAGGGCGAAAGGCATCAATTGGAGGGCGCGAACCAATAGACCCAAGACCTTTAATATTTTGTTCTTACCGAAATGCCGCCCGATCCGCTTGTATCGTAAGCCATTTCGATCGGCCAATTCACAGGTTTGTGAGCAATCCCTTGCCGTGAGAACAACGGTGAACCCCTTTTTCGACAACTTCTCCATGATCGGCTTAAAAAACGGCACGTGGGGCGAGTTGTCCAAGTCGATCCATATTTTTTTACTATTAGACCCAACACTCATGGCTATTTACCTTTCCTTACTTCTCTCAGGTAGGTTGCAATATCTTGCTACCTCCCGGGGCAACGGTTGCCAGTATTGCCCGCCATATCGCGTATTGACATAATTCAAAAAATCTTCGTAATAACTTGAAGGGTATTCTTCCTTCAACAGGCTGCTCCCATTGAAATTAATGTAATCGGGATGAATTAACATCAAGGCCATCCCGCCCTTCGAGGCGATCCAGTCCAGCTTTCTCTTCCATATGTCGATGTTTCTTTGCCGCATGAGAATGAACAACGTGAAGTCCTGCGGCAACGTATATGGAATCTCGATATATCCTGCCTTCCCGTTCACTGACGGGACCAAGAACGGGTAGATCGTTCCGACACCGTCCGGTTGCGGTTCGAAAGGATCGGTGTCGAACGTGGAAGAGTCGTACTGGATATCGAGATCATGAAGCCATGCCAGATTGTGCAGCATGGAGGGGGATCGAAACCCTACGGATCCCCAATCCCGGATGTAACGGTTGATCTTCAGGGCGCGCTCCCGGAAGATAGCGCGGGAATTGTAATATTTTCCGTCATGGTTGAGTCCGTGGACGCCGACCTCGAACCCGTTCTCCGTCAGGTAATTCCTAAGTTCTTCCCGAACCGCGTACCGTTCAGGAACGAAGTTGTATAAAGCGGTGAACCCCAATCCACGCTCCAAATCGGCCAATTGCCGGGTACGCTCCTGTCCCTTTGCTGTGTCCACATCGTGCGTCAGGACGAATGCGAATTTTTTCCCGTCCGGCCAACCGGTCCAATCCTTTGGAGGTATCGCCGCCTTTTCGTCGATCGGCCACACATCAGCGTGCGTACGCAACTTCACGCGAGCTCGAAGTCGCCGCAGAGCGAGCTGCAGCCGTCGGGGGATCAAGGGCTTGATATCGTAAAAAGTCTTTAGAAACATTTCTTTGTTTTTCCTACTCTTGTAATCTACCCGACGTGCCGGTAGGCGACATTTCCGATGATTCGTAGTACAGGAATGGGAAATTTCGACATCGTGTGTTTCCATGCGCTCGACGGATGGGTGGGGGTTCCGCCGAGGTATGACTTCGTTCTCACGTCGAATTTAACGTATTGATGTGTTGTTTCGGTCGTTCCCCAGGCGAGCTTGAATTGCCGGAGCCCATCGTGGCCGAAGTCCGTGCGCCCGAAAGATAACGTCCTCGCACCTTTACTGCAAAGGAGCCGGATGGCATCCCGGAAGACCAGGTTGTTCCCCCGGAACTCCTGGTAGCGCATGTCAGAGGCTCCGTACTTGAAGACCGCCTTTCCGCCAAAGAGGAGAAACACCGCACCGGCGATCGCCTTCTTCCTGTGCCGGGCCAGCATCAGGAACCCGAGCCCTTTTTCAAGCACATGCTCCCGGAGATGCTCGAAAAAACGGAACGGCTGCGGGGGCAATCCGTGCTCCCGCCGGGTGAGGCAATTCAGGTGATGGAATTCCCTCATTGCTTCCGGTGTTATGTCTTCCGATACGGAGATCCCCGTCCTTTCCGCCTTCCGAATGTTCCGACGCACGTTCCGGCGGTACCGGGAATACAGCAACTCTTCCCCCCCGGTGAGATCGAGATCGTGGCGCAGGTATTCCGTCGATGTGGGAAGATTTTCCATTCCAGGTACTTTTCCCCGTATCTCAACGGTTCCCCACCCGCGGGACTCCGCCAAGGCGATCACTTGGCCCATCGCTTCGCCGAACCCGAATCCATTCGGAAGAATCGGTGAGGATTCATCGGTAAACGGAAGAGAAACCCCCCTCGCCCCGGTGATCCAGCTTCGGATTTCCATGAACGGGAGGAGGGCAACAAGCTGATCCTTCTCGAGGAAAGTAAGATATGCAGGCAGATATCCATACGTCTCTGAAAGGACGCGGGCCCAAGCGGAGGTGTGGAAGACGGTTGCCGCCGGGTGGCAGTACAATCGCTCATCCCATCCGGGAAACCGTGTCGGGTCGACAACTTCCAGGCGATCCGCGACGACCACTCCGTTTCAGTTCACCGGAGTCAGGACGATCGCCTTCAGTTCCGTGGCGACCTTGGAGATCTGCTCCCGGGTCAACTCCGCGAACATCGGGAGGGATACGAACTCCGCAGCGCTCTTCTCCGCGACAGGGAAGGAACCCTTGCCGAGGTTCAACGATATATAGGCGTCCAGCAGATGGACGGGGATCGGGTAGTGGATGCCGCAGTGGATATCTTTTTCCGCGAGGGCGGCGATCAGCCGGTCCCGATCGGCCACGCGGATCGCGTAGATGTGGTAGACGTGCTTTCCGTACACGGCCTCCGCCGGGGGCGTGACGCCCTTCACTCCTTTCAGGAGCTCGCCGTACAGGGCGGCGTTCCGGCGCCTCCCCTCGGTCCAGGCGGGGAGGTGCTTGAGCTTCACGCTCAGGATCGCCCCCTGGATCCCGTCCATCCGGGCGTTCCACCCGATCATGGAGTGGTAATACTTCTTCGCCTGCCCGTGGTCGCGCAGCATCCGCATTTTTTTGTCGAGGTCCTCGTTGTTCGTGATCACGGCCCCGGCCTCGCCGTAGGCGCCGAGGTTCTTCCCCGGATAGAAGCTGAAGCACCCCGCGTCGCCGATCGATCCCGCCCTCTTCCCTTTGTACTCCGCTCCGTGGGCCTGGGAGGCGTCCTCTATGACGAAGAGTTTCCGTTTCCTTGCGATTCCCACGATCGGGTCCATGTCCGCCATCTGCCCGAACAGGTGTACCGGGATGATCGCCCGGGTCTTCGCCGTGATGGCCGCCTCGACCTTCGATGGATCCATGTTGTACGTCGCCGGGTCCACATCGACGAAGACCGGCTTCGCACCGCACCAACTGATCGCCTCGGCGGTGGCGATGAAGGTGTCCGGCACGGTGATGACCTCATCCCCGGGCCCGATCCCAAGCCCGAGCAGGGCCACCCAGAGGGCGTCCGTGCCGCTTCCGACACCAACGGCAAACCGGGTGTTGCAGAACGCGGCGAACTCCTTTTCGAACTGGGCGACGAACGGGCCTCCCGCGAAGGCGGTCTTGTCGAGCACCTGCTGGATCGCGTCCGCGATCTCCCCGCGGATCGGCTCGTACTGGGCTTTCAGGTCAAGGTAGGGAACCTTCATCGTTTTTTCTCCTCGGAGATTTTTCTCAAGACCTTCGCCGGATTCCCGGCCACGATCGTCCCCGGGGGGACGTCCTTCGTCACCACGCTGCCGGCGCCCACGATCGCCTTCTCCCCCACCGTCACGCCTGCGAGGATCGTCGTGCTGGAACCGACGGATGCTCCCTTCTTGATGAGCGTCGGGATGCAGACCCAGTCCGCCTCTGTCTGGAGCCCGCCTCCTTCGACCGTGGACCGGGGGTACATGTCATTGATGAAGGTGACGTTGTGGCCGATGAAGACGTCGTCTTCGATCGTCACCCCCTCGCAGATGAAGGTATGGCTGGAGATCTTGCAGTTCTTCCCGATCTTCGCGCCTTTCTGGATCTCGACGAAGGTGCCGATCTTGCTGTAATCGCCGATCTCGCAGCCGTAGAGGTTGACGAAGTCGTACACCTTCACCCCTTCGCCAAACTTCACGGTCGGGGCGATCTTCTGCGTCGGGGAGGCTTCGATGATCATCGCGTCCCTCCTTTCAGACCGGCGCCGTGACGGCGCCGAGGTTCCGGTCGATCTCGACCCTTGCACCGCCGTTTTTCAGCGAACGGGAGGAGGCCTCGAGGATCTGGATCACCCGCAGCCCGTCCACGCCGCTCGACTCGGGGGTCTTCCCGGACTTGATGCAGTCGAGGAAATGTTGTGTCTCGACCTTGAGGGGTTCCGTCTGCTTGATGTACGGGATGTGGGCGTCGCCGTAATGATAGGAGTAGGTGAACTCCGCGAATGTGTCGTAGTGCGGGGGCGCTTCGACACGTTTGTCGTAGATCTTGATCTTCTCGAGCGGTTGGTTGTCGTCATAGACGATCATCCGCTTGCTCCCGACGATGACCATCTCCCGGATCTTGTTCGGATCGAGCCAACTGCTGTGGATCGTGGCGAAGCCGCCGTTCTCGAAGTCGAGCGACATGTTCGTCACGTCCTCGATGTCCTTGTTGATGTGGGCCTTCCCCTGGCAATTCACGGAGATCGGGGGATTCCCGAGGAAGTACAGGATGATGGAGATGTCGTGGGGGGCGAGGTCCCACGCCACATTGATATCCTTCTGGAAAAGGCCGAGGTTGAGACGACGGGAGCTGATGTACTGTACCTCCCCGATGTCGCCGCTCTTCACGATCTCCTTGATGCGGCGGACGGGGGCGGAGTAGATGAAGGTGTGCCCCACCATGAGCGTGAGCTTCTTTTTCGCCGCGATCTGGACCAGCTCGTTCCCCTGCTCTGAGGTCTGGGTCATCGGCTTCTCGACGAAGGTGTGCTTCCCCGCCTGCAGCGCCTTCTTCGCCAGCTCGTAGTGGAGGTGGACCGGGGTGGCCACCACGACGGCGTCGACCTCCTTGTCGGCGACGATCTGGTCGAAGTCCTTGGTTGTTTCCACCGACGAGTACAGCTGTTTCATGTGGGCCAGCCGCTTCTCGTCCTTGTCGCAGACGTACCGGACCTTACACTCCGGCAAGGCGTAGAAGTTGCGGATGAGGTTCGGCCCCCAATACCCGCACCCCACGACCGCCACGTTGATGGGCTTGCTCATGCATTCTCCTTTCCTGCGACGGGTTTTCCCTCGTCGGGTTTTTTGCTCGCCTTCGCGCGATGGTCCCGGATCTGCTGGGCAATGGCCGGGAACGTCTTGAACAGGATCTGGAGCTCCATCCAGAACGACATGCTGCGGGAGTACCGGATGTCGAAGCGCATCATGTCCTTGAACGTCGTGCGGTTTTTCCCGCTCACCTGCCACAGGCCGGTCAGGCCCGGTGCGGTGTCGAACCGCTCCCCGTGCCACTGGTCGTACTCCTTCGCTTCATACGGAAGGCAGGGCCTCGGCCCCACAAGACTCATATCGCCCCGGAGCACGTTGATCAACTGGGGGAGTTCGTCCAGGCCGGACTGTCGCAGGATCCACCCCAAGGGGATGATGCGGGGGTCTTTCCTTTCGTCCAACTTGATCATCGCCTGGTCGCCGCCCTTGATCAGCGATTTGAGGTACTCTTTATGCGCCCCCGGGTCGTTGTCGACCTTCATCGTCCGGAATTTCCAGCATTCGAATTTCTTCCCCCGGAAACCGATCCGTTCCTGGCGGAAGAAGACCGGGCCGGGGTCGGCGATCTTGATATAAACGGAGATGAGGATGAGCAGCGGAGAAAGGACGGTCAGGGCGATCAATGATAGAAGCACGTCAAGGATGTCTTTCCAGAGCGGCAATTGCCGTACGAAGACCGGGGCAAGGGCTGACTCTTCCGGAAGGGCGGCGCTCTTCTTGGCCGCGAGGGCCGGGGCCGGCGGGGTCGCCACCACCGACCCTGTTTCCGACAGTTTGTCCTTGCGCCGTTGCCCTTGTTCTTCCCCTTCCCGCTTGTTTGGATAGGGGTATACCGAGACTGTCGGTACAGCCACATCTTCCGGCAGGGAGGCGGTCACCTTCTGCCCGAAATTGGCGGCATCGGCCTCCCCCGACCCGAACAGGAGTACGGCCAGGGAAGTCCTGTCGAACCAGCCGACCTCGTCGCTGGTGCGGAGGCGGGACAACAACAAGTTCGTAAGGTGGTACAGCGTGTGGAACGTGTCCCGTTTTCTTCCCTTCAAGTGGAACACCACCAAGGAAAAATGGATCCCTGTACGGTCGGTGCGAGAACGCTCCCGTTCGACGAGATCACGGAACCGTTCCGCGGGGTGGATCGCGTGGAACGCCGCGTTCCTCCGGAACCAGTGGACCGGATTCAGCAAATGGAGGAAGGCGAACGGAGCCTTCACTACCGGATCGCCTCGCCGGTTTTCTCCGGATCGATGATGGCTTTCACCTCCCGGTGGTAATAGGCGCCGTAATATTTCCGGTAATACGAATCGCTCGCCACCTCCACCCCGTTGAGGACTGCCCCCAGCACATGTCTCTCCCCAAGCTCCTCTATCGCCTGGCGGAGCATCGTGTATGGGGTGAATCCAACCCGGTACACGAAGAGGAAACCGTCCGTCAGCTCCCGAATCGTCGGGGTATCGGCGACGGGAAGGACGGGGGGAGTGTCGAGAAGGATGATGTCGTACATTGTGCGAATCTCTTGCAGAAACGCCTTGAACTTGTCCCCCGCCAGCAAGTCTGCAGGAGAATTCACCTCGGCCCCGGAGGTGATCAGGGAGAGGTTCGGAACCTGGGTCGCACGGAGGATCTGATGGAGCGTGGCCCCGCCGAGCAGGTGTTCGGTCAGGCCAGGAGAGCGACGGTCGCCCAACCCGTGGGTCAGGTCCGCCTTCCGTACGTCCACGTCTACCAGGAGGACCTTCTTTCGGCCGGTCGATGCGAGGCTCCTGCCAAGCTGGGCACAGGTGATCGTTTTCCCCTCGCCGGCGATCGAACTGGTGATTCCAAGAAGCCTCAACTGTTGAAGGTCTGCCTTCTGCTCCACCATGGCACGGAGCCCCTTGACCTTCTCGTGGAAAAGCGGATCCCCAACCCCCACCGCGAAGAAATCGACCGGGCGGCGCGCAGCCGGCGGCTTGCCGTTTTTTTGGAAAAACGGGAACTTGATCGTGATCATGAGAAGATCCCCAGGAGAAGGCTGCGGACCTTGTGGCCGAAGACGACGAGGAAAACGGTGACCAACGCGCCGAAGGAGATCAGGCCGCTGTAGATCGCCGTTTTCTTTCGGCTTATTCTGGATTCATATTCCGTGTCGCGGATGATCGGGATCGAGGCGAGCACCGGGACCTGGAAGAAGTGCTGGAAGTCCCGCTTCCCGCGCAATGTGGGATTGATCATCTCGAACCCGATGGCCCCGCCGAACCCGATGAGCATGGCGGCGGCGAAGGCGATCCCGAACACCTTCGGCCGATCCGGGCTGAACGGCTTCTGTGGCAGGTCCGCGGGGTCGAGGATCTGGAACTGCTCCCCTTTCTGCCGTTTCTCGAGGTTCTGCGACACCTCGGCGTCGAGCTTCTTCTTCAGAAGATCGTCGTACGACAGCTTCAAATTCTCGTAGTCCCGCGTCAAAGAGACCATCTCCTGCTCGCGCCGCGGAGATTTCTCGACCCGCGCTTCTATGCCGTTGATCGTCCTTTCGATTTCTTTGCGGTCCTTGCGGAGCGAGGCGATCTCCGAATCGAGAGCCTTGTTTTGAGCCCGAAGGCGAAGGATCTCGTCGCGTTCCTTGGATCCGGGAGCCATGCTGTAAACACCGGTTCCGGCGTTAAGCGGTTGCCGAAGATTTCCGGACTGGCCTTCCTGCGCGATCGCGTCGGCGAGGCGTTTCTCCAACTGCGCCACTTCGTCCTTCAGTCGGCGGATCTCCGGGTACTTTTCGGTGTATTTTGCGGAAAGCGCCGCCAGTTGGGATTTTTTCACCGACAATTCGTTCGCTAATGAGGCAATCGAGGAGTCGGAAGAATCCGGGGCGTCGGAGCCGGCGGACATCTGGGCTTTGATAGCGTTCATCTGCGACTCGAGGAATCCAATCTGGGCTTCCAGATAGACCTTCCGATCCTGCGCGATACGCGTGGCGTCGGAGTTCATCTTCACCTGGTCCTGAAGCCTCGATAGAATCTGCAGATTCGCCTGAAGCTGCTGCGGCAGCTCTCCCATGTACTTCAGCTTGTACTGCTTGACCTTCTCCTCCTGTGCCTCGAGGCGGACCTTCGTCTCCTCAAGCTGCGACTGAAGGAACTCGGAGGTACCCACCGCCTGTTGCTCCCGGCTCTTCAGGTTCTCATCGATGAAGTAGGAAGCCAGCCGGGAGGCGGTCAGCATCGCCAACTGCGGGTTTTCGTGTGTTACGGTCAGCGTGAAGGCGTCCTCGCCGCTTTCCCGCCGTCGTCCGGCGCCCGTCGCGGAGGCGACCTGGATGTCGATGCTCTTCCGCATCGTTTCCACGACAAGCTCGGCGGGGAGCTTCTTCCGCTCTTCCTTGTAGAGGCCGAGTTCCTCCATCACCAGGAGGAGGCGGGTACGGCTCAAGACCTGCTGGCGGATGGTGAAGAGGCGTTCATCCACCCGGGAACTGATCGTCGAGCGGACGTACCCTTCCGGCACACGTTGCGGGATCACAAGGATGGTGGTGCTGGACTTGTATTTCTCGGGAGCAACCACGCTGTACACGGAGGCCCCGAACAGGATGAGGAGGATCGAAAATACGATGTACCACTTCCTCCGCCGGAGGATGTCCAGGTAGTCGCTCGTTTCCATGTTGGGAAGAAGGGGCATCGATTCCTCTTGGCGGTCAGTAGACGTTGTACGTTTTGCCCAGCGCTACGCCGAGGAAGGCGGAGTATCGGGTGAGATCCGTCCCCAGCGTCCCGTTCCCCGACTGCCGGAATCCCGACCCGGACAGGTGAACCTCCAACCATTCCAACAGTTGGTGGCGGATCCCTGCGGTGCCCGTCATGGAGGTAAGGTCCCCGGATACGTTTGAATCCAGGGGGCGGTTGACCTGATAGGTCCCGCGCAGATCGGCCCACCATCGCAACGCGAACTGGTCGCTTACGGAAAAGGAGACCGTTTCCCGCCGGGTGGTCACCCCGAGGTTTCCCCCGCCGGCCTGCTCGATCGTTCCGGAGAGGGATGCGCGAACATCCCGCTCGGAATAGGCGAGGGCGCCGTACGGCGATGTATCCGTGTTCTCCGGCGCTCCGGATGTGAAGGTTTCTTTCATATGGGACGCGCCGGCGCGGGCGTCGACCGTGATCGTCGGGGAGAACCTGTAGGTCCCCGTCAGACCCCCGGCGAACACCCGGGAATCCGTCCCGCTCTCGAACGTGTTGTACGAGGTACTGAAAAAGAGTCCCGAGGAGAAGAGCGGAGTGAATCTGTAGCTGAGCGACGTGTCGCCGTTGATCACCCGGGAACCGACATTGGCCGTGGTGTTGTCGAGAAATTGGAGTTTCTTGAATCCCCCGCCGAGGGAGAAATTGGTTTTCTCCGTGAGGAGGTAGTTCGCCCGAAGCGCCGCCCCGTAATCCCGGCTCTTCTGCGTGGCTGATTCCGAAGCGATCGAGGGGGGGGCCAGCGGGTCCGCCGTGGGCACCAGTTGGGTCCGAAGGTAGGAGTTGCGCGCCTGGACGAAATGCCCCGAGGGAGCGATGGAGAACCGGGGGGACAGCGCGAGGGGGGGTTGGGATTCCAGAGCAAGGGTGACCGCGGAATTGGTGCTGTTCAATTCGGTGAACTCGTAATACGTGTCGGAGGTCAGGCTGGTCCGCAGGTGCAGCGTCGTCTCGGGCATCTTGAGGGAAAAGGTGACCGCGGGCGTGACGCGCAGGAGGAAGTCTTCCTTTTCGTTTCCATTCGTGTTGAAGACGTTGGAGTCGTACACCTGGTCCAACGAAATCGCGGGAGTG
>Ga0209212_1001260_pt1 | contig 42670 bp, 42 predicted proteins | sample RifGroC2_FD_183996 | JGI IMG/M metagenome (GOLD analysis project Ga0209212, IMG submission 183996) | Groundwater microbial communities from Rifle, Colorado, USA - Groundwater C2 (SPAdes) (version 2) | ecosystem: Environmental > Aquatic > Deep subsurface > Groundwater | place: Rifle, Colorado... | reverse complement strand
ACATGACGCGCATTTGCAATTCTTAATAACATAATCCTGTTTACTGGCGTATTCCTCCTTGCTCATATCTTCTACGCCAAAATTATCAAATTCGCTTATCTTTACCATGGCTATCCTCCTTGTTAGGGTAAATTTAACCTCTTTTTTATAAAAAAGTATAGCCCATATATTCTGGCTGTCAGTGGTTAATGGTCAACTGTCTCTGCTTTGACACGCTTAGCGTGCCTTTGGCAAAACATCTATCCTTCCAACAGTGAATAAATGCTGTAACCTGCAACGAGTATTCCGGCGACCAAGTTGAGCAGCCTGGTAGCCTCTGACGGATTAGGCATAAACATGACATCTAACCTGAAGGCCTCTGTGAATTTAGCCCTTACAAAGGCGGTCAATATAAGCAAAAACCCGTAGATTATGCCTATTATAGTTACAATCGTATCCAAATTTTTCATAATAAGAAAAATGAGGGAAGGCAGCGCCTTCCCTCTGTGAGCCGCAATACTTTAACCATCCTTGCCCAATTATAACTTTATCCAATTATAAATTATTCGCGCTTATATATCTCTGTCTTTCAGACTCGGAGATTCTGTCCCACCATGTCTTACCCACGCCCCAGTCGCCTCTCTCTGCGCCCGGCTTGGTGTAATACCACCAGTTTAGTATGCTGCCAATTGCGCAGTATGCGATCAGCCCAATAAAAAACGGTATCGCTGACCCGTATTTACTGATTGAAGCTCCAATGAGGGAGGAATAGATGAACGGTCCGTATGCGGCCCAAGCGCCTGTCCAGCCCAATATTTGCGCCCCAAGCCTCGGAGAATAGGCGTAAACAATCGGATACTGGCGGAAGGTGGAAAAGTTACCAATACCTGCAGAGAAGAATATCCATAGCATAATCCAGACAAACATAGGGAACTGGTCAAGGGATGTCGGCGTCAGGTAGCCTCCAAATATCAAGGCCAGAGACCCAAGAATAATGCCTGCCCCAGAGATTTGCGTAAATATGCTTCCGCCAAATTTATCAGCTAAAGGTCCGCCGGCAAAGCGGATGACTGAGCCAATGAGCGGACCGAGGAACGCATATTTCAACGGGTCCGGAGCAAGCGCTGCATCCATTCCCGGGATGTTCCCGTATAAGGTCTTTATCATGAGCGGAAACGCTGCTGCAAAACCGGAGAAGGAACCGAATGTCATGATATATGTCCAAACCATGAAATATGCATGCTTGTTATCGGTCATGTCACCCACCATCTTGCCGATGGAGGGCTTCTTCATTGGTATACTTCTAAGTAATAACCAGCAAAGGATACCAGCGATGATGAGATATGGCACATACCAGAAGGCCGCATTCTGCAGCCATATATCCTTCTTGATAATCTTCTTGACCGTTACGTCCGTAATCACGCCGGCCTCATTTTTCTTGACCTCGGCCTTCATCCCCTTTGTCGCATCAGTCTCAGTAATGACTATGTCCTTGACCGTTCCTGCATCATCTTTCACAACCGTTATGACTTGGGCAAGTCCCTCATCTTTGACGACTACGTCCCTGACTACCCCTGCATCTTTCGTAATCTTTACTGCAAACACCGGAGTTGCCTTTGTAAAAACCTGCGGCGCTCCTGCTGCTCCTACTACTACAAAGCCGATAATCCAGGGGGTTACAAATTGGGTAACGCTCACTCCAAGATTCCCGATCCCCGCCTGTAATCCCAAGGCAGTCCCCTGCAGCCTCTTAGGGAAGAACATGCTCGTTGAAGGCATGAAAGATGAGAAATCACCGCCTCCAAAGCCACAGAGGAACGATATAATCAGGAAGTGTATATAAGGGGTTTCTGGGTTCTGCACAGCAAATCCGAGCCATATCATAGGAATAAGTTTGATGAATGTTGCGACTGTTACAGTTAGTCTCGTCCCAAATATGGGTATCAAAAATGAGTGTACTGTTCGCAGTGCCCCTGCTGCAAGGCCGGGCATAGCTGCAAGCCAGAATAGCTGCATTGTATCAAACTTGAAGCCAATCGCGGGAAGGCGGACAACTACAGCGCTCATGACGAACCATGTAGCAAATGAAGCCAAGAGGCTGAAGGTGGTTACGCTAAGCGTCATCCAGGCCCGAGAACTCCCCTCCTGTTTCCAGAATTGCGGGTTTTCAGGCTCCCATCTTTTTAGCCATGACATTATAGTTCTCCTTTTTTATTGTAGTTTTTGTTCGCTGTCACTACATTTATAAAACATGCTATTCGTTAAAAAAAACCTCTATTTATATCTGAATATCAACTATAACTTGCCAGTGATAGGTGCACTCCGTACATATCTTTTATATGATTTCTAAAAGAAAAAACGTCTTGAAATTTCTTTCCACAAATAGGGCATTGGTAAACGCCGCAAAATCCCCTGCTTAAATATAAGTCGTCATGCTCCATTACCTTACCTTTGATATAATCCTCTCTATTTATGGCCCTTACAAACTTTACTGCGGTAGTTGTGTGTTTTTTCTTTACCCTGGGGATATATTTTATCTTAGAAATTATAGAGAGTATATTCTTGCCTCGAAAATATCTCCTTACCTCATATCCATTGCCGGCGCCCATATGTCCATTTTCCAAAATAATTTCAAAATATTGCATCTCAAACAAACTCCCATTTCTTTTAATTTGATGCTCTAACCTATAGCAATAATTGGAATTTTTAACAAAAAAAGAGGGCAGGATTTCCCTGCCCTCTTACAATTATTTGCTACTTATACTGAATGATATTTTCTGTGCGAGGAGTCCTGCTATACCATCTTACTACTTGATACGGCCTCCACAGATATTTATATGGATTAATAACTACAAAATGCACAAGCCTTGTAAACGGGATAAGACCTATAAATATCATAGCGTTGAAGATATGAACCTTTGTTATAAGGGGCAGATTTGCCACATAATCAACATTCGGATTTAGCTTAAATACAGACCATATCCACGGCACAGCTGCTGCTGCGTACCAATTGGACCCCCATCTATAGAGTATTGCATTACCAAGACCTGTAACAACCTGAATCAACAGCACAATAAGCAGGAGTACATCCCATGAGCTCGTTAATGCCTTTACCCTGCTATTTGTCAGTCTTCTGTAGATAAGAGCTAAAAGCCCAAATAATGCCAGGAAACCGAATGCCAACCCTGAAATTTCAAGGATATAGAGCCTTATCGGCACGCTATTCCATGCCAATATGCCTTGGGGGACTATCAATCCCACTATGTGTATAAGAAGCACGAAAATTATACCATAGTGCCAGGGGAATGACCCGAAAAACAAAGCCCTGTTCTCAAGAAACTCAGAGGACTGTGTTGACCACGTATACTGGTTGGTTTGATACCGGTAAATCGTTCCTGCAATAGCCAGCATAAGGAGCGCATACGGCAGGTAAGCAAAAAATATGCTGTTCATCTAATTAACCTCCTTTATAAATTGATTTTACACCGATTTTGAAAAACAATTACACGGATAATGATTTAATCTGTGTAATCGTATCACTTGTTTCTTTTACATCTTTGTCTATTATTTTATATACCGCGTTTACCATGTGCCGGTAAGCATTCTTCTTTCCCTGGAAATTCCTGTTGAGTTTTTCCAATGCCACAATCACAAAGGTCTTTATAAAATCCTTTCTCAGATTCTCCTCCTCAAGAAAACCAAGGAATTGCAGGAGCACGGGGAGATGGTCAGGGAGTTCCCCTTTGGATATCTCCTCAAAGGGGAACCCTTTATCCCTGAACATTGCCTTGATAGTTACCAGATTTCTTGCCCTTTTGAATCCATCCTGGCCTGCATGGAGATAATATCCCATATCCAGAGTAGTATCGGATACAAGCTCAAAGGTATATGAGTACAGCTCCTGAAGCGCATCGAGGGAAAGCCTATCCAGGTCATTCTTAAAGGACCTAAGTTCCTTCGCTACCTCTTCCGGATACTGCTGGTTACAGGACAGCGCCTCAATACATGCATCTACATTAGGCCTTACATCCTCGTGCGGATATCGCAGCAACTCTGCAAGTTGCGTGTATAGATTTTTTCCCATGACCAACATAATATTTTACCACTGCCTCCCGACAAATTCCTTTTTCTTAACACCGAAGCCGATAGAACCTCTCTTCTCATACATGGTCCTCGGATCCACAGTGGTTTTGCTTTCACGATGTGTTTCTGGAATTACAAACCTCTCTTTGTATGTGGCAAGAGAGTTTATCCTGTATATATCCTCTGCGTCCTTTGGCGTAAGGCCTGATGCGGAAAGGGCTGATTTCACAACAGATTCACCCACATCGCCTACCCGTTTCTGTCTCGCGTACATTCTGACAGCCATCTGTTTTTTAAGAGACTCTATTATAAGGCTCTCATTTCCAGCGCTCAGCAGGTTTGCAAGGAATTTCGCTGGAATCCTCATCTTGTCTATCTCATTAAAGAAACCTTCTGTCTCGGGATCAAATACCCCTCCCCTGTCAGCCTTCGCCTGATGAAGGACAGGCGATAGAGGTGGTATGTAGGTATTCATTGGGAGCGTCCTGAATTCAGGGTGGTTCGGCAATGATATTCTCCACTTCTTGAACAGATTGTATGCAGGTGAATTCTGCGCAGCAGTTATCCAGTTTTCATCAATGCCTGCCTTTCTTGCAGCTGCTATAACCTCCGGGTCAAACGGATCTAAGACAATATCTCGCATCCCGTCAACGAGCCTATTATCAGGAAGCTTTGCAATCTCTTCTATCCTCTCTGCATCATAAAACAGGACGCCGACAGTTCTAATTCTTCCAACGCATGAATGTGCGCATGCATTAGGCTGAGCAGTTTCTGTCCTGGGATAGCAGAAGATGCACTTTTCAGATTTACCTGTTGCCCAGTTATAGTATGGCTTTTTGTAAGGGCATGCGCTTACACAGAACCTCCATGCGCGGCAGGTATCCTGATCAATGAGGACTACGCCGTCTTCTCCTCTTTTATATATTGCGCCGGACGGACATGCTGCGACACAACCTGGGTTCAGGCAGTGATTGCAAATTCTCGGCACATAGAAGTAGAAGAGCTTATGGAACTTGGTAAGCATCTCCTTCTGCGTATCGGAAAGCCCTTTGAGGTTCGGGTCGTTTGACGCATATAGAGGCGAACCGCCAAAGTCGTCATCCCAGTTTGGTCCAAGGACTATCTTCTCCATGAACTCACCTGTAATAAGCGATTTCGGTCTGGCTACCGGCTGGTCATCTCCGGCCGGCGCATTAAACAGGTTCTGATAATCATAGGTAAACGGCTCATAGTAGTCGTCTATGGTCGGCAGGTTTGGCTGGAAGAAGATGCTTGCCAGAGTCCTCAACTTATTGCCCTTGATGAGCTTAAGTCTAAGATTTCCGTCAACAACCTCCCATCCACCTCTGTATCTTTCCTGATCCTCCCAGGTCAGTGGATAGCCTGCGCCCGGTTTTGTCTCTACATTGTTCCACCACATATACTCTGCGCCTTGACGGCTGGTCCACACATTTTTGCACGATACACTGCATGTGTGACACCCTATGCACTTGTCAAGGTTGAAACTCATTGATAGCTGCGCTCGTATATCCATTACCATTCCACCTCCTGATTCTTCATTTTTCTAAGCAAGATAGTCGTGTCTCTGATGATCGGAATCGGTCCCCATGAATTAAACCCATAAGAGAACTGTGCATATCCGGCAACGCTCAACGTTGGGAGCTTCAGCCTCTGCCTCGGGAGACTGTTGTGGAATCCGCCTCTGATCTTATTTCTTATCTGAGACTTGGGGATGTTTATCGTACGCTCCTGTGAGTGATACGCATAGGCTGTCCCTGAAGGTATCCTGGCGCTGACAACGGCACGGGCGCAATACACCCCGTTGTCATTGTATGCCTCAACCCAGTCATTGTCCTTTATACCTATACTGTCCGCATCTTTATCGTTTACCCAGATGCTATTGCCGCCTCGCGAGAGTGTCAGCATGCGCAGGTTGTCATAGTGGGTAGAATGTATCTGCCACTTGCCATGCGGGGTAATATAGTTAAGGTGCAGCGCTCCTGATTTGTCGCTCTTCTTAATCTCGTTCATCTTGGTTGGATCCAATTTATACTTGTGGGTCACCAAGGCTTCTCCAAACTCAAGATATGTCGGATGGTCAAGATAAAAATGCTGTCTCCCTGTCAGGGTTCTCCATGGGAGCCTGAAGTCTATCTGGTTCGTATATGCGTTGTATGACCTGCCGTTCCTTGTATCGCCTGTCCAGAGAGGGCTGTTAAGACACCTTCTCGGCTGTGCGACTATGTCATCGTAGGTTGTGCGGAAATTCCTGTCCGGTCCTGCGATCTCGTCAGCCAGTCCATGATACTCTGTTTTCGCAGCTTCCATGGCCTTGGGCAGCAAGTCTTTGTGCTTCAGAGTCCAGACCCTTGATGGATCATGGCCGAATATCTTCTTAACTGACTCCTTTGCCTCGTTATAGTTCGCGCCATGGAGACCTGTGTGATGCTCCTCAATCAGCCATTGCTGATAGTCCACCTCGCCGTTTGTCACGCCGGAGAAGAACATGACCACATTAGCAGCCTCTTTGGCCTCTCTGAGGGATATATATTTCTCGCCGCCCCACTCCACTTTTGGGGTATGGGGGTCATTGATATATTCGTCATAGAACGGTTTTCCATCAAGCATGATGCCGTGGAAGCCATACTTGGTCTTCATCAGAGGCCCGAAGGAAACCCATCGGTTATAAATGTTCGCATAGTCTCTCGTTACAACATTGAGATTGGGCATGGTCTGGCCTGGTATAGCCTCGCACTGGCCCTTCTTCCAGTCCTGGACGCCGTTAAGGGCAGGCTGCGTCATCTCGCCTGGGGTATCGTGCATGAGCGGTGTCATAACTACATCTTTCACAGGCTTCGGGAAATGCTTTGCCGCAAGTTCGCTGAATTTTTGCGCAATGAACTTGAATGCATCCCAATCGCTCTTTGCCTCCCAGTTTGGAGAAACAGCAGCGCCCATCGGATGGATATACGAGTGGAGATCTGTGGTGTTTATATCCTCCTTCTCATACCAGTGGGCAGCAGGAAGGACTATATCAGAATACATTGGGGTCGTATTCATCCTCATATTCAGGTCAACAATGAGATCAAGCTTGCCAAGCGGCGACTCCCTGTATTTCATCTCCTTGATGTGCGGTTTTGCCACTTCCTCACAATCCATATTATGGTGTGTGCCAAGAAGGAATTTTAAGAAATATTCATTGCCTCTTGCGCTGGAACCAAGGGCATTGCCGCGCCATATCATCCACACCCTCGGCCAATGTTCTGATGCATCCGGATCCTCTACAGCAAACTGAAGCGCGCCGCTCTTGAGCTGCTTTACCGTATAGTCCACAATCTCCGCATCTGTCTTTGCGCCTGCCTTCTGCGCCTCCTCTGCTACAACAAGGGGGCTCTTGTTCCACTGTGGATACCACGGCAGACCGCCTATCCTTACAGCCTTGACCTGCCAGTCTGCACAATGCTCATATTCCAGGGCATTCTTATCCGGCACAACATGGTAGTCGGTTATCTTTGAGTCATATTTAAACTGCTGGGTGTGTATATACCAGTAGCTCGGTGTATTCTGAAGACGTGGGGGCCTTTGCCAGTCAAGGGCAAGTGATACCTGTCCCCATGAATCAAAACACGCCAGTTTTTCCTGGCCCACATAATGGTTCTGACCGCCGCCGTTTCTGCCGATGCAGCCGCAGAGCATCAATGCGCCAATAAACGACCTGTAGATGAGGTCTGAGTGATAATAATGGTTGCTGCTTGCGCCGCTTATTACCATAGACCTTCCCTTGGTAACCTCGGCATTGGAGGCAAACTCCCTGGCTATCTGAATAATCGTTGCCCGACCGATGCCGGTATACTTTTCCTGCCATGCCGGAGAAAAGCCCTTGTCGTCGTCATAGCTCTTGGCAAAATCGCCTGAAAGGCCTGGACGCGCCACGCCGAAGTGAGACATCTGCATGTCAAATACCGTGGTTACAGGTATCTTCCCTTCAGCGGTCTCAATATATTTTACCGGAACCTGTCTCTTGTAAATCTCACCGGTATCAAGCTCATAGAATACACACTCTATAGCATCGTCTTTCTTATCCAAGAGCGAAAGCGCTGGGTCTATCTGCGCCCCTGTCTTTTCATCCTTCAGGAGGGTGTTCCACTTGCCTTCACTCTCCTTGTTCTTTGACCATCTGAAACCTATGCCGCCGTAGACAACGCTGGGTTTATTGGTCTTGGTATCCCACATGGCAAACTTCCACTCTGGATTGTCTGTAGAAGCATAATCCTTCAGATCCATGGCCCTCAAGTACCTGCCCATCTCATATCCGTTCTTGGTCTTCCTGAGCTTTATAAGGTGCGGGAGGTCTGTGTAGTTTTTTGAATATTCTATGAAGTAAGGAACCTGCCTGTCTACATAGAATTCCTTAAGTATGACATGGTTTATTCCCATCCAGATGGCAGTGTCAGAACCAGGCTTTACCGGAACCCATAAATCAGCATATTTTGCAGACTCCGAATAATCCGGGGTCATTACTACACACTTTGCTCCGCCAATGCGAAGCTCTGATAAAAAGTGGCAATCCGCAGTCCTTGTCCTGTTGGGAGTAGCCCCTGTAACTACTACATATCCTGAATGGTACCAGTCAGCGCTCTCAGCCACATCTGTCTGCTCGCCCCAAACCTGAGGGTGGGCATTTGGCAGGTCTGTATAGTAATCATAGAAGCTCATGCTCATTCCGCCGATTAACTGATGATACCTGGCGCCTGATGCATAGCTTATCTGAGACATGGCAGGAATTGGAGAAAAGCTGATATTCCTGTCAGGCCCATACTTCTTGATGGTATATATCTGGGCTGCGGTTATTATCTCTGCTGCAGTATCCCAATCAAACCTGCGAAAACCGCCTTTGCCCCTTGACCATTTAATCTTCTTTGAGAGTTCGGGATTTTCCACTATACTGGCCCATGCATCCACAGGGTCTGAATGTCTTGACCGCGCCTCTTTCCATGCATCCATGAGCGTGCCGCGCACGTAAGGATATTTTATCCTGACAGGGCTGTAAACATACCATGAAGCTGAGATACCTCTCTGACACCCTCTTGGCTCATACGGCGGAATGGTGGCCTCTAATAAAGGATAATCAACAGCCTGTAGTTCCCACGTAATAACTCCATCCTTAACATATACCATCCAGCTGCATCCGCCTGTGCAGTTGTTTCCATGAGTGCTTCGGACAGTCTTGTCATGCTGCCATCTGCTTCTATAAAATTCTTCCCAACCCCTCTTACTCGGGTTTATTTCATCTTGTATCCATGTTGCCATCTCTACCTACCTCCCTTTCCGCCATAATTTTTCCATAACGCATCGTGGGCGGTGTTTTGATTTCTTTTGCTATATCTATTGCTCCATACGATGCTAAAGAAAATAAGCACCCCAACAGAACCTAACAAACTGATAAGAGTAAATTTTCCCGTAGAAGAAGGCGCAACCTCTTTTTCGCTCGCAGCCTTTAAAAATGCCTTCAGGTGATTCATCTCCTCTTCAGTTATATTTTTATTCGAAAAGATAGGGCCCATCACTGGAATACCTGGACTATTTACCCATGCGATATTCAGAAGCGCCTGTTTAGCAGGGTCTGCATAAACCTTTGTAAGATTTGGACCGAGAAGCCCTCCGCCAAGCTTACCTACGCCTGCGCTGTGGCATGATATACATGGAGGACCTCCATTTTTAAACGACGTTCCTCCTGTGAAAAACGCCTTACCTGCGTCGAAGTCGCCCACATCAGGTATAGCTACCTCAGCCTGGGCCGCTGTTTCAGTTGCTGCCTGTGCTACCGAGGCCGTTTGCTCAACTGCAGCGGGCTGGGTTTCTGCTGATACAGCTATAACTGGCAAACTACTGCCAATGACAACAGCTGCAATAACGCAGTGTCTCCACCCCTTTGCTAACAATCCCCTACCAAATTCCATACGTGACACCTCCTTTAGTTAATTAAAAACAGGCATAAGTAACGTTTAAGGCAAACAGAAGATTCGGTCTAAGGCAACTGCTCACCTTTTACCTCTACCTATACCTGTCTGTATTATTCTTAGTTATTTATTTAAAAACCCATAAAACAGGACATGGCGCCCTTTTTGTAACATTATCAATTACACTGCCCATAAATAGTTTTCCTATGGGCGAATAACGGTGGCTTGCCATAACAATCAGGTCAGCCTTGCTCTCTACAGCCGTTGCAATGATTTCATATGCAGCATCACCATCCCGCAAGACTGTTTCGACATCTTTTGAACCCTTTTCCTTGACCTTTACCAGCTCACTATCCAGCAGCTCCCTACCTTTTTTTAGCCAATCGTTATGGATTAGCTGCCATTCTTCTGAATCAGTAACGAGGTGCGCTGACTGATACCATTTTTCAACTACGTGCAACAAAATCAGCCTTGCGCCAGTTGCCTTGCTAATATATATTGCCTCTTCTAATGCCTTATTGCCTAATTCTGAGCCATCAATCGGGCAGATTATATTCCTGTATGCCATGTCAATTTTTAGCTTCTGGCGAGCGCCGCACTGCCGCTATTTATTATTAAGCAACCCTCCTATACTGTTCCTCTGTGATTAATGCCCTCCCGCCCTTTCCAACCCAACTTGTAGTCCAGCGTCGTTGGACAATCATCATTAGAGACAAGGCAGCCACAGCCGTTATGGCATAGACAACAAACCCCATAGAAAAACTACCAGTATATTCTTGGGAATACCCCATGACCAAAGGTATAAATGCGCCACCCAGAGCGCCAAACTCACCAACTACACCAGAGGTGATTGCCTTAGCATGAGGGAATCTGAGGGGAATCAATTGAAATACTGAGCCATTTCCAGCGCCCATGCCTGCTGACATGAGGAATAAAAACACAAAAATCATGGTAATGGATGCTGGTAGCGTGCTGCACAAAAGCGCAGTTCCGGCAATAATGATGTAAATTCCGGTCAGGGCGTTTATGCCTCCAAAACGGTCTGAAAACCAACCGCCTATTATACGAACAGCGCTTGCAGTAAAACCTACAACTATCATAAACTGACCGGCAACAACCTTGCTTACGCCATACTGGTCAGCCATAAATGTCGGCACAAAACTGGCAAATCCAACAAAACCGCCGAATGTAACCCAATAAAGAAGGTTAAATATCCAGATATCCTTTTCTACCAACACCTTAAGATAATCTGTTAACTTCTTATGCTCTACCTTATCAGGAGGTTCTTTGGCTAATAACCACATTAGTCCCATCACTACTAAAACTGGAATTGCAAAATAGCCATACACATTCTGCCAACCGTATGTTTTTGCAAGGGGTCCTGCAAATAAACCGGCCAAAACAGTTCCGCTGTTGCCTGCGCCGGCAATACCCATAGCCAGACCTTGATATTGAGGCGGGAACCATCCTGAGCCAAGTGGAAGCGCAACGGCAAAACTTGCGCCTGCGACACCCAAAAGAGCGCCAAGGATAAGCACTTGATTATAGGTATTTACAAGATAAAAACCATAGACCATCGCAAGTATTGTCCCGCCCAAACCGATAAGCGCTGCTGTCTTTCTTCCTATAATTTCTGCAGCAAGACCAAGGGGTATGCGTAAAAGCGCGCCCGCGAACACTGGGATGGAGAGCATCAATCCTTTCTGAGCTGGAGTTAAGTTGAATTCCTGACTTATAAACGGGGCCATCGCTGCATTGACCATCCAGACCATGAAGCTGACATCAAAATAGAGGAATGCCATCAAGAGCGTTGGTGGATGACCTGATTTCCAGAACCCTTTCATAGCCATAAATTAATCTCCTTTCTTTTCCTTCCTAGGGTGGGCCTATCCCTGGATATAAAAAAACAGAAAGATTTTTACTATAGGTATATGAGTGCAAGGTCTATGCCAAAAAAAATAAGAGGCTCTTTTATGGATAAAACTACTTGATTTTAAAGATATATTTAATTGATAAACTTAATAGGGTAGGAAAATAAGAGAAGCTTGATGTGTTACGATATCGGAATACTCTTTTATATATTATTGTGAGTTCTTCAATAAAATCAGCGCCTTAGTTATTGTTACTTTAATGTAACGCTATTGGCGAATTACCGCTAATATTACATATACGCCTCTTCTGCTGCGTTGTCATATTCAATCATGCCCCGAATCGGCAGTCTTATAGAAAAAGTAGTGCCTTTACCCAACTCGCTTTGCACATCTATCTTGCCATCATGCACCTCTATAATGCCTTTACTCACTGAAAGTCCAAGGCCTGTGCCTTCGCCTACATCTTTTGTTGTAAAAAATGGGTCAAATATCTTAGGAAGAATATTATCAGATATCCCAGTGCCAGTATCTGTTATGTCTATTTGACACCATCCATTCTCATGTGATGTTTTAATGCTTATCTGCCCCTTCTTGTCTCCTATTGCATGAACTGCGTTTAAGAGGATATTGGTAAATACTTGCTGCATCTTATGTTTGTCAAGCATTAGCATTGGAAGATTCTGGCCTAAAATTTTTTCCACCTTTATCCCATTCTTAGAAAATGTATAATTTAGAAGGAAAAGAACCTCGTCTACAAGATTATTTATATCCACGGCAGCAAATTCAGGCTCATGCTGCTGGGAAAATTCAAGGAGCTGGCTCACAATCTTCTTAACACGGTGAATACCATCCTCCATTGAACTATAATACTCCTCTTTTCTTTTTGGCGGGAACATATTTTTCCTTAGATTATAGAGACAATTTAATATACCGCCAAGCGGGTTATTTATCTCGTGAGCAATACCTGCTGCAAGCTGACCAATAGCAGACATCTTCTCAGTATGCGCTATCTGATGCTCAAACATCTTCTGTTTAGTTATATCTTTTGCTATACCCAACACCTCTACTATCCTGCCCTCATTTGTCTTAATCGGCGAAATGCTCAAAATGGCGTACCTTTTTTCACCTGTTTTACTGATAACCTCCACACCATAAGTCTGTTTTATGCCTTCCTTTACTGTCTTTTTAAATCTTTCCCCTTTGTGTCCAATTGCAAAGATTGTCAAGAAATTCTTACCAACAAGCTCATCCTTTTTATAGCCCCAATCCTCTATCTTTGTATTCACATAAGTAATTATGCCGTCAGGGGTCAGCGTATAAATGACATCATTTGCGGTTTCGAGAAGATTCGCCATGTAGTCTTTTGTCTCTTTTAATTCCCTCGTTCTATCATAAACCTTCTGCTCGAGTATCTCATAGTATTCCTTCAATTGTCTCTCCAGTTTCTTCCTATCAGTAATTTCTCTCACGAATGCCCTTGTTCTAATAAAATCGCCGGTTATAGGATGGTACAGCGCTGTAGCGGTTATTTCTACGTCAATCCTTCTGCCGTCTTTTGTAATAAACTGCGTTTCTACAGTGCTTATACCTTCCCTTGCTGATCTTTCTATATGTTTTACGCCTCCTTTCTCTTTAAATTCATCGGGCATAACATCTTCTATCTTCTTGTGGCGCATCTCCTCGATGGTATAACCAAGAATGTCCAGTTCGGTTTTATTAACGTTAAGAAAATATCTCTCCGCATTCACAGAATGTATCATCTCAGGCGAGTTCTCTATAAGATCTTTATATCTCTCCTCTGAAACCTCAAGCTCCTTTGTTCTTTCCTGAAGTTTGCTGGCCATCTTATTGAATGCGTCTGCCAGCCTCTCTATTTCATCGTTGGTTTTAATATCAAGGCGATAGTCAAGATTCCCTTGTCCTATATGTTCAACACCCTTGTAAAGCTCTTTAATGGGCTCAACAATCTTACTGGTAGCATATACGCCGACAAGGGAAAGAACGGTTACGAGCATAGCGCCAAATATGGATATGCGTATAAGCAGGGAATAAATTGGCGCATATATCTCGCTGGGGCTCTGCCTAATAAATATATACCACCTATTGCCATCAAACCACCCCATCTCAGAATTTAATGTGACCTCCACAGGAGCAAACCCTATTAGCGAGTTTGTTCCTCCATGCGCATCGTCTTTTGCAATGCTCCATCCAGGCCTGCTTGTAGATATGGTTTTAATAAGTTCAGCGCCAACATGATGACTCCTGAGAGGAAATATTGGACATACAATTATAGTCCCGGATGAATCAACAAGATTTGCGTGACCAGTGCTTTCAATCTTGATATTGTTTATGACCTCAAGCAGCTTATTTACCATATATTTAACAACTACCACGCCAATAACACCCTCTTTTTCCATCACAGGCGCAGCTATGCTCATCAGATGCATACCAGATGTATCATCGAATCTCAGATCTCCAACATACACCTTGCCTTGACTATTATTAATGGCGTCTTTAAACCACTTTTCATTACTGTAACTTTTTTTTGCATTCTCTCCTATACCAGTAATATACTCCCCTTTTGCATTCACTATGACAATGCTGTTAACCTCATTTTCATCATAATAGCCTATAAATCTCTTTAGGTAATTGTGCAGCTCTTCTTCCTCATAACCTTTATGCTTAATTGCCTTACCAATATCAGGTGTAATGGCAAGCCTCTGAACATCAATAATCTCCTTTTTTATTATCATATCTATCTTTTTTGCTGTCTCTTTTGCCATCTCCTGAAAGCTGGCGCCTATAGAATCCCTTATCGTAACTGTTCCATCACGATATGTGAGATACAATCCAAGCAAAAGGGGCACAATACTCACAATGAGCATTGAAACAACAACCCTTCTCCGTATGCCTTTTTTGATTAATTTCTCCGCCATTGTTAATGACTCTCAACTTTTGCTGTTTTTTCCAGACCGTGGCCCTTGCATTTTTCCCACAATGTCTTTCTGGATATCCCCAGCTTCTCAGCCGCAGCTGTCTTATTGCCCTTAGACTCTTCAAGGGCCTTAATTATATATTCCCTTTCAAAATGATCTATCGCCTTTGACAATGGTTCGGCGTAGGCCACCATTGCAGAAAGTGTTGTAGAATCATCATAGAATTTGTGAATATCATCCGGCAGGTCCTTTGGCTGGATGTAGTTATCGTTTCCCAGTATCACAGCCCTCTCTATAGCATGCTCTAACTCTCTAACATTTCCCGGAAAGGGGTAGTTAATAAGCATATCCTTTGCCTCTGGCGAGATGCCTTCTATATGTTTGTTGTTTTGGGCAGAAAATTTCTTTATAAAATTGTTTGCTATAAGAAGGATATCCTCTTGCCTTTCCCGCAGTGGTGGGATATGGATTGGCACTACATTTAATCGGTAATAAAGGTCCTCCCTGAACATACCATTTTTAACCTCTTTTTTAAGGTCTCGCTGCGTTGCGCAGATTATTCTAACATCTACACTTAATGTCTCAGTGCCGCCAAGTCTTTCAAACTGCCTTTCCTGAAGAACCCTGAGGAGCTTCACCTGAATTGCTGGAGATATCTCGCCAATCTCATCTAAAAACAGTGTTCCATTGTTTGCAAGTTCGAATCGTCCTTTTTTCTGTTTTAGAGCGCCTGTAAATGCGCCTTTCTCGTATCCAAATAGTTCTGCCTCAAGGAGGGTTTCCGGAAGCGCTGCGCAACTTACCTTAATAAATGAATTATCCCGACGCGCGCTATGATAATGGATGGCATTAGCAATCAATTCCTTACCTGTTCCGCTTTCACCTGTTATCAATACAGTTGAAGCAGAATCTGCAATAATTTTTACCTTTTCCAGAACCTCCTCCATTTTAGAAGAGTTGCCTATAATGCCCTCAAAGGCGTATTTTTCATCTATCTTTTCTCTAAGCATTGTATTTTCATATTCAAGTCTTCTGAACTCTATCAAATGCCTCACAACAATAAGAAGCTCATCCATTGAAAACGGCTTTGTAATATAATCATACGCGCCTTGCTTCATAGCCTCCACCGCTGTATCAACAGAGCCATAGGCTGTTATCATAATAACCTTTGCCTTTGGCGACTGCTTCAAAGCTGTCTTTAATATCTCGATGCCGTCCACTTCAGGAAGTTTCAAATCAGTAATAATTATGTCATAGTTGTCTTTGCTGATGAAGTCTATGCCTTCCCTGCCTGATTCTACCCCTAAAACCTGATAACCCTCTGCAACAAGGGCATCAGTAATGGATATTCTCATAAGAGGTTCATCATCAATGATAAGGATTCTGGGTTGGTATATCATAATAATTATGCTCGGTTTTAAAGAGGAAGTTGTAGATAGGCAATAGGCAATGGGTGATAGGCAATAGGAAGAATAGACATAAGACTCTAAGAATATAAACTTAAGTCTTGTGCCTGGGTCTAACCTATAGCCTATAGCCCACGGTCTATAGCCTTTGCAAATTATACCTTAAATGCCTTTGCTTTATCAAAACCTATTTGGAGGGCCTTTTTATTCAAATCAAGAAATGCCTGAGGAACGCGCGCAAGCACTGCCTTTTCAATTGCCTCATGGGATACAACTTTAGTAAGTTCGGTTATCATGCCGAGCGCTATAATATTGGCAACAATAGTCTTGCCGAGCTGATCGCGAGCAATGGATGTGATGGGCGCGCTGGCAAGCTTAAATTTCCCTTTAGGGACTTCTTTTACCTCGTCTGAATCTACGAGCAATATGCCGCCGTCTTTTATGTCTTTATAGTATTTGTTGCATGCCTCCTGCGTCATTGCGAGCATCGCATCTATGCTTGTTGCCTTTGGATAATCCACCTCTTCATCGCTGATTATAACCTCGCTTCGCGATGCGCCTCCCCTTGATTCAGGGCCGTACGATTGGCTCTGTGCCGCATTTTTCCCGCCGTATATAGAAGCAGCCTCTGCCATGATAATGCCTGCCAATATCATCCCCTGACCGCCTGAACCGCTGAATCTCATCTCATATCTTTGTGACATGTAAGCCTCCAGGTTTTGGACCAAGGCAACCGTGTTGCCGTTAAAGCGAGGTTATACAACCTCGCTTTCAAACGCCGACATGGTCGGCTCGCTCCATAACTTCTATTTCCCTTGCGCCTTTGCCATCAATTTCTCATACTCTTCGCAATACTCAGCGCGTTCTGCCTTATGAATAACCCCTCTCACAAGCTTTCCTTGCAACTGCTCTGGCGTCATCTTTGCTGCCTGCGCCACAGAAATAGTCCCATCCTTTTCAATCTTCTCCATCATTTCAGATGCGCTCTTAAATTTGTTAAATCTTCCGTAATAGGTTGGGCATGAATCGAGTATATCTACGACAGCCATACCTTTGTGCATTATGGCTTCATAAAGGGTTTTTTCAAGCTCCTGGCAGTGATACGCAGTACCACGCGCCACAAATGTGGCGCCTGCGGCCTTAGCCAAATCGCATGTATCAAATGTAGGCTCAATGCTTCCATATCGAGCTGTAGTAGCTATCATGTTCTGAGGCGTAGTTGGCGAAGACTGACCACTTGTCATTCCATAGATATAATTGTTGTAGACCAGTATAACCATGTCCATATTTCTTCTGCAGGCATGGATAAAGTGATTGCCGCCTATTGCAAGGGCATCTCCATCACCTGTTGTTACAATCACCTTCAGTTTTGGTTTTGCCAACTTAAGCCCTGTTGCATAGGCAATAGCCCTGCCGTGAAGCGTATGGAGCGTATTAAAATCAAGATATCCTGGAGTTCTGCTTGAACAACCAATACCAGAAACCATAGCAATATTGTCCTGGTCTATGCCTGTTGCATGGATAGCCCTAAGCAAGCTCTTCATCACAATCCCGTGTCCGCATCCAGGACACCAAATATGCGGAAGCTTCCCCTTGCGCATATACGATGTATAATCAAAAGGCTTTTTCTCTTTATATGGAACTGATGCTGTTGCAGCCTGTGTGGACATTGTAACCTCCCATGTCGCTTTGCTCCAATGCAAAATGCAAAGTGCAAAGTGTAAATTTCAAAATTTAAAAAATAAAGAAGCTAATTTTGCATTTTGCAATCTTCAATTTGCAATTCAACATTCACAGAATGTTGCTTATCCATCTATCATATCTCTTTCTATCATAACATCGCTTGGTATCACTGTTGCCTCAACTCGCTTCCCTAATATGGCATTCATGATCTGCCTTGGATGAATAGGGTCTGTATCAACTCTGAATATTCCTTTTACCTCGCATTGACCTTTAGACGCCCTCTGCACTTCATAAAAGATTTGACCGAGGTTCATCTCAGGCACTATGATGGTCTTCACCTGTTTCGCCATATCTTCCACAACATCATCAGGGAACGGCCAGATGGTCAGCGGCCTAAGAAGACCAACTTTGATGCCTTTGCTCCTTAGTTCTTTTACTGCGAATTTTGCACTCTTTGCAGAAACACCGTATGCAAATACGCCTATCTCCGCATCATCAAGATAAAGTTCTTCATTTTTCCATATCTTTGCTTTATTTTTCTCAATCTTATTGACAAGCCTTTCGTTTGTCTCCTGGATAAGTTTTGTATTGCCCGAAGGAAATCCATCTGGCGCATGATAAAGCCCTGTTACATGAAATCTATATCCCTCGCCATACGCAGCAAGCGGCGCAACCTTTCCATCTCTGATTTCATAGGGCTTATAGTCTGCTGGAGCGCAATTCGGCTTCTGCCTTTCAACAACTTCAACTTCGCCCGGCTCCGGAAGCGTGATAGCCTCTCTCATATGCCCAATTACCTCATCGTAGAGAAGCATAACCGGCGTCCTGTATGTCTCCGAAATGTTAAATGCCCTTATGGTCTCATACAACGCCTCCTGCACCGATGATGGAGTTAAAACCACTGCAGGATGGTCGCCATGAGTGCCCCACTTTGCCTGCATTACATCAGACTGGCTTGGACCCGTTGGGTAGCCTGTCGATGGGCCGCTCCGCATAACATCTACAATAACGCATGGAATCTCCGTCATACATGCGTATCCGATACCTTCCTGCATAAGAGAAAAACCAGGGCCTGATGTGGCGGTCATGGCTTTCATCCCCCCCAGTGAAGCTCCCACGATAGCGCATATACTTGCAATCTCATCCTCCATCTGTATGAAAGAGCCGCCTATTTTAGGAAGCCTTGCAGCCATTATCTCCATGATCTCGGTTGAGGGAGTTATGGGATAGCCCGCATAAAATCTGCACCCTGCATAGATAGCGGCTTCTGCGCACGCCTCATTGCCCTGCATAAATTTCTTCTGTTTCGGTTTGCTCATACCATCGTCTCCTTCTATGCTCTACCGAGGAAAAACCTGTATTGCAAAATCAGGACATCTCAAATCACAGAGCTGACATCCTGTGCATGCGTCAAGATTTATTACACCAACAATAGTCCCTTTCATCTCAAGCACATTGGTTGGACAAAAATCAGCGCAAATCCCGCACCCTTTGCAGAGTCTTTCATCTATTTCTATACGCCAAAGTTTTTTTGCTGCCTCAGCCATGTTGCCTCCCATGTTAAATTTTCACACAATTTTCAGCAAATTGGAAGAACTGCTTTTCTATCAGATTTTTAGAATACTGTCAAGAATACAGTGATTAGTGTAAGCATCCAAAATTTCGGCTCATCCTTCATTACGACACAAAGAAAGTCTCCGTAGAAACAGGCTTTAAGGCTGTTCTGTTATGCGGGGTATTGGTGGAGCGAAATTGTGGATGTGTGCAACTGCGATAACAGGCGTAACTGGCAAATGCTTCACTTTGCATACAACAAGAACAAAGCAGTAAGACTGCCAGCACACAGACACCTGAAGCGGAACCAATACCCCGCAACCCTGCACAACCTTGACTTAAGCCGAAATTTTAGATGCTTCCCTGATTACTTCAATTAGTAAGCCTTTTCAAAGCCTCTTTATACCTCTCAGCCGTCTTAGCTATTACATCCTGCGGCAGATTTGGAGCAGGCGGTTTTTTATCCCAGTTAATGGAAATGAGATAATCTCTTACAAACTGCTTATCAAGGCTTACATCCTTCATGGCGCCGGGCTTATAATCTGCGGCAGGCCAAAATCTTGAAGAATCCGGCGTAAGTATCTCGTCTATGAGAATTAATTTGTTGTTTTCATCTAAACCAAATTCGAATTTTGTATCTGCTATAATAATCCCTTTTTTTCGCGCCAGTTCTTTAGCCTTTTTATAAATAGCAAGGCTCTTTGCCCTCAACTCTTCCGCAAGTTGCGCGCCTACTCTCTTTTTCATTTCTTCAAACGTTATATTCTCATCATGCTCGGCGTCTGCCTTTGTGGAAGGGGTAAATATAGCCTCTGGCAGCTCGCTCCCCTCCAACAATCCCTTTGGAAGCAATATGCCGCAAATGCTTCCTTTTTCTTTATACTCCTTCCATCCTGAACCTGATAAATATCCCCTGACAATACATTCCACAGGAAGCGGCTTTGCCTTTTTAACCAGCATGCTCCTCCCTTCAATGAGAGAGGAGTGCTGCTTTAATTGGTTAGGAAAATCGTTTATATCAGATGCTATGAGATGGTTGGGGATAATATCTTGCATTATTTTAAACCAGTAAACCGACATGGCTGTTAAAATCCGGCCTTTTTCTGGTATGCCATTTGGAAGCACAACGTCAAATGCAGAAAGCCGGTCTGTTGAAATGATAAGGAGCTCCTTGCCCAAATCGTATATATCCCGCACCTTGCCCCTTTTTAAAAACTTTACTCCGCTTAGCTCTGTCTTTAACACAACATTCTCTGCCATGCTTACTTCTCCACTACCATATGAGAAACATCAAACTCTACCACTGACAAAAAACCGCCCATGCAATTTAGCATACAATAGATTATGCGTTTTAATATGTCCAGAGGGACGGCCAATTTTGAATTCCAACTAATACAAACGCATTAAATAATGTGTCATTACGAGGAGCAGAGCGGTTGCGAGGCGAAGCCGAAGCAAACTTGGAGCATGCATTCCTGTTGCTTGCAGCAGATTCAGCAAACATGGAGATTCCTCTCCGCCTGAGGCGGATCGGAACAGGCTCCATAATCCCCTCAAACTATGAGATTGCTTCGCTTTGCTCGCAATGACAATGTAACAATACTTAGTGCGTTTGTATTAATTACCTTCTTCTGGTTTTTTTCTTTACAGGCGACTTCTTTTTCCCCTTCTTTAACAACTCCATCAATGTAACGCCAATATCCGCAGGATTTTTAGTAATCTTTATTCCTGCCCTTTTCATTGCCTCAAACTTTTCCTCTGCTGTACCCTTGCCTCCCGATATTATTGCGCCCGCATGCCCCATTCGCTTGCCTTTAGGCGCTGTAACGCCTGCAATATAGCCTACCACGGGCTTTGTTACATGTTTTCTTACGAACTCAGCTGCATCCTCCTCAGCAGTGCCTCCAATTTCACCTATCATAATCATTGCGTCTGTATTTTTATCCTTTTCAAAGAGTTCAAGCACATCAACAAAATTTGTCCCATTCACAGGGTCTCCACCTATACCAACGCATGTTGACTGACCTAAACCGATTCGTGTCAATTGATCAACTGCCTCATACGTGAGGGTTCCGCTTCTTGACACAACGCCTATTCTCCCTTTTTTATGGATATGACCAGGCATGATGCCAATCTTGCATTCTCCCGGTGTTATCACCCCAGGACAATTTGGGCCAACAAGCCTTGCCTTCTTTCCCTCCATAAATCTCTTAACCTTTACCATATCAAGGACCGGTATCCCTTCTGTAATACACACAACAAGCTCTATGCCTCCATCCACTGCCTCCATGATTGCATCTGCAGCAAATGCAGCAGGCACATAGATGACCGATGCATTCGCCTTTGTCTTTTTTACAGCCTCATCTACGGTATCAAAAACCGGAATAGCGTCTACTTTGGAGCCTCCCTTGCCGGGCGTCACACCTCCGACCATTTTAGTTCCATATTGCACCATCTGCCTTGTATGGAATGTCCCCTGCTCGCCGGTAATCCCCTGGCAGATGACCTTTGTATTTTTATTAACAAGGATACTCATGAAACCTCCAAAGAAATAAATTGAAACGGGGACACGGAGAAACGGCGAAGCGGAGAAAAAAGCTTCTCCGATTCACCCATTCACCGATTCCCCAATTCATCCTTTTGCTGCCTTTACTACCTTCTCCGCGGCATCGCTCATTTTTTCCGCTGCAATAATATTCAGTCCTGATTCAGATAAAATCTTTCTTCCTAAATCCACATTCGTCCCTTGAAGCCTTACAACCAATGGAACTTTAATACCAACCTCTTTCGCTGCTGCAATAACGCCTTCTGCAATAATATCGCACCGCATGATACCACCAAAGATATTGATTAATACTGCCTTCACATTCGGGTCTGACATCAAAATCTTAAAAGCAGCAGTAACCTGCTCCTTATTTGCGCCTCCGCCAACATCCAGAAAGTTTGCAGGCATGCCGCCGTAGAGTTTTATAATATCCATAGTTGACATGGCAAGACCTGCTCCATTTACCATACAGCCTATATTGCCATCAAGGGCGACATAATTAAGGCTATAGCGAGAAGCCTCTACCTCTTTTGGGTCTTCCTCATCCAGGTCCCTCATCTCGTGTATATCCTTATGTCTGAAAAGGCCATTATCGTCAAAACCAATCTTTGCATCAAGGGCGATAATGTTTCCATCCTTTGTAATAACAAGGGGATTTATCTCTGCCATTGCCGCATCTGTATCAACAAATGCCTGATAAAGCCCTGTCATGAATTTCACAGCCTTGTTTACAAGTGCCTTATCAATGCCGAGAGCAAAGGCAAGCTTTCTCGCCTGAAATGGCACCAAACCAACTACAGGATCAACATACTCTTTTAGAATTTTTTCTGGGCTTTTTGCTGCAACTTCTTCTATCTCAACGCCGCCTTCCTGAGAGGCCATAACAACAACACGTTGTTTTGCCCTGTCTACCACCATTCCGAGATAAAGTTCTCTCGCTATCTGGCACCCCTCCTCAATAAGAACTTTCTTAACCTCTTTGCCTGCAGGACCAGTCTGATGTGTTACGAGCTTTTTCCCCAGCATCGCCTCAGCGTACTGCCGCGCCTCTTCATGGCTCTTTGCAAGCTTTACACCTCCAGCCTTGCCTCTTCCGCCCGCATGTATCTGCGCTTTGACAACACATATGCTGTTACTCTTGAAAATATCCTTCGCAGCATCCTCTGCCTCATCTGGTATAAAAGCAACCCTCCCCTTTGGCACAGCAACTCCGTATCTTGCAAGAATCTCTTTTGATTGATATTCGTGGATATTCACCCCGTTAGACCTCCTTCTATACTGTCTTGAAACATAACCTCCTCACCCCATTCTCAACCCCTGTTATGTCTAACGGGGTTCATTTTTATGAGACCTCCTAAGCGAAATAAAAAAACCGTCCGGCTATTTCAGTTCAGAGTCGGGAGTTCATGATTCGGAGCAAGCGTTCTTACTCCTAACCCCAAACTCACAACTCATAACTTAAACGCCCAGACGGTCGGCTTAATTTCAACACCCTCCGCTTCCCGGTGGTATTCCACCTTTACCCCCACACCAAAATTTTTGGTGTGGGGGTGAATTCCGTCAGTTACGGAAGACCTCGCAATTTTACGCAGGCTGCATACTTACCATAAAGAAAATTATATTGTCAAGCACTTTGACCCCACCTTCTCGCCTTCACATGATCCGGCGTATATTCCGGCAGGATCATGGGGCCGATAACCGGCTCTTTCACGCCCGCAGCCTTCAACTCTTTTTCAAATTTCTCCACATGCTCCAGCGTTAATTTGACCCCTTGACCCCTTGACCCCTTGACCCCTGCTTTTATATATTCTGCTGCATTCAAACCCGACCTCCTGCCAAATACCAATATATCCAGAAGCGAATTACCCATGAGCCTGTTTCTTCCATGCACGCCGCCGGTCACCTCACCTGCGCTGTAAAGGCCAGGGACAGTTGTCTCGCCATTTGCATTTATCATTAATCCGCCGTTCTGGTAATGCAGGGTTGGATAAACCAGCATTGGCTCTTTGCTTATGTCAATCCCATAACGCTTGAACTGAATATACTTTGCCGGCAACTCTTTTCTCACAGTCCCTTCGCCGTGCAGGGCTTCAATCATTGGCGAATCAAGCCATACGCCGACCCTTCCAACTGGGGTCATGATGCCTTTTCCCTTATCAAGACATTCCCTTATTATGCAGGAGGATTCCACATCCCTCGGCTCAAGAGGAAAACAAAATTCCTCTCCATCTATATTTATCAGTTGCGAACCAAGCCCCCTCACCTTTTCTGTAATCAGGAGCCCTACATTCTGCTCAGGATATACTGCACCTGTTGGATGATACTGGGTTGAATCTAAATCTTTCAGCTTCACGCCGGCCCTGTATGCCATGACGATGCCATCTGCAGTTGCGCCATAGTGATTTGTGGTAGGAAAGCCCTGGATGTGAAGCCTTCCGAATCCCCCTGTTGCCATAACCACAGCCTTTGCCCGGACAATGTAATATTCCTTTGTCTCAAGATTATATAAAATAGCGCCAGCGCACCTTCCTCCACCTGAGGCGGATGTATCTAAAAGAAGTTCAACGGCAGGAGAAAATTCCAATACCTTGATATCTTCCGTGCGGTTCCTCGCCTCATCCCGCACAACCCTCATGATCTCTGCTCCGGTCATATCTCCTGCGGAGTGCATCCTCCTCCTGCATGTGCCTCCGCCGTGCCGCGCCAGCATCCTGCCGTCGGGATATTTATCGAACATCAAACCGAGGGACTCAAGCCAGTGAAGCACCAGCGGCGCGTCATTAGTAAGGGCTGCAACTAAATCAGGCTGATTGCTGAAATGCCCGCCTCCCATTGCATCAATAAAATGATAATAGGGAGAATCGCCTTCCTGATCCGCGCCCTGAATGCCGCCCTCAGCCATAACCGTGTTGGAATCGCCGTGCCGGAGTTTTGTTGCAACAATCACTTTTAAGCCGTTTTCCTGCGCAATAAGCGCGGCTGCAGTGCCTGCGCCGCCTGCGCCGATAACCAGCACATCTGTCTCATAATCTATCTTTGATAGGTCTGGCTGAGTAAATATTATCCTGCTTCTGGATTCCAATAAATTTACAACTTCATCGGGGAAGGTCTCTCCCTTATTCGGCCCAACCTTTACAGCCCTTCTGCCTTCCGATTTATAGTCAGGATGATATTTACTCAGCCATTCTTTGCGCTGCTCCATAGTGAGCGCCGGAAAGTGCTGATTCTTCCTTGCCCTCTCAACCCTCGCAGGTCTGCTGGCTTCAACCTTTTTTAGAAGCTCTTTAAGTTCAGGCGTATAACCGCTCATAGTTCCTCCATGTAATGCCGTTATCCGTGTCCGTAATCCGTGACCGTAAAAAACTTACCTTTGAATTTTGTTTTCATTGACACGGACACGGATAACGGTCACGGTTCACGGTATTTCTAAAGATGCGAAACATCTTTTGGCATCCACTTACCCGGCTCTGTCATGTCCGGCTCTCTTTCCCTCTCAGTGTAAAGCTTCTTGAGTTCGTCCGTACTTTTCTTGGCAAGCTCATCAAGCATCTTGAGATACTTTCCGCTCTTTACCGCTTCTACGCGCTTTTTCAGATGCTCTGCCGCAGGCAGGACATACTTGCCGTATAGCCTTCGCACGAACATTGCGGCAGTGAACTGCGAAATCTGCGCGGGGCAGCGGGACGCGCACAGTCCGCACATTACGCAGTCGAAACTCTTGATTGCAGCGCCCTTCAAATCGCCGCGCTTCATCAGCGCGATATAATCCATGACATCAATATCCATCGGGCATGTGCGCGTGCATGTGCCGCAGCCCACGCATTTAAAAACCTCTGGATAAAGTCTTCTCAATTCTTCATGCGGACTATTTTCCATTCCCTGCTTAATGCCTGCAGGGACAAGCTTTTCAAGATTATAACTCGGCCTGTTTGACGGGAAGAACGGCAGCTGGGCAATAACCATATTCGGCTGAACAACGGTCTGGCACGCAAGGCCTGACTTTAATTTATAATCGCCGAGAAACCGGTAGAATGTGCCACATGCGCCGCATATTCCACCCCTGCATCCGCATCCGCGCATATACTGATATCCCGCATACTCTGTCGCCTTCATAATGGTCAGGGTCTCTGGCACCACATATTCCCGGCCCATAATGTATATCGGTATCATCTTGGCGCCTTCAGGAGGAATGGTCTTATCGCCTGTTGCCAAGGGTTTTATGAGTTTTTTATCTTTAGCCATGATTGACTCCTTCAATTGATTACACAGATTTTGGAAAACGATTACACAGATGACAACTTGTTGTCATTGCGAAGGAGCGTAAGCGACTGCGGCAATCCCAAGAGATTGCTTCGCCTTCGGCTCGCAATGACATTTCTATGTAATCTGCTTTTGTAATCTGTGGAATCATATTAAAAATCATTATACATCCTCTTAACTTCCGCAGCCGTATAAACCGGCCCTTCCTTGCATATATAGATATCACCCACATTGCACCTTCCGCATTTTCCCACGCCGCACTTCATCTTGTTTTCAAGGGTGGTATAAACCTGCTCATCAGAGAAACCGAGCTTGTTTAATGCCTGCAATACAAATTTTATCATAATCGGCGGCCCGCATGTTACAGCAATTGCATTGTTCGGCGACGGTGCTGCCTGCTCAAGCACTGTGGGCACAAAACCAATTTTGCCTTTCCAATCAGGTGTTTCGCCACCCGGGTCAACTGCCTGAACAAGTTTTACATCAGACATTCGGCTCCACTGGGCAAGCTCATTTTTATAAACTAAATCAGCCACGCTTTTTGCGCCATAGACAATGGTAATATCACCAAAGTCTTTGCGCCTGTCTAAACAATTCCATATGACTGAACGGACAGGCGGAAATCCTATGCCGCCTGCAATAAACAGAATGTTTTTGCCTTTCCATTTATCAATCGGGAACCAATTGCCATAAGGCCCTCGGAAGCCCATAGTATCGCCGATTCCAAGGTCAGACAATCCACCCGTAACCCTTCCAGATTTTCTGAATGTGCATTGTATATATCCTTTGTGAGTCGGAGAAGATGCAATGCAAAAAGTTGACTCGCCAAGACCAAATGCAGAGTAGAGAGCAAACTGACCTGTCTTAAAGTCAAAAGTATCCCGCACCTTCGGGTCTTTGAACACAAGCCTGCATGTGCGCACATCAGGCGCCTCTTCATAGATGTCTTCTATTGTTGCAAGATATGGCAAGTAAATGTTATCCATAGTATATGTATCCTTGTTTTATTTTATCCAGTTTACGCTCAAAAATCGCACAGATGAGAGGAAGGACAAGGGATTAAACCGCAGCATACTTTTTAGGTATGTGAGGATTTAAGCCCGCAGTCCTGACAAAGCAGATGGGCATTTTTCAGCGTAAACTCGAAATCTCCTCCATCACTTCTGTAATATCCAACCTCACCGGGCAAACCCTAATACACCTTCCGCAACCCACGCAGCCGCGGGAGGAAAACTTGTTCGGATAAAAATTGAACTTGCACATAAACCGGTTGCGCCATCTTTTATATTGCGTGTCCCTTGGGTTGTGGCCGCTGGTATGCAAGGTGAAGAATTCAAACTGACACGCATCCCAGTTCTTGATTCTCTCTCCCTCAAATGCGCTCCCTTCATCCACAATGTCAAAACAGTGGCATGTTGGACAGGCAAAGGTGCATGCTCCGCACCCTATACATTTCCGCGCAAGTTCTTGCCACAATGGATTTTCATAATGCTTTGTGTCTTTGAGCCACTCTTTAACCTTTTGGACATCAACACCGGCAATGGGCTTAATATCTACAGTAGGCAGTGGGGAGTAGGCAGTAGGCAGTGGTTCAAAGAAATTATTAAACCGATCCATAAATCCCTTGCCCTTTTCTGTAATAGCCTCTACTGCATAGTCTCCACCACTTGTCTCTTGCAGTAAAATATCACTCCCTTTCTGGCTGTCAGGAGTCAAATTAACAGTTGTGCAGAAGCATGAATCATCCGCCTTTGTGCAGGCAACTGTCATGACAACAGCCTTATCTTCGCGCCTGTTGTAAAACTCATCTTTGAAATCCCAGTTAAACACCGCCCGCAAAGACGCGACACTCGCCGCATCGCATGGCCTTGAACCAAAGATTACAGTCTCTTTCGGCTCTATCTCAACACCCCTTAAATCCACACCTTCTTTATGGATGCTGAATGCAGCAACAGTTTCTGTCTGCGGAAACAGGAACTCCTTAAATGAATTTATAGGAATAATATAGTCAAAGACTATTTCCTCAAACTTTGAAACAGGTGCATAAACCACCTGCCGCGCACCCATCCTCGGTGCGACGAAAATGCTACCTTCACCGATTAGCGTGTCAATCAGTTTGCCAAGATTTTCTTTTTTAAGAAATTTGGTTGTCATAACAGCACCTGATTACACAGATTTAGAAAATATGATTACGCAGATTGAAAAATTAGAAATCTGTGTAATCTGCCTTTATAATCTGTGCAATCACTTTATAAAGTCTTCAGTATCCTCCATATTAAACACAATCATCGGCGGATGAACCTTTTCATCATATCCTGCCTTATGACCAAAGGCATCTTTAACAACAAGCGCAAGTTTCTGGTTCACAAGATTAAGCGGGATATTTACAGGGCACGCCCTCTCGCACTCGCCGCAGAAGGTGCACCTGCCGGTCAGATCCATTGCCCTTTTTAGATTCCATGCGAGGTTTCCCCTCGGATGTGCACTCGTCTCAATCCACTGCGGCATATTCTTTTCCGCAATGCACCTTTCACAATAGCAAAGCGGGCATACCTGACGGCACGCATAGCATTTGATGCACCTGTTAAAATGCTCAATCCAGAAATCCCAACGTTCTGAGTTTGACTTTTTATCTAATTCTCTTATCTTGTCAAACACCATGCCTGCCGGCGTATCCGGCGGTGTAAAATTGACCTTCTCGCCAATAATAATATCTGCAATATGCGGATTTCGGACATCGCAGTTATGGCACTTAGTTGGCATAATCTCTGGCTTTAATTCGCCTTTCCAAAGTTCCTGCTTATACACAACTCCGTTACAACTCATGCCAAGAATTACAACATCCTCTCTCTTCAGCTGGCTCTCGGAAATCAGCACGGCAATTGTTTTTATATCACATCCCTTTGCAACAATTGCAGGTTTGCCAAGGGCTTTTATATCAGGAAACTTCCTTGTCAGATAGAGGGAAAGATTATTAACACACAGCGGATTAAAAATAAGTTTTTCTACATCCTGCGGCTTTGTTATAAAGACAGGTGTAGTATGAGTTTTCCGCTTGTTCCAGCCATAGCCGATGACAACCTTTACCTCTCCCTTTTCAAGGAGTTCTCTTGCCTTTTGCCGTAATGTGTTTTCCATAAAGTTAATCTTACAAATAATTGGATACTTCTATTAAATTATTATCGGGATCTCTAAAGTAAACTGATTTAATCTTGCCGCTTGCTCCTGTTCTTTCTACAATTCCTTCTATTATCTTAACACCTTTATCCATGAGTTCCTGTTTCACTTTTTCTACAGGTGTTGAAGCGATAAAGCATAAATCTGCCGAGCCCAGCGTTGGCCTATCAGCCTTTGGCTCAAACTCTTTTCCTGCTTCATGAAGATTGATCTTTTGATTGCCAAATCTTAATGCCTTTCTTCCTTCGCCAAAAGTTACTACATCCATTCCTAAAATATCAGAGTAAAATTTACAGGTTTTGTTTATATCACTAACAGTTAAAACCAAATGGTCAAGGTGACTGATTTTCATGTCCTCAATCCTCGTAATCTCACGCCACCTTAAAATTCTTACCCACCATCTTTAATCCCTTTAACTCTTCTTTTTCTAATCTCTTCCTAATTTCCTCAAATCGCCTGACTGTTTGGGATGAATATAATCTCTCGCCGCAGTGCAGACACACCGATGCCTTAACCTTGATAGAAGCAGTATTGTTGCCACCCCGCAAGAGCTTCTCTACAACCTTTTCAGCAACCTCTCCGCCGCATACCGGACATTTAGAGAAAAATGGCTTCATTTTTTCCTCCGTTTCCATTTAACCCACTTGTCTGAGTCTGGTCTATAGGCTGTAATCAACACACTGGCCTTTGTTTCCTTGTTATATGCCCAAACACTGTGTATGGGCTCATTCTTAAAATTTTCACCGAAAATCAAGCAGCTCGGATACGGCTTGTCGTCTGGATAATTCTCAATAATCTCGCCATTCACAATAGAAATAAAAACCTCTTCAAAACTTAAATTGTCATTATGTATTTCTTCATCTGCATGGTCTGTGATTCGGATCTTGTCAGTCTTTATACTCTCTATTATATCCGCAATTTTCATACATTAAGATTCTTATACTCCATAAACGGCCCCAGTTTTTTAACCTCATCCGTTATATTGTTTATCAAATCCACCCACTTGATTGCCTCTGATGCAGAGACCCATGAGAAGTGGAGTCGTTTCATGTCTATGCCGGTAAATTCCAGCAAACTCTTGAACGCAATCCACCTGCGCCGCGCATGGTAGTTGCCTGTTGTGTAATGGCAGTCTCCGGGATGGCAGCCTGAAACAAGGACTCCGTCCGCGCCCTTTTCAAATGCCTTGATAATAAAGAGCGGGTCAATGCGTCCTGTGCAAGGGAGCTTTATAATCCTTACATTCGGCTTATATTCCATCCTGCTCGTACCAGCCAGATCCGCGCCTGCATAAGTGCACCAGTTGCAGACAAAGGCCACTATCTTTGGCTCAAAACCGCTGTGTTCGTGTTGTGTGTGTTCTGACATTTTATTTATCCTTAATTATTCGTCATTGCGAGCATAGCGAAGCAATCCCTGTTTGTTGAGATTGCTTCGGACAAAATCCCTCGCAATGACAACTTTAAATCAGCCTGCTGATAATCTGCAAAGTCGCGCCGATATTCAGCCCCAGAAATGCGCCGTCAAAAATCATATTCACCGCACCATGCAGTCCTGATAATGCAAAGAGATAAACCATGACATAGGTAACAGCTCCACCGGAAAATACACCTAAAACCTCTCCCGACTTTTTCCTCATATATAAAAGAACCGCTGTCAGAAGATATAAAGGAATAAAAACCATGTCCGGCCAGATGAGTGCATTATATGCCTCTTCAGGGAATGCCTCCGGTCTCTTCCATTTGCCAAGCAAAACCATAGTGACAGCATATGCCTGAAAAACACCCCAAAACCCAAACCAGATTATGGCAAACCAAGATTTTTTCATCCAACCCCTCACCCTAACCCTCTCCCGCAAGGGGAGAGGAAATTTCTATATCCGCTCTGCTTTTTTACTTCACGCTCAAGAATGCCACAGATGCTAAATGTAGTCTGCCGATTTATCGGTGTCTTAAATGCGCCCAATAAATTGGGCAACTACAAGTATGTTGAGCGCAGAAGCCGCAGCGAACACCAAGATTCCTCGCTTTGCTCGGAACAGGCTCCGCAGATGGACGTTTTTCAGCATGAATACTTATTAGAACGCTGCCAATGCCGCATAAACCTGCTCATCAGTATATCCTCGCAAATCAATAGATTTACTCCTGCATGCGGCCACGCACACCCCACACCCCTGGCAAACCCCCTCATTCACCCTTGCAAGCATTCTGATAACCGCACCCTGTCTGTTTTTAACAGCGTCCTCTTCAATAGCAGAGTATGGGCATGCAACAAGGCAGTCCCAGCACGCATTGCATGTCATCCGGTTGACATTCGCTGTTATCGGCTCCCGCGCCATCTGGTCATTGGAGAAAAGCGCCAGAACCTTGCTTGCCGTAGCGCTTCCCATAGAAACAGATTCCGGAATATCCATCGGCCCCGCGCATGTTCCGGCGAGGAAGATACCTGCGGTAACCGTTTCAACGGGTTTCAATTTCGGATGATATTCGTTGTAAAATTTATATTTGTCGTAACCAATGCCGAGTTTCTGCGCCAGCGAATCCGCGCCATCCCTTGATACAAGGGCGGTTGCCAGCACCACCATGTCTGCCTCTATCTCAACCTGATTGCCTGAAAGTGTATCAGCGCCCTGAACAATCACCTTACCGTCTTTTTCATAAACCCTTGACACGCGGCCTCTAAGATACATCGCGCCGTCATGCTCAATCGCCCTTCTGACAAATTCCTCATACCGCTTGCCGCCTGCCCTTATGTCCATATAAAATACATAAGACTGACCTTCATGCACCTTATGTTTATAGAGCATGGTGTGCTTTGCAGTATACATGCAGCATATCTTTGAGCAGTATGAGACGCCCTTTTTCTCATCCCTTGAGCCAACGCACTGGATGAACACAACATTCTTCGGCGTCTTGCCATCAGACGGCCTTTTTATCTCTCCGCCTGTTGGCCCTGATGCTGATGCTAATCTTTCAAACTGTAGTCCACTTATAACATCCTTGATTTTCCCGTAGCCGTATTCACCGAACCTTTCATTGGGCATGAGTTGGTAGCCTGTTGCAACAATGATTGCGCCGACCTCTTCTGTAATAACTGTGTCCTGCTGTTTAAAATCTATACATTTTGGACCGCACACAATTGCGCATGCGCCGCATTTGTCTTTCTGAATCTTCGGGCAATTCTTTGCATCAATAACAGGGATATTCGGCACAGCCTGCGGAAACGGCGTATAAATCACCTTCCTCTGTGCCATTCCCATCTCAAACTCGCTCTTTGCCTTGAACGGACATTTTTCTATGCAGAGCCCGCAGCCGTTGCACAAATCCTCATTTACATACCTTGCCCTTTTCCTGATTTGGACAGTAAAGTTGCCGATGTAACCGTCAACCTTTTCAACCTCGCTCCATGTCAAAATCTTTATATTTTCATTGAGCGATGCCTCAACCATCTTTGGCGTCATGATGCACTGGGAGCAGTCCATGGTCGGGAATGTCTCGGAAAGTTTTGCCATATTGCCGCCGATAGACGGCTCTCTTTCTACAAGTATGACCTGCCTGCCGCCCTCTGCAATATCAAGCGCAGCCTGAATGCCTGCAATACCGCCGCCGATAACAAGAACCCTTTTCTTTATCGGTATCTTGATTTTTGAGAGAGATTTATTTTTCTTAAGCCTCTCAATGGACATCCGAGTTAAGTCTATGCTCTTTGCCGTGCCTGCTGCCTTTGTCGCATCATGATGAACCCATGAGCACTGCTCGCGGATATTTGTAATCTCGCATTTATATGGATTTAATCCTGCTGACTCACATGCCTTTCTGAACGTCTTCTCGTGCATATGCGGAGAACAAGCGGAAACAATAACACCGTCAAGTTTATGCTCTTTTACGATTTCCTTGAGATTATCCTGCCCAGGCGCAGAGCACATGAACTTATAATCGCCGGTGTAAACAACACCGGGAATCTTCGCCATCTCCTCTGCGACCTTTTTGGTGTCAACAGTAGATGCTATGTTTGTTCCGCACTGACAGACGAATACGCCTATACGCGGCATAAAAGACTCCTACCCATGATAAACAACAACGCCCTTTTCTACTATCTCTCCGCCAATCTCAAAATAATCCGCTTTTGCTAACTCATCTTCTGTAAAACCGATAGGGTCAATATCAACTGAACACTTTATCCGCCTTGAATAATCAGACAGAAGCATAATCCTCTTTATATCATCCATCTTTTTAAACTTCTCAGAAACAACAGCAATATCTATATCGCTGGACTTTGTAGGTTTCCCATAGGCATAAGAGCCGAATAGGATAATCTTCTCTACAGGAATCCTGCTTTGAAGCTCCTTTACATAATTCAGCACTATATTTTTAATTTCATTTTTTTTGTAAACCATTGCAGCACATCCTCTGTGTCTTTCAGCAATCCGGCGGCATTTCGTCTGTTGTATATCTTGACATTGAACCTGTCTTCTTTATATCTTGCCTTAATGTAATGGGCATCTATCTTTAGTATCTTATTATCAATTGACTTAGGAATCTCTATTCCTGTCATTTCAACTAATTTGGGAAGTTTATGTATAAACTCCGGTCTCTCATTTTTCTGAATAATAAATACAGCCTTTAAAATCGCTTCAACCGCCTGCTGGCACATAAACATTGCAAAGCTATATCTGCCTGCCCTTAACATTGCATCAGCAGTTTCAAAGTTGTCTTTGGATGACATGAGCCAGAATTTAACTGCCTTACCTATATCTTTGGTCATATAATGTCTTGCCGCACTAACAAACGAATACGCCTATACGCGGCATAAAAGACTCCTTTTATTCACGCTACAAGCCTGACAATATCTCTATAAGTTATAACTATTGTAAGGATAACAAATAGGGCTATTCCAAAAATATTCACCATCTGATAAAGTTTTAAATCTAAAGGTTTCTTTCTGACAGCTTCAATAAGAAGCATAAACAACTGCCCACCGTCAAGGGCAGGAAACGGAATAAGATTCATTATCCCGAGACTCATGCTAAGTATCCCTGTAAAGTATGCAAGGTTCAAAATGCCCTTGCTTGCAGCCTGACCAGCCATAGAGGCTATGCCAACAGGGCCTGACAATCCTTCCATAGAGCCGCTGCCAGAAAACATATTGACCACAAAAACGATAGTCCCTGACAATACTGCCCATATTGTCTGAGCGCTCAATGCTATTGCATCCAGAAAAGGAAGGTGTTTTCCCAAAACAAATACGGGAACAAAAACTAAAAATGCAAAGGTGATATTAAAGAGTGAGCCTGCTGACATAATGAAAGCCCGATTAAGATATGATGCCTCAAACAGTTCTTTTGCATCTTCATCGCCATTTTTTGAAAAACTCACAAACCCGCCAAGGGGAAGCAGTCTCAAGGTAAATTCTGTTTCTTTATGTTTAAAGAATGTGAATATCTTTGGACTGAATGGGAATCCTATGGAGAACTCATAAACCTTTACCCCTGCCCTTCTTGCAGCAATAAAATGCCCAAACTCATGCACAAGAACAACTACGCTAAAAACTGCAATAAAAGCTATAATGGAAATTATCATTTATATACCCCTTTCTTTTAATAACTGCCTTACATCAAACAAATTCTTTTCCAGCCCCAAACTTCCTTCATCCTGCCCCAGCGCCAGTCCAAGCAGTTGCGTAAAATATAAAATCGGCATCTGTGTGTTTCCTGAGCCTTCTGCAAGTTTCTTCTGGCTTTTTTCAAGATTGTATTGACACAATGGGCAACTCGTCACGATAATCTCTGCTCCTTTGTTTTTAGCGGAACTCAAAACATTGCCGGAAAGTTTTGTGACAATATCCTCATTTCCCATTGCCAAATGTGCGCCGCAGCATTCTATCTTATTTGGAAACTCAACAGGCTCGCAGCCGAGTGCCCTCAGCAAATTTTCAAATATGGTCGGCGCCTCAGCATTATCTATGCCCATATCTTCAAATGGTCTTAAAAGCATACAGCCATAATATGCACCAGCCCTTATTCCCTTTAACGGTCTTTTTACTGCTGTCTTGATCTTTTCAAAACCAATCTTGTCTCTTAAAACTTCAAGATAATGAATCACATTCAGACTGCCGTCATATTCTTCTTCAATAAAACTATTTACAACACTCCTCTTATCCTTGTCATCCCTCACAACCTTATTTGTACGTTTTAAGACATTGTAGCAAACGGAGCAGAGGGTTGTTACCGAATCCCCTTCCTTTCTCGCATTAACCAGAACCTTTGTAGGCGCGGTCAAGCCCATGACATTATCAGGCGTCAAAGGAAATGTCGCGCCGCAGCAGTTCCACTGGTCAAGTTCCATCAACTCAAAACCAAGCAAAACTGCGGACTGTCTTGCCGAGGTGTCAAATCCTTTTGCAACGGTATTTAATGTGCAGCCGGGGTAGTAGGGTATCTTCATGGATTTATAGTAATTAGAGGCTATTGCAAAACTCTATTTTTGTCATTCCCGCAGAGCTTCTGAGCGGGAATCCATTGATTTTTAAAGTCGTTAAAACCTGGATCCCCGATAAAAGCACTCGGGGATGACACTTTTGCAAAAGGCTCATTCGTTCGGAATAATTTTTGTTTCTCCGAACTACGAACTAACAACTCCGAACTGTTTTAACTTACGAATTTCCTGAACCCGCACACAATCGCCTGCTGTGGCGCATTTTTCAAAAATGGGAAAGGAATCTCTTTGATCTTTTCGTGGTCTTCGCCCTTCCTTAAAGTAATCTGCCGAAGCGCCTCTAAAATCTTTGCGGCGCTTACACCTTTAGGACATCTGCAATAACACTGGAGACATCCCACACACAACCACGGTGAGTTCGCACTTTTTACCGCATCTTCCTGTCCCAACTGCAGGAGTCTTATAACCTCCCTCGGCCCGAAATCCATTGCATAAGACACAGGACAGCCTCCTGTGCAGTTCCCGCACTGGTAACAATTGGCAAGCTCCTCGCCACTGATCCTCTCAATGAGTTTTACAAATTCGCTCTGTAGGTTTTCTTTTCCAAGTTTTATGAGCATAATTAATCAAGGGTTCAAGGGTTCAAGGGTTCAAGGGTTCGAGGGTTCCAGGGTTCGAGTGCAAAGGTTTTTCCTTGAACCCTTGCCCCCTTGAACCCTCGAACCCTATTTTTTATACTTCTCCACCCCTATCTTGAACAAATCGCTCCCGTATATATCATTCACCACAATTGCCGGAAAATCCTTCACCTCAAGCCTTCTAATTGCCTCCGGACCCAAATCTTCATACACAATAATCTCCGCCCTTTTAATGGTCTTGGCAATGAGGGCAGCTGCGCCGCCGACTGCCGCAAGATACACTGCCTTATTTTTCTTCATCGCATCAATTACTTCCTGCGAGCGCTGTCCCTTGCCTATTGTCCCTTTCAAACCAAGTTCTAAAAGTCTCGGCGTATATACATCCATTCTGCCGCTGGTTGTAGGACCTGCAGAACCAATCACCTGACCAGGCTTTGCCGGTGTCGGTCCTACATAATAAATCAACTGACCTTTAACATCAAAAGGTAGCTTTTCGCCTTTATCCAGGAGTTCAATAAGCCTTTTATGCGCCGCATCCCTTGCTGTGTAAAGGACACCGGTTATCAAGACCTTATCCCCTACCTTGAGTTTCTCCACATCCGCATCAGTTAGCGGTGGGGTTATTTTGATTGGGTGGTGATTCATAAACGGTTTAATCGGTTTAAACAGTTTAAACAGTTTAAACCGTTTTTATATTATCGCCTCCTTATGCCTTGCCGCATGGCATTGGACATTCACCGCCACCGGCAGGCTTGCAATGTGGCACGGCGCTGTCTTTATGTGAACAGCGAGGGCTGTTGTCCTTCCGCCAAAACCCATTGGCCCGATGCCAAGATTATTAACCTTCTCCAGCAATTCTTTTTCAAGCGCATCTAATTCCTTATCAGGATTATCACTGCCAACCTCTCTTAAAAGCGACTCTTTTGCCAAGATTGCACTCTTTTCAAAATTCCCGCCTATGCCTATGCCTACGATAATGGGCGGGCATGGATTTCCGCCTGCATCTTTCACGGTGTTTATTACAAAATCCTTTATGGCCGGCAATCCCTGAGACGGCTTGAGCATAGCAAGCCTGCTCATATTCTCGCTGCCTGCGCCTTTGGGTGCGATGGTTATTTTTACCTTGTCTCCGTCAACGATATTTGTGTGGATGATGGCGGGTGTATTATCTTCGGTATTTTTTCTCGTAAGCGGATGGCAAACCGATTTTCTCAAGTATCCTTCGGCATACCCCTGTCTCACCCCTTCATTGATTGCATCTTCCAAAGAGCCGTCAATTGTCGCATTCCGGCCTATCTCAACAAAAAAAACTGCAATGCCAGTGTCCTGACACATGGGCGCATCTTCTTTTAAGGCAATCTGGGCATTCTCAATAATCTGGTCAAGAACCTCTTTGCCCAGAGGAGACTCCTCTTTTCCTCTGAACCCTTCCAATGCCAGCACAACATCGCTGCCCAACTCACACGCAGCCCTGATGCAAAGTTCTTTTACTTTTGAAGTTATTTCTGATGTGGAAATATGGCGCATTTTTCAAATGAAAGGATGAGGTTGAGAAGTTAAGAGGTTAAGAAGTTAAGATTGCTTATCTTCAAAACTTCTCATCTTCTTAACTTCTTTTTTTATATCTTTATTTCCTCAACCAACTTCCTTATCGCGGAAACCGAATTATCAAACGCCTTCTTCTCTTCCGCATTCAATTCAATCTCTATTATCTCTTCCACGCCGCTGCTTCCGAGTTTTACCGGAACGCCTACGAAAATGCCGTTCACGCCGTATTTCCCGTTGCAGTATGCGGCACATGGAATAATCCTTTTCTTATCTCTTATTATGGATTCCGCCATCTCAACCACAGCGGCTGACGGCGCATAAAATGCGCTGCCGGTCTTCAATAAACCCACTATCTCGCCGCCTGCCTTTTTTGTCCTCTCCATGATGGTGTCAATCTTCTCCTTTTTAAGAAGCTGCGTTAACGGTATACCTGCAATACTGCAATATCTCGGAAGAGGCACCATCTCATCTGCATGTCCTCCTATGACCATTGCATGGACATCCTCCACCGATACTTTCAATTCCATAGCTACAAATGCCTTGAGCCTTGCTGCATCAAGGGCGCCGGAAAGACCAATGACCCTGTTGGGAGGAAAACCACTCACCTTCCATGCCACATATACCATCACATCCAACGGATTGGTAACAACGAGGATAATGGCATTGGGCGAATGTTTGGCAATCTGCTCGACAACGGCCTTGACAATGCCGGTATTGGTATTTATCAGATCGCTCCTGCTCATCCCAGGCTTTCGCGCTATGCCTGCGGTGATAATCACCACATCGGAGTTCGCAGTATCCTTGTAATCGTTCGTTCCGGTAATCGCGGAGTCAAAACCCTCAATGGGCGACGCCTGCGTAAGATCAAGCCCCTTACCCTGCGGAACCCCCTCCACCACATCTATCAAGACAATATCCCCAAGCTCTTTTATCCCTGCCCATACAGCAGCATGGGCGCCTACATTGCCTGCACCAACGATTGTTAGCTTTTTCCGGGCCATTTCACCTCCCAAATACCGTGATTCGTATTCGTTATGCGTGACCGCAAAAGCATAATTCACAGACACGGTCAACAGTCACGGCCTTGTGTATACTGTATACAGAAACACCTTAACTGTCAAGTATAAAATAGGGGCTGTCAAGCCAATAATTAATTGCTTGATTTATACTATGCTGTAACTATTACGAGGAACTTTTATAGGTGTGCAAGGGTTTTTTTCTTTTATAATGACTCAGCTACCTCTATAGCTTCTCTTAGATTTATAGCCCCTGTGTATAATGCCTTTCCAATTATTATACCTTCGAGTTTTAAACCTTTAAAACCCTCTATATCTTTCACAGAGCTCATGCCGCCTGAGGCTATTACGGGTATATTAACCGCATGCGCCATTTCTTTAGTGGCCTTTACATTCGGGCCTGTAAGCATTCCATCTCTTGCTATATCTGTATAGATGATGCATGTTATGCCTAAACTCTCCAGTCTTTTCGCAAGGTCAGTCGCCTTTTCTGACGTTACTTTGACCCAACCCCTTGTTGCGACCATCCCGTCTTTGGCATCTATACCAACTGCTATGCCTTCCGGAAACATCTTGCACGCCTTTTCTACTATTTGAGGATTTTCTTGCGCCACTGTGCCAATAATAACCCTTTTAACGCCTTGACTGCCGAGGTAATTTTTTATAGTCTCCAAATCTCTTATTCCGCCGCCGATCTCCACAGGTGTTTTTATAGATTGAATTATTTTCTTAATGGTATCCTGATTTTTAGGTATTCCTTTTATTGCACCATCAAGGTCAACAATATGTATCAGCTTTGCGCCGGCCTCTTCCCATTTTTTCGAGATTTCAACAGGGTTTTCAGAATAGACAGTTTCAGCATCCATCCTCCCCTGTGTAAGGCGCACGCATTTGCCGTCTTTTATATCTATAGCTGGTATGATTAGCATTGGATTATGATTTCACCCTTGACAAATTATACACTTTGTTAAACAAAGCATCGTTTAGTGTTTTGCTGACCCCTGACAAAATAGGAGATTTACTCATTGACTAAATCTCTTTCCTGATTTTATCAAAAATAAAATCAGCTATTTTGTCAAGGGCTGAGAGCAAAACACATAATTTGTCAAGGGTTCATGTCCCCAAAATTCTTCAGAATCCTCTGTCCGACCTTTTGGCTCTTTTCCGGATGAAACTGACATGCGAATATATTGTCCTTCCAGATGCTGCTTACAAAGTCTATTCCATAACTGGTTTTTGTTGCAACCACGCTCCCATCTTTCGGCAGAACATAATATGAATGCACAAAGTAAAAATAAGAGCCGTCCGCAATATCTTGTAAGGCAGGAGGTCTTCTTTCAATCTTTATGTCATTCCACCCCATGTGGGGGATCTTTAAGTGTTGCGTGTTGCGTGTTTCGTGTTGCGTGTCAAAAGAAAATTTTATAACTTTACCCTTTATAATATCAAGTCCCTTATGTTTTCCAAATTCTTCGCTCTCTGTGAACAAGAGCTGAAGCCCAAGGCAGATACCTAAAAACGGCTTGCCTGAATTTATAGCGCTGAGTATCGGCTCAATAAGTCCGTAGTTTCTAAGATTATCCATGCAGTCTTTAAATGCGCCAACACCGGGCAGGACCACATGACTTGCATTTGCAATATCTTTCGGATTTCTCGTAACTATACACGTGTGCCCAACCCGCTCAAAGCCCTTCTGGACGCTCCTTAAATTACCCATGTCATAATCAATAATGGCAATCATAAAACAGCTATGCAACAGCTATTAAGCTATCGAGCTATCAAGTTTTAAAGCTCGATAGCCCGTAGCTTGATAGCTTGATCGCTATAGCCTTCCCTTCGTTGACATTACTCCCTTTATTCTCGGATCTACTGTTGTCGCCTCTCTCAATGCCCTGCCAAGGGCCTTGAAAAGAGCCTCAATCATATGGTGAATATTTCTTCCATAAGGCACGCTGACATGCAGGGTCATACCGCTTCTGTTAACAATGGCCTGTAAAAAATCTTCTATAAGATCAGCTTCAAAATTTTTTATCTTACTCTTTTTTGGCATCGCAACCTTGTATACAAGGTAAGGCCTGTCGCTTATATCCATGCTCACCGAGGCTATGGCTTCATCCATCGGCACAAAGGCAGCGCCATACCGTTTAATACCTGCCTTAGCGCCTAATGCCTTTTTTACCGCATCGCCAAGACAAATACCAATATCCTCAACTGTGTGATGATAGTCTATTTCAATATCGCCTCGCGCCTTAATCTTTAAATCAAAGAGACCGTGTTTTGCAAAAAGGGATAACATGTGGTCAAGGAAGGGAATGGATGTTCTAATGTCATATATCCCTCTGCCATCCAGATTCAAATTAAGCATTATGTCTGTCTCTTTAGTCTTTCTATTTATTTGTGCTTTTCTCGCCATATCTTCCCCCCCAATTATTAGACCAAGACTCTCCTTGGAATGAGTTTCATTCTACAAAAAGAAACACTATTGATTCAAGGATAATCTTTTGACTACCTATATTTTTCATTATCAAAGATTTTGCAGCAAATCCCCAACAAAAAAAAATTTTTGGCATGAAGGCAAAAAAATCTTGACAAAGAATAAGAAATAGGATAAATAAGGTCTGAAATGTTTAGATTGAGTCGAGCGGCAGAATATGCAATACGTGGGATGCTTCATCTTTCCAGTAAACCTGATTTAGAGGCAACTGGCATCGAAGAGGTGTCAAAGGCCCAGGATGTGCCTTCAGCATACCTTGCAAAGCTGTTTCAGCTATTGGCAAAAAAGGGATATGTAAGGTCATTCAGGGGCGCTGGAGGAGGATTCGCACTGGCAAAGAGCCCAAAAGACATTACACTTCTGGAGATTATTGAAACATTAGAAGGACGTATATTCTTAAATGATTGTCTTATCCGCGAAGGCTATTGCCCCAAAGACAATGTATGTCCTGTTCACGATGTATGGAGAGAGGCGCAGAAAAAATTTCTGGAACACCTAAATAACTGCACCTTTGAGCAACTTGCTGCAAATGCGATTAAAAAGCAAAAACTAAGAGGGTAAGTTTTTTTACCCTTAATTAGGATAAAGAACATCCGAATTATCCTAAACAAAGGAGGAATATTTATGAAAGGACATGTAGCAACCCATAAACAGGAGATTAACATGAAATGCGGAAATAATATAAATTCTGAAACAAAAAAGACTAATGCCTTGCTTTTATCAAAAATGTGCGACACAAAGTCAGCATCACAATTCATTCCAAGTTGGCCGCTACCTTATAATAATAAACTCAAGAGAGACCTGTCCCTTCATTACTCAGATAAAGCTAATAAAGAAAAGTTAGAGAGGACTGATGCCCTGTATCGAGAAGGAAAAGACATTAACGGAGAAAAAGATTCTATAAAGGTTTATTTTAAAGAAATTAAAGACTACCCCCTTATCTCTTCTGAAGAAGAGATAAAACTTGCGAGAAGGATCGCTAAAGGTGATAAGAGGGCAAGAAGAAAAATGATAGAGGCAAATCTCCGTCTCGTGATAAATATCGCAAAGCATTATATGCACAGGGGGCTGCCTCTTCATGACCTC
>Ga0209212_1001257_pt1 | contig 42791 bp, 33 predicted proteins | sample RifGroC2_FD_183996 | JGI IMG/M metagenome (GOLD analysis project Ga0209212, IMG submission 183996) | Groundwater microbial communities from Rifle, Colorado, USA - Groundwater C2 (SPAdes) (version 2) | ecosystem: Environmental > Aquatic > Deep subsurface > Groundwater | place: Rifle, Colorado... | reverse complement strand
CGGAAGAAGCTGATGATCCCTGGTCAGGCTTGGTTAATCTTATCGATATTATAAACAACTCCACAAGTATATCCGAATCTCTGCCACAGGTTTTTAATGTAAATTCATTTTATAAAGCGATAGGCACAGATATTCTTTTTGCAAATCTTGATTCATACATCGACGGCGGAAGAAATTTTTATGTCTATAAAAATTTTGTAACTGGAAAGTTTGAATGGATTGTTTGGGATGTAGGTTTAAGTTTTGGTGCTTATGGCGGGGGAGGAATGGGTGGAAGTAGTAATTCTTCCAGCCTGAGTGTTACTTATGTTACCAGCGCTATTTCAAGACCCTTAGCCGGAAAAGTTTTTAACGATGCTACACTTAAAAGTGAATATCTTCAGTCTCTTTGTTATTTGTTTAATACATATTTTAATTCTGAACGTATATTCGCCCAAATAGACAGCATTGCAAATACTATTCGTCCGTATGTTACTGCCGATTCAAGAAAACAGTATACTACCCAGCAGTTCGAAACAAATATAAACAGCGATATTACATTAGGCGGGGGACAGGGCGGAGGCAATAAGCCTGGGTTAAAATCTTTTATAACTGCACGTATTACGAGTGTTCAAAACCAACTGGTAAGCTTGGGTGTTTCGTGTCTTTTAGACATAGAGCCGGGAGACTTAGTAATAAACGAATTTATGTCATCGAATGATTCTATTCCTGATCCGGCAGGTGAAGCAGAAGATTGGATAGAACTTTATAACAATACGTCGGAAGATTTAGATATAAGTGGAACATACCTCTCGGATGATTTCAATAATCCGAATGAATGGCAGTTTCCTGAGAATACTGTTGTTGCAGCAAACGGATACTTAATAATCTGGGCAGATGAAGATGATGACCAGGAAGGTTTGCACGCAAATTTTAAACTCTCTTCTACTGACGGAGAAGAAATAATTTTATCTAATTTAGATTTAACGGTGATCGATTCTGTCTCTTTTGAATCACAGGCTCTTAATTTATCGATGTCGCGTATTCCGAATGGAACAGGCTCATTTGTTCAATCAAATCCTACTTTTAACAGGGAGAATTCAAATACTACTTCAGTTGAGGAAAGTACAGCCGAAATACCAGGAACTTTTACATTAAAACAAAATTATCCTAATCCGTTCAATCCGACGACAACTATAAATTTTACAGTCGATAAAACACGGCGGACAACTTTAAGAGTTTACAACGTTCTCGGTCAACTAATAGAAACTTTATATGAAGGTTATGCAGATCCCGGCAACTTGTATTCAATAAAATTTGATGCTTCAAAACTTAACAGCGGAGTATATTTTTACAGGTTAGAGAGCGAAGAAAATGTTGAAACGAAAAGAATGGTTTTGATCAAATAACTCTTATAAGTTTCATGCTTCTGTGTTCAGGGCTTCCCCCATCCCTAACACTTAAGGAAGCAAAGCCCATGATCGCCCGATCATCGGGCTTTTTTTTACCTCTCCTTAGTTTTAATTATCTGATGGTTGTCTATTTCTATAAATATTATATCCCTAACAGGATTTTGTACTTCTTAATCCCGAATGGCTGACATATTTATAGAAAAATGAAAAAGGAAAAGATATAGAATCCCTTTTGGAATGACATAAAAATGTTTTTAATTCAATACAACATTTAATTACAAACCCAAGCCATATACTGAAGGCATTAAAAGAAACGATAGAGTTTTTGAGGAAGAAATAATTGGAACCCCTCCTACGTCCTCCCCTTTACCAAAGGGGAGGAAACAGGGTTCTAGTATAACCCTAAATTACCCCTATCCAATGCATAAATCAATAATTTACACTATTCACCGGGCATTCATAAGTATTTGACAATAGTTATCGGCTTTCATAATTTTGATCAGGTTCGTCAAGGTAGTTAATAGAGAAGCCTAAATAGTTGAAAATAAATAATCCGAAACATTCCATAGTTTAATACATCTTATTTGATAATAAAAAGCTTAATTTTACTATTAATCCGAAAACATTTGTATAACATCATAAATAATAATTCATGGAAAAAGGTCTTTTAGAATTAACTGATGTAACTGTTCGCTTTGCCGGCGATTCCGGCGATGGAATGCAGTTAACCGGCTCACAGTTTACAAACACTACTGCGATTGTTGGAAACGATTTAAGCACTTTACCCGATTACCCCGCAGAGATACGTGCACCTGCCGGGACAACTTATGGTGTAAGCGGGTTCCAGCTTCATTTCAGCAGCAACGATATTCAAACTCCGGGAGATGAACCGGACGTTCTTGTAGCAATGAATCCTGCTGCACTTAAAACAAATCTTTCCGATCTGAAGAAAGGCGGAACTTTAATTGTTAATGTTAATTCATTCGATTCGAAAAATCTAAGGCTTGCCGATTATGAAACAAATCCTCTCGAAGATGGAACTGTTGAAGGTTATAATGTTATCCAGGTTCCTCTTTCACAATTAACAAATACTGCACTCGAGGATACTTCACTTTCTGCAAAAGAAAAGACTCGCTGTAAAAACTTTTTTGCACTCGGTATGATGTACTGGCTTTACAGCAGACCTATTGAACCGACTTTAAATTGGCTAAATGTAAAATTTAAAAATGCCCCGGAAATTAAGGCAGCAAATGAAAAAGCGCTTAAAGCAGGCTACTATTTTGGTGAAACCACGGAAGTATTTACTACAAGATATGAAGTAAAACCGGCAACTCTTCCGAAAGGAACTTACAGGAATATTTCAGGCAATGAAGCACTGGCTCTTGGGTTTATAGCCGCATCTGTTAAATCAGGATTACCATTGTTTTTAGGTTCATATCCTATTACTCCTGCTTCGGATATACTTCATGAACTAAGCAGGCATAAAAATTTTGGCGTGAGAACGTTCCAGGCAGAAGATGAAATTGCTGCTGTTACTGCTGCTTTGGGTGCGGCATATTCGGGTGCGCTTGCAATTACAACGACAAGCGGTCCCGGTGTTGCACTTAAAACAGAAACTATCGGTCTCGCCGTTATGACTGAATTGCCTATTGTAATTATCGATGTTCAAAGGGGGGGACCGAGCACAGGTCTCCCAACAAAAACAGAACAATCCGATCTTCTTCAGGCAATGTTCGGTAGGAACGGCGAAGCTCCTGTTGCAGTTGTTGCTCCGGCAACTCCTGCAGAATGTTTTTCTATGGCTCTTGAAGCATCGCGTCTTGCAATAAAATATATGGTTCCTGTTATGTATTTATCTGATGGTTACATAGCAAACGGTTCTGAGCCGTGGAAGCTTCCTGATGTTGATGCTCTACCCGAAATTGAAGTTAAATTCAGGACTGAAGCTGAAGGATTTAAACCTTACTTAAGAGATGAGAATCTTTCAAGACCCTGGGCTTTACCCGGCACTCCCGGACTTGAGCACAGAGTAGGTGGGCTTGAAAAAGCAAACATAACCGGCGATGTGAGTTATGATCCCGAAAATCATGAATTTATGGTAAGACTGCGAGCGCAAAAAGTAAAGAACATGGAAAATGATATTCCCGAACTTGAAGTAAGAGGAGATAAAGATGCCGAGCTTCTTGTAATCGGCTGGGGCGGAACTCACGGAGCAATTTCTGAAGCAGTTGACAGGGCAAGAAACAGAGGATTAAAAGTTGCCAGAGTTCACTTCAGGTATTTAAATCCTTTGCCTAAAAACACGGGAGAGGTTTTAAGAAGTTATAAGAAAATTCTGTGTCCCGAATTAAATATGGGACAACTTTCAAAAATTTTAAGAAATGAATTCCTTGTTGATATTGAACCTTTTAATAAGATACAGGGATTACCATTTAAATCATCGGAAATTGAAAACAAGATCGACTCGATCCTTGGAGGAAACAATGGCAGAAAATAAAGAGTCCGCCTTCTCTAAAGTTTCGGCGGATAAACAAGATCAAGTTAAATATACGGCAAAGGATTTTGCATCATCGCAGGATGTTAGGTGGTGCCCCGGTTGCGGTGATTATTCTATCCTTGCACAAATGCAGAGAGTTTCACCGGATCTTGGAATTAAAAAAGAGAATATGGTCTGGATTTCAGGGATAGGATGTGCTGCAAGATTCCCTTACTATATGGATACTTATGGTGTTCACGGAATTCATGGAAGAGCTGCTTCGATTGCTACGGGAGTAAAAATTAATCGTCCCGATCTTTCTGTTTGGGTAGCGTCGGGAGATGGTGATCTTCTAAGTATAGGTGGAAATCATTTTATTCATGCTTGCAGAAGAAATATCGATATAAAAATTCTTCTTTTTAATAACAGGATTTACGGATTAACAAAAGGGCAGTATTCACCAACATCAGAAAAAGGAAAGAAAACAAAAAGCACACCTTACGGAAGCGTGGATTTTCCTTTTAACCCGATAAGTCTTGCTATCGGTTCAGGAGCTACGTTTGTTGCCCGCTCTTTAGACAGAGATGCAAAACACCTGCAGGCAATGATGAAAAGAGCCGCCGATCATAAAGGTACTGCTTTCATAGAGATATTTCAGAATTGCAATATCTTTAACGATGGTGCTTTTGAATTGTTGACTGATAAAGATACAAAACCCGATCATGTACTTGTGCTGGAACATGGCAAGCCAATGGTGTTTGGAAAAAATAATGATAAAGGTATAAGGTTAGATGGTCTTACGCCGCAGGTTGTAGATATTTCCAATGGACAATATTCGATAAACGATCTCTGGGTTCATGATGAATTAGACAAAAATTCTTTCAGAGCACATATACTTTCCAGGTTTGATGAAATGGAAGGTTTACCCACTCCAATCGGAGTCTACACGCAAGTTCAAAGAACAACCTATGATGAAGATTTCCATGAACAGATTGAAGCAATAAAAAAGCAAAAGGGTAACGGCGATCTGAAAAAACTTCTCTACAGCATGAATACGTGGGAGGTAAAATAAAATAGTATTTTTTTTATTCACAATAAAAATTTACTAACTTTGTTTAGCAGTTTTTCCGGGGCTTGACGTCAAGCCCCTTTTTATTTAGCTATGATAAATTTTAAAAAGCTCGAAGAGATTATAAAACAAAACAGTTCGTTCTTATTAACAACTCATGTTAATCCTGATGCAGATGCAATCGGCAGCGAGATTGCATTTTATAAAATGCTTGAATCGTTGGGTAAGAAAGTTTATGTAATTAACCACAGCTTAACTCCTTATAACCTGCAATTCCTCGATGATGAGAAAGTAATTGAGAAATATGATAAGCAGAAGCATCTGGAAATATTGAATTCTGTTGATGTGCTGACCGGATTGGATTTCAACCGTTCCGATCGTCTTGTAAGTATGAAGGAAGATTTCCTTAACTCAAGCAAAATGAAAATGATTATTGATCATCACCAGGACGCTGAAGATTTTGTTGACCATGTTTTTGTTGATACTGAGTATTGTGCAACCAGTCATGTCATTTATGATTTCATAAAACAAACTCAGATTGTAAAAGTAGATTATTCATTAGCTTATCCACTTTATGCAGCTATAATGACCGACACAGGCTCATTCAGGTTTGAAAGAACAACACCTGAAGTTCATAAAATTATAGCGGATCTATTGGAAATAGGAGTTAGCCCGATAGAAGTTTTTGACAAAATATATGACCAAAGTAAGTTCAGTAAAGTGAAACTTCTGGGTAAAGCTCTTGAATCACTTAAGTTGTATGGAGGTAAAAAAGAAATAAGCTATATGGTTCTTAAGCAGGATGACTTTAATTCTCTCGGAGCAATAGAATCGGACACAGATAGCTTTGTTAATTTTTCTTTGTCGGTAGAAAATGTAAAGATTGGTTTGTTATTTATTGAATTGAAGCAAGGTTTTAAAGTCAGTTTCCGCTCGAAAGGAAATATACCTGTCAATAAACTTGCGGCAGAATTCGGCGGTGGCGGACATACAAATGCTGCGGGACTACGAATCTTTAATGAAAAAATGGATGACAACATTTCAAAGATATTATCAAAATCTGAAGAGTATTTAGAAGGGAATAAGTGATTGTTATGTTTAAATTAAAAATTAGCGCGGCAGATAAGAAAATTTCTTATAAACCACTTTCAGTAAGCCTGAAATATCTCATAGAAGAGAAGAAATTATCCGATAGTCTCAAAAATATTGAAAGGGTTTTCAACGTAAAGTTATCTGAACTTCAAAGAAAAAGTTTCCTTTCTGAAAGCGGAAATGAAATAAGGATATCCAAGTATGATGGTAAGCCGGATGAAGTTTTTATTTCAAAAATTAAATTGGATAACAAGTTTTCTGCAGATTATTTTAGAAATCATCTTGCAGGCTTTCTTCCTGAACTTAAAAAAGAGGAGTTAAAATTCCTTCACGTTTTTATTCCTAAGTATCAGGCTTTCAAATCCTATTTTGACAGCGAAGAATATTATTACCAGACTTTTGTTGAAGGAGTTATTTATGGTAATTATTCTTTTGATCTTTATAAATCGGATAAAAAAAATCTTAAAGATTTGAGTGTCCTGTTTTATGCGGACAATAGTAACAAACTCAGGTCAGCTTTAGCTAAAGCTGAAATTATTATGGAAGGAGTTAACTTTACGCGGGATCTCCAAAATGAACCCGCTATTAAACTTACACCGGATGATTTGGCTAACAGGGTTAGATTCAACTTAAGCAAAGCGGGAGTTAAGGTTAAAGTATTTGATGAGAAAGAAATTGCAAGAAGAAAAATGGGTGGTTTGCTTGCCGTCGGAATGGGAAGTGAAAATCCTCCCAGGTTTATTATTATGGAATATAAAGGCAAAGATTCCGGGAAAAAGAAAAAAATAGCCCTGGTTGGAAAAGGTGTGACTTTTGATTCAGGTGGTATTTCAATTAAGCCTGCCCAGAATATGGGTGAAATGAAAGCTGATATGTCCGGGGCGGCAGTGGTTGCAGGAACAATTCTGGCTGTAGCAAAAGCCAAACTCCCGGTAAATATTCTTGGTGTAATTCCAACTGCCGAGAATATGCTTTCAGGAAAAGCAATGAGACCGGGGGACATTGTTAAAACTTCTTCCGGAAAAACTATTGAGGTTGATAATACAGATGCGGAAGGAAGAATGATACTTGCAGATGCTCTGCATTACGTATCTCAGCAAAAACCTGATGTGATTGTTGATCTGGCTACTTTGACAGGCGCATGTGTTGTTGCACTGGGAGAATTTGTTGCAGGCTTATTTACGAAAGATACAAAGCTATCAGATACACTTTATGATCTTGGGCTTAAAACTTATGACAGGGTATGGTCTTTACCAATGTGGGATGATTATCATGAGCTAAACAAAAGTGATATTGCTGATGTTAAAAATGTTGGTGGTAGGTGGGGCGGAGCAATTACTGCAGCTAAATTTCTCGAGAACTTTGTGGATGAAAAAATCCCCTGGGCTCATCTTGATATTGCCGGACCATCAATGTTGAATGAAAGTAATAACTATAGCAAAAAATTTATGACAGGCTTTGGGGTAAGATTGCTGTTTGAGTTTGTACAAAACAGCAATAAGAAAAAATAAATTATATCATTTCTTTAACTCATTGTTTTTATATATAGTTCCATCTTTCATCTCAAAGAGATTATCTCCTAAAAACATCAGTTCCCGGTTGTGAGTAACAATAATAAATGTCTTGTTTAATTTGTTCTTCAGTTTTGTGAAAAGTTCCTGCAGAATGATGCTGTTTTGTGAATCGAGATTCCCTGTTGGTTCATCAGCTAAAATTATTTCGGGATCATTAGCTAATGCACGGGCTACAGCAACCCTTTGTTGCTCCCCCCCTGATAATTCAGCAGGTTTGTGATTAACTCTTTCGATTAAACCAATTTCATTCAAAAGATCTTTTGCCTGCATACTTGCTTTCTTTTCCGGGACTCCATTAATCATTTGGGGAATCATAATATTTTCCAAAGCGGTGAATTCAGGCAGAAGATGATGAAACTGGAAAACAAAGCCGATATTGTTATTTCTGAAACGTGCAAGTTTATCATCTGTAAGATTGTAAATGTTTGTAGAATTAAAAATAACTTCTCCGGAGTCAGGTTTATCGAGCCCGCCAAGAATATGCAGAAGTGTACTTTTGCCGGCACCGGAAGCCCCAACAATTACAGAGATTTTATTCTCTTCAACATCCAGCGAAATTGATTTGAGAATTTCCAGCGTAACTTTTTCATTCGATCTGAAAGATTTATTGATATTATTTGCTTTAAGTATTACAGAATTACTCATAAAATTTACGATGTACTTTTAATTTCAAAATATTACCTGCTTTCAACTTCCTGCTTCCAACAATTTATTACTCCCACTTAATTGATTCAACTATATTAACACTTGCAGCTTTTTTTGCAGGGTAAAGCGATGCCAAAAAAGAAAGAAGCATCGAAGCTCCCGAAATATAAAAGAAATCGGAGAGCCTTAATTGAAGAGGCAGCGAGTCAATTTTATATTGTGTCGGATCAAGCGGATAAATATTATAATTTATTTGAAGATAACAAACCAGGTATCCGATAAAAATTCCGGCAAGGGTTCCTATAACTCCAATAAGCAATCCTTCAAACATAAATATCTTTACTATTGATTTCTCGCCTGCACCGACAGATCTTAAAACTCCGATGTCTCTCTTTTTCTCTATTACAGACATTGATAATGAACCAAGAATATTAAACGTAGCTACTGCAATAATTAAAGAAAGAATAATGTATGCCGACCATCTTTCAATCTGCATCACAGAGTATAAATCTTTGTGAAAATCGTACCACGTATTAATGCTGTATAAATCAGGATCTAGTTCGGAAGTAAGTTGATTTTTTAGTTCATCAGATCGGTTAATGTCGGATAGTTTAATTTCATATCCCTGGACAGATTTTCCATATCCTAAAAGGCTCTGAGCTGAACTCAGAGAAGTAAAAATATAAGATGCATCATATTCGTTATTATCTGAACTATAAATACCGGCAATAATAAATTTCCTTGTGTTTGGAATTGTAAACTGAACAAGAGCTTTTTCAATGCCAACGGGTGATACCAGTGTGATCGTATCACCCACTAAAGATTGTAAATGGTCGGCGAGATGTATTCCGATAACTGCCTGAGGAATATTTTCTTCAGTCTTTAAATTAAATTTTCCAAATAGAATACTTTTATTAATACCGTAAATATCATTTGCGTGCAGTTCATTTATTCCTTTTAAATTAACAACTTTTGTGAGCCCTGAATTGTATGCTAAGACTTTACCATTTACAAAAGCCGAAAAATCTTTTATTTCCTTTTTAGACTTCAGCAGGTTTTCTAATTGTTCCTGGTTTGCATCATTAGAAATCACTTCAACTCTAAGATGCGGATCGAAATTCATGAGGAAAGAAGTAACCAGGCTTCCGAATCCATTGAAAACAGATAGTACTACTATTAATGCTGCAACTCCGATTGTAATCCCGGATACAGATATTATAGAAATAATAGTGATAAAATTAATTTTATGTTTTGAAACAAGATATCTTTTTGCTACAAACGATTCGAAAGACATTATCTGAACCTTAATGATGTAACAGGTTGAATTCTTGATGCGATATAGCTTGGGATAATACTTACAATAAGGCAGAGTATAAGTGTAAGCAATGAAACTATAAAGAAAACTTCAGGAGATATTTTTATCGGTACCGATGTTACAAAGTAAACTGACGAAGGAAGAGAAATAATATTAAATTTTAGCTGGATTATTGTTACTGCAAAAGCCAGAATGTTTCCTATTATAATTCCCACAAGTGCAAGGAATATTCCCTGGTAAATGAAAACAGAAATAATCTGCTTTCTTTTTGCTCCAAGAGATTTTAACACGCCTATAGAACTTGTTTTTTCCAGCACAATCATCAAGAGAGTTCCAATAATATTAAAGACGGCTACAACAATAATTAAAGCTAATACAATCGGTACGGGTTCTTTCTGTAAGTTAATCCATGTAAATATATTTCTATGTGTCTGATAAATTGATCGGACAGAATGTGGATAACGAAGTCCTGCAGAAAGAACGCTTGTCAAGCTATCGATCCTGGAAATGTTATTCAGTTTAATATCATAACCGTTTATGTTATCGCCGATGCTGAAAAGTTTTTGAGCGTCTTTTAACGATATGTATGCAATCAGGTCATCGTATTCAGCCATACCGCTCTCAAAAATGCTGCCCACAGTGTAGCGCGCAATATTCGGAAAGTTTTCAGGAGAAGGGAGCTGATTATTCTTTAATGTAAAGAGAGTTACTTTATCCCCGACCTTTACACGGAGTTTGTTTGCTAACTTTTTCCCGATAATAATTTTGCCATTATCCAGTTCAAATTTTCCGTCGATGATGCTTTCTTTTATTCCGCTCCAGTTGTCGGAAGGATTTATACCTTTTATGCTGACACCCTCTTTAATTTTTTTTGTTCCGATTATTCCAAGATTTGAAGCATAAGGATTAACATAAATTGTGTAATCACCAAGTTTACTTTTTATTAGAGGTTGGGTTCTATGGTAATCAGGCAGAGTATTTTTATAAGAGGCGATTTTTATATGAGAATCAAAATCTATTATTTTGTTTGTAATGGTTTCTTCAAACCCGTTTAGAATACTGAGCGCAATTATTAAAGTTGCAACACCCAGAGAAATTCCGGTAATTGAAATTGTTGAAATGAGATTTATAAAACGTGAATCCCTTTTTGAAAAGATATATTTCTTCGAAATGAAAAATGGAAAAGAAGGCATTTGCAAAAGTCTTATTTTTCTTTAATTCAGGAACTAATTTAGGGAAGAATGGTTTGAGATAAAACATATAGTATTAGAGGATTCGATAATCAGCCGGTAACAACAGCTGCTGATTTTTTTGATTATTTGGTTGTAATAGGATATATTTAATGCCTTTCTTGGATTTTTATTTGCAGTGTTCTTATAAATTTTGAATATACGGGGCGTAGCGTAGCCCGGTTCATCGCGCCTGCTTTGGGAGCAGGAGGTCGCAGGTTCGAATCCTGCCGCCCCGACTTTGTAATTAACAATTATCAATGAATAATTAACAATTAGTTCTTAAAAAATTGTCCATTGTAAATTGTTAACTGTTCATTGTTTATTGATGAGCGCCCGTAGCTCAATCGGATAGAGCATCAGCCTTCTAAGCTGAGGGTTAGTGGTTCGAGTCCACTCGGGCGTACCATAAAAATTAACAAATTGATAATTAACAATGAATAATGAATTTCATTGTAAATTTTTTAATTGTTCATTGTTAATTAAAGATGGTGAGCGTAGCTCAGCTGGTTAGAGCACCAGGTTGTGGCCCTGGGGGTCGTGGGTTCAAATCCCATCGCTCACCCCATAAAAAATTAACAATTAGTTATTAACAATGAATAATGAATCTTAATTGTTCATTTTTAATTATGAATTGATCTTGGCCCCATCGTCTAATGGTTAGGACCTCGCCCTTTCACGGCGGTAATAGGGGTTCGAATCCCCTTGGGGTCACTAAGTTTTTAGTGACCATTCCGGATATTTCCTTTCAGCAATTTGATGACTCATCAAAAATTTGATAATAGGTTTGTCTCTTTTACTCTATTCTAAGGATAAAAAATTAAAACTTTAGTTAAGGAAATTTTGCCTACCGGGAACTATCTTGTAAAATGGAATGCAACAGACGATAAAGGAGCAAGTGTATCCAGCTGAGTTTATTTTTATGTTTTATGCCTGGCAGATCAGCAGGCAACAGGAAAGATGATATTTCAGAAATAAATAGAACCTTCGAGGTTCGTACCTTGCTTTTCGGTTAGTAACCTGGAAGGTTAAAGTAGTAGATTTCTGTATCATTACATTTATTCTTAATATTTACGTTTTTTTTTATTACTCATCTTCGTTGATATTTTTCACAAAAGCTTTATTTTTATGATAACCTTGATAATAATTTTCACAGATGGGCAGACGAAAAAATAATTCTCCGGACATAAACCTGAATTTAAATGTGCGAGGCTTACCTTTATCTGCAACTCTTGCAATAAATGAAAAGTGCGACTTGCTCAGAAAACAAGGAAGGCAAGTCTACAAGCTTGGACTTGGTCAGTCACCTTTTCCTGTTCCTCAGCCTGTTGTTGATGCACTTAAAGTTAATGCTCATCAGAAAGATTATCTTCCTGTTAAGGGATTATTCCAGTTAAGGGAAACTGTAGCAGATTACCACAGACGGGCACAGGGAATCAATCATGATGCAGAAGATGTTTTGGTTGGTCCAGGCTCAAAAGAATTAATGTTTCTTCTCCAGCTTGTTTATTATGGTGATTTAGTAATTCCAACGCCAAGCTGGGTTTCTTATGCGCCCCAGGCTCATATTATTGGAAGACAAGTGAGATGGCTTCGTACCCGCAGGGAAGATAATTGGAAACTAACTGCCGATGAGTTGGCAGCACATTGTAAGCATGATCCTAATAAACCAAGAATTGTGGTTCTCAATTATCCTTCCAACCCAAGCGGGATCACTTATACAAAGGATGAGTTAAAGGCAATTGCTAAAGTTGCAGCGAGCTATAAAATAATTTTATTAGCTGATGAAATTTACGGTGAACTTCATCATAGGGGAAAGCATGTTTCAATAGCAAGATTTTATCCGGAAGGAACTATAATAAGCGGCGGGCTCAGTAAATGGTGTGGAGCCGGCGGATGGCGTTTGGGTACATTTACTTTTCCGCACTCACTAAGGTGGCTGCTCGATTCAATGGCTACTGTTGCAAGTGAAACATTTACTGCTACAAGTGCCCCTATTCAATATGCTGCTGTAAGAGCTTTTAAAGGTGGAATTAAAATTGAAAATTATTTATGGAATTGCAGAATTATTCTGCGAAGACTTGCCCGGCTTATAGTTTTTAAATTAAGAAATACAGGTGTTGATGTTTCTGAGCCAGACGGAGCTTTTTATTTATTCCCCGATTTTAGTCCGTTTAAGGATAAGCTTGCAAAGAAAAATATTAACACCGGTTTTGAATTATCTGATACACTTCTTGAAGAAGCCGGTGTGGCTTTATTGCCCGGAAGCTCTTTCGGTCGACCGGATAATGAATTAACTGCAAGATTAGCATATGTAGATTTTGACGGTGTAAAAGCGTTATCGGCTTCTGAGCAGGTAAAATCGGAAAAGGAAATTGATGAGGATTTTCTCGAAACTTATTGCGGCAATACGCTTAATGCAATTGATCATATTTGTGATTGGTTAAAGAGTAAATGATTAATTATTTAATTGTTTCAATAGGAGCAGCAATCGGGGGAGTAAGCAGGTATTGGCTTTCAAACCTTGCTTATAAATATTTTCCTGCAATCTTTCCTTACGGAACTCTTATTGTAAACATAGTGGGAAGTTTTCTTCTCGGACTTATCATTTTTGTTTTTGATGAAAAAGAATTATTAAATAACCAGTTAAAGATATTTCTAACTATAGGATTCTGCGGCGGATTTACAACTTTCTCGACTTTTTCTTTAGAGACTTTTAATCTTATAAGAGATTCCGAATATTTTCTTGCTTCAATAAATGTTATTTTAAGTATAGTGTTTTGTTTACTCGGTGTATTTTTGGCTTACATTGTTTCAAAAATTATTTGAGCAGATATGCAAATAAAAGGTGAAGCAAAACTTTTAAGAATTTTTGTCGGGGAGAATGATAAATCCGGGCATATTCCTGTTTATGAAAAAATTGTTCTGGCTGCAAGAGAAAATAACCTTGCCGGCGCAACAGTTTTTAAAGGAATTATGGGATATGGCGGTAAAAGCAGAATTCACACTGCAAAAATCTTAAGGCTTTCCGAAGATCTTCCTTTAACTATAGAAATAGTTGATTCGGCAGAGAAGATAGAAGAATTCGTTCCGATTGTTAATGAAATTTTTGAATCCTCAAAAAGCGGGGGATTGATTACAATTGAGAAAGCCGAGATAATAAAATACACTTCTGGATAAGATAATCCTCAAATCTTATTTCATCATTTCTTTTATTCGTCCAACTTCACCGGTTTCAAGGCGAACTTTAATCCCGTGAGAATGTTCAGTGGATTTTGTAAGAACTTCCCCCACAAATCCTTCGGTAAGTTTACCGCTTTGCTGGTCTTCTTTTAATACGATTTTTACATGAGCACCCTGCTTTACATCATAGCGTCTTGTACCATCCATCGTTTTAGTCCTTTCTTTTAATGCTTTTAGGTCTTCTTTCCCATCTTTTCTTTTTATTACCTGAAAATCTGAATGAACCTGACCTTTTTCCGGCTCCGGATTTTCTACTAAACATTTTAGTGTCTCTGTCTTCTGTTCTTTCGATGCCGTCGTCATTTAATTTATACGGATGATCTTCAATTATAGGAATTGGTATTTTTATCAGCCTGTTTATTTCCCTAAGGTAATATCTTTCTTCAGCATCACAGAAAGAAAGTGCTACTCCGCTTAAACCGGCTCTTCCCGTTCTACCAATACGATGAATATACAATTCGGAAAAATCAGGTATATCGAAATTAAATACGTGAGATAATTTTTCTATATCAATTCCCCGTGCAGCAATATCGGTTGCAACAAGAACTCTTGTTCGTTGGGATTTAAAATTATTTAATGCACGCTGCCTGGCACCTTGTGATTTGTTCCCGTGAATAGCATCGGTATTAATCTTAGCATCATTTAAATACCGGGAAACAATATCTGCACCGCGTTTTGTACGTGTAAAAACCAGAGCAGAAGAAACATTCTCATTTTTCAGAATATGAATAAGCAATTTCTTTTTATCAGGTCGCGCAACAAAATAAACTGCCTGTTTAATTGCTTCAACAGTTTTTGTTTCAGGAGCGATTTCAATTTTTACCGGATCATTTAAGATTTTGTTAGAAAGCCTTACAATTTCCGGAGGCATTGTGGCTGAGAAGAAAAGTGACTGCTTTTTCTCAGGAAGTTTTTCTAATATTTTTTTTACATCAATTATAAAACCCATATCCAGCATTCTGTCAGCTTCGTCAAGAACAAGCAGCTTTATATGAGAAAGATTAATATAATTCTGATTTATAAGATCGAGAAGTCTTCCCGGAGTTGCAATAAGAATATCGACACCCTGTCTTAATTTATCCGTTTGCGTATACTGCGAAACTCCGCCATATACAACTGTGTTTCTTAAGCCGGTATGTTTTCCGTATGCACTAAAGCTTTCCCCAACCTGCACGGCAAGCTCTCTTGTTGGTGTAATGATTAAAGCTTTTATAGTTCTTTTTGATTTGCCGGGTTCTCTCTCCTGGCTGAGAATTTGTAAAATAGGAATGGCGAATGCAGCAGTCTTGCCGGTGCCTGTTTGTGCACAGCCAAGAAGATCTTTTCTTTCTAATATTACGGGGATCGCCTGTTTTTGAATTGGTGTCGGTATTGTGTAACCTTCATTAGCTAATGCTGTTTGTAAAGGCTTAATAAGATTCAGATTTTCGAATGACATATTACTTTCTATTTATCCAGGCTCATCTTTGACGAGACTGATATATTATTTGCCGGGTTAAAACTTAAATGTTTTAATACGGCGGTTTGTAAAATTAAGATTTATTAAAAATCTGCAGTCAAGAGGGGTAAGTGAATGAAGGCATACTTTTAAAAATCACGCACATCTAAGTTACGTTAATAAAACCATATTTCCTATAAATGGTCAAGCTGAACTTGTCTGTTTGCCGATAGGCAGGTTCGGAATGACAATACCAAAAATTAACCCACGGTTTCAACCGTGGGGAAAACAAAGAAAAAATTATTGCAACCGTTTCAACGGTTTTTATTCTTTCAACCCAAACACTCCAATAACCTGTCTATATCAGAAGCATCGTTATACAAATGTGGAGCTATTCTGATAGAAGTGCCTCTGAAGCTGACAAAGATTTTCTTCTCTTTGAATCTCTTTTTCAATAATTCCTTATCCCTGGTTCCAATTGGAACTGCCATAAGATGACCTGCATGAGGCGTCAGAGGTTTCTCATAATTATTACTAAGGTTTTCAGAAATCTTATCTGTTAATATTTTTATTGAAGACTGAATATTTTCAACTCCCCATTGTAAAATCTGATCAAGTGCTGCAATAGACATCTGCAAAATATTAAACTGTGCAGACTCTCCCATATCAAATTTTCTTGCGCCTGCCAGGTATTCTGAAACATAACCTGTAAGTTTTGAAAAATCATCGCTTCCTTTTCGCGTACTCCAGTTATATTCCAAAGGTTCTCCTTTATCCTGCCGCTTCGGTGAAACATACATATAACCCAAGCTGTACGGACCAAGCATCCATTTATAGCCGACTGCAACGGCAAAATCCGGATCAATTTTATTTATGTTTATTGGAAGAACTCCCAGAGACTGGCTCAGGTCCAAAGCTAAATAAGCACCAACCGATTTAACTGCTTCACTTATTTTTTCCAGATCTATAAGAGAGCCGTCAATCCAGTGGCAATTTGGAACTGCAACAATTCCTGTTTTGGAATTTATATTTTCTGTCGGTAAGAATTTTATCATTCTCTTTTTTTATGGTGATCAGTTTCAGATCTTGTTGTTTGGAAAGATTATCCCATACATAAAAGTTGGAAGGAAACTGATCCTCAACAACAATTATCGATTTACCCGCTTTTAACTTTGGCGAAGCCATAAATATATTTTTAGCAGCAGTTGCAAGTCCATAACTTACGGAAGGAATCAGGGCAATATTATTTTCTGAAGTTTGAAAAATCTTAGCTGCTTTACCTCTTAAAATTTCTGCATCGTCAAACCAGTCACGTTCAGTTAATTTCCATGGCTTGGCTCTCTTCTCAAGTGCTTTTATTCCCGCTTCCTTAACTGATTTAAGAAGGGGAGACATCATAGCACAGTTGAGATAGGTTATATCATTATCTATTTCGAATAAGTGTTTGTAACTATTGTGGGTTTGCATTTTTGATTGTAATAAAAAATTATTGATAGAACTTACTCAGGATTCTTCTTAGTCGTATTCATAATCTTAATCTTACTCGATTCTAATATGAGTACGAGTACGATTATGATTACGACATTTACATAACAACACCTTATTAATACAAAAACTGATTTAAAGATAGGAAAAAAATCTTCAAATTGATTCAAAAAAGAACTGGCGACCGCTTACAGTTGAAAGACAAAGATTATAGAAAAGCCCCCGCAGGTAAAAATAGGATTTCGAACTATTACTAAAAAACATTATCTTTACATATCATTTTTATAAAAAATATTCCGATTTGATCTTTCTTTAGATACAAGCCTGACATATTTTGTCATAATCCCTATTCCTAATTAATTAACACAAAAACGGGTTTATAATAATGAGTTTTTTGAAAGAAATTCGAAAAAGAAGAACATTTGCAATAATAAGTCATCCGGATGCCGGGAAAACAACTTTAACAGAAAAGCTGCTTTTATTCGGTGGAGCTATCCAGACGGCAGGCGCAGTTAAATCAAATAAAATAAGAAAGACAGCAGTATCTGATTTTCTTGAAATTGAAAAGCAGAGAGGCATTTCTGTTACAACTTCCGTAATGAATTTTAATTACAATGGAGTAAAAATAAATCTTCTCGATACTCCCGGGCATAAAGATTTTGCTGAAGATACGTACCGTACCTTAACCGCAGTCGATAGTGTAATATTGGTTATCGACTGTGTTAAAGGTGTAGAAGAGCAGACGGAGAAACTTATGAACGTCTGCCGTATGAGGAATACTCCCGTAATAATTTTTATAAATAAACTCGATAGAGAAGGCAGAAACCCGGTTGAACTGCTTGATGAGATAGAAGAAAAATTAAATATAAAAGTACGACCATTAAGCTGGCCTGTTGGAATTGGCTTAAGCTTTAAAGGTGTTTATAACATTTATGAAAACACATTCAGCTTCTTTAAAGCTAACAAGCAGACAGTTGAAAAGGATATTATAAAATTCACAAGCTCAAAGGACCCGGGACTGATAGAATTATTCGGCGATGAATCAAAAAAGCTGGATGAGGAACTTGAGCTTGTAAATGGTATCTATGATGAATTCAGTGATGAAGATTATTTAAATGGAAAATCAGCGCCTGTATTCTTTGGCAGTGCTTTGAATAACTTCGGCGTAAGAGAACTACTTGACACATTTATAAAAATTGCTCCAATCCCTCAGGGAAGGGAAACAACAAATGGAATTGCCGAACCTGCCGGTAATAAGTTTTCCGGTTTTGTTTTTAAAATACATGCAAACATAGACCCGCGTCATAGAGACAAGATAGCTTTCTTAAGAGTATGTTCAGGAAAGTTTGAAAGAAATAAATTTTATTATCACGTAAGATTAAACCGCGAAATAAAATTTGCTAACCCGGCAACATTTATGGCTCAGGATAAAAGCCTGATTGAGGAAGCTTATCCGGGGGACGTTATAGGTTTGTATGATTCGGGAAATTTTAAAATCGGTGATACTCTTACAGAAGGCGAACAATTTATGTATAAGGGCATTCCTGCTTTTTCACCGGAAATTTTCAGGGAACTCTGGTTGACAGATCCATTCAAATCAAAACAGATGGAAAAGGGAATTCTGCAGTTAACCGATGAAGGACTTGCACAGGTTTTCAAACAAAACAACAGGAAAGTTGTTGGAACAGTTGGAGAGCTTCAGTTTGAAGTTATACAGTACCGTTTATTGAATGAATACGGAGCTTCATGCCAATGGAGGCATTTAAATTATTATAAAGCATGCTGGGTAATATTTGAAGGTGAAAAAGAGATAGATGAATTAATGCGAATCCGTTCTCACAATCTTTTTTATGATAAGCACAGGAACCTGGTATTTATGGCAGAATCGCCCTACCAGCTTGGTGCAGCAATAGAGAATAACCCCAAAGCCAGGTTTCTTTATAACATCGAGCATAATACGGAAACAGTGGAACTGGATAAGGTGGCGTAAAAAATAAAGTCAAGCCGAGACAGACAGAAGCAAAAGAAAAAGTAAAGAAGCTTTATGAAAGATGGGGGAATTGGAGAGGAAGAAAGAAGAATTAAACTGAAAAAGCTTTATTTGAGATAGGTTATATCATTATCTATTTCGAACAGGTGTTTGTAATTGTTGGTTTGCATTTTCAATATGATTGATTGCTAATCATTTGTACTAATTATAAACCGTTGAAACGGTTATAATATTAAAAGCTCTCTTTTATTAACCCACGACTTAAGTCGTGGGTTACTTAAGAAAAATCAATTGATAACCGTTTTAACGGTTTAATAAAAATCTTATATAAATTTGATTTTATCAATCTCTTTCATAATCCTATCAGTCTCAACCAGCGCAACTATAATTTTCTGGTAATGCTCGATCTCACTGTTTGTTAGTGCACGACCTTTTCTGTCCTTCAACCATTTTTGTGCAGGCTGGTAACCGCCGATATAAAAGTTCAAGGCAGACTCAGGAACTTTACCGAAATATTGCTCCTTATTAATAAATACTTTTCCGGTGTCACCCTGAACTTGTTTCTGGGTCTCTTTGGAAGATGCTGAAACCAGTTCAGCATGACTCTTAGCTTTTTTACTCTGTATAACATCTGCTTCAAATCTAATTTTCTCAACTTCATTATTACCAGTGATAGGATATGTTGTGATGAAGCGATTTACTTTTGGCGATTCCAGAAGATGAAGCAAACGTAATTCCGTACCGAGCTTAACAAGCTTTTTGAAAATCACTTTGTCTTTTGGATAAGGCACACGTGGAAAATCAATCTTTAAAAACTCTATGTATTTTTCTCGGTAAGCAGGGGAGTGAAGAACTGCATAGATGTAATCTAAAATTTCTTCCGGAGAAATTTTGCCAATAATTTTTTCAATCCGATCAACAATCCCCTTCCTTAAGTTTGGTGTTTTCGATCCATCACTTGAATATACATAAAGTGGGAATGTGTAAGAATTATCCAGAGAAGACAGTAAGGATTTGTCAGTTATATTCTTTGATAAGAAGATAGGATCATATTCTTTTCTTATATTTTTACATAAATTTAATGCAATGTTATTTAGATCAAAATTTTTCATAACTTCTCCTCTAGGTCTTGCCATTATACCTTTTGCATTTCCAGAGTACAAAGTCCATCTATCATCGAAAGGTCTATAAGAAATATAGCTAATATTTGATTGGCCTAAATCTTTTTTTGCATTTGCATATTGCCAATCCTCAGTTTCTTTTGGGAAGTCATTTTTAAGCAAAAATTCATTTTTATTTAGATTAATAAAATCTTCAAGTAATTTTTGAACTTCTTCCTTATTGAATTTAATAAGCTGACTATCCCGGGCGGTAGCAATTCCCATTGAGTAATTCATAAATAACTCATCAATCCTATAACCAATTCGATAAATCTCATTTTCATCAAAATTTTTTGGTACGAAAAAGTAGTATGGTTCACTATAATTAATTTTTTCCCACTTAATTTTGTCAATGTAGGATGAATCTATTTTCTGAAATTTATGTTCACGTAATCCTAATAATTCATTAAAATATACTTTACCCAGTTCATCCTTTTTATAATTTTTACGAAAGAAAATAGAAATTGCAACACCTTGTTGAATATCAAAAACATTTTCATCTTTGCCTCCGTCCAGTGCGGTCTCATTCTTTTTTGCATTTCCGTGTAAATTCAAAACATAAATTTTATCAAAAGTCTCGAGCAAATGTTTTCTCATCTGCCGGTGAATAATTCCATCTAAAAACGTATTATTTGTAATCATCGCAACAATACCGGTCCTATTTTTTGAGATAAAATGTTCGGCGTATCTGATAAATTTTATATAATCATCTGAAAGCGGTTGTATATTTCTTTCGTTTAGATCTTTTTTGTAATCTTTAATTAAATCTGTTATCCACTTTCCTTTGTTAGATGAACTTACACTATAAGGTGGATTTCCAATAACAACCATAATCGGTATTTCGTTCTTGATAACAGACGCTTCTTTAGATTCATCTGCGATGCTTTCTGCAAAACCAATCCCTGCAAACAAATCTTCTTCCTTAAATCCTTCTTCAAGAGAATTTGTAAGATAAACACCCAGTCTGCTTTCATTAAAATGTCTAAAGCCCATTTCTTTAAGTGTCATGCTTAACTTTAGATGAGCTATTGTGTATGGTGCCATCATAAGCTCAAAACCATGAATGCGCGGAAGCAGATCGTTATATACATAAGCTGTCCATCTGCCCTTTTGCCCGTTGTTAACAAACCTTGAGTAAATATTTTGAATAATTGTGTTAAGGAATGTTCCTGTTCCAACAGCGGGATCAAGAATCTGGACACGGTGAAGATCAGAATTCAACTTTGAGTTATCAGCCAAACCCGATGCAAGACCAAATTCTTTTTCAAGAAGATAATCAACCGAACGAACTATAAATCTTACTACGGGCAGCGGTGTATAAAAAGCACCTAACTTTTTACGGAGTTCAGGATCATATTCTTTTAAAAAGTCTTCATAAAAATGTATTACCGGATCAGGTCCCTCGTGGGTTTTTCCCCATAAATCATCCTCATAATATTGCTTCATAAGATGCTGAACATCTGCATGCGAGAAAACTGTACATAATTCATTAACGATGTATTCCAACCGTTTATCGAAATCAGTTCCTACAATATGATCAAAGAAGTGTCTTAACAACGGATTTGATTTAGGAATAAGTTCAGGAGCTTCTCTCCTGGTAAAATTATCGGGGGTTTCATCGTGGTAACGCGCAACAAACAAACCATAGACTAAAGTTTGTGCATACATGTCAGCAAATGCATCTTTAGTGAGATCGTGAACAAGCTGTTTTTTTATTGCGTTATATACTTTAGTTATGGAAATATTTTTTGCTGATTCATTAGAAAGGAAATGTTTAACATTATCCCGTATTCGTTGAGCTTTTCCACCCATAATTTTTGCGAGATGCTCTGCTGTTCGAATTGGTTCTTTATGAGATTGAGTGAAGTCAACAAGGGATTTAGCGAGGTGTTCATAATTTTCAGGAATGGGTGTTATGATCCTTCTTTTAATATCGTAAGAAGCAATCTTTATCGGTTCTTCATAACGCTGCCCGTTTCTGAAAAAACGGAACTCCAGATAGTCGGTCAAAATTAAATTATCGTAACCAAAGTATCGGGTCATCTGTTCGGATTTTTCTATCTTTTTAAAATCTATACCTATATCCTTTGTTTCTATATATAAAATTGGTACGTCATATTTAAGGATGACAAAATCAGGTTTGTTTCCTTGCTTTGCTTTTGCATCATGATCAATTCGTGGGAATGTATGAACCTTCTCAAAAATTCCTTTCAACAAAATTTCAAAATCTGCACGGTAACCCATTTCAGAAGTTTCGTGGTGTGAAAATTTAGAGGAGATAGATTGAAGATAGTTTTCAAAAATATTTTGCATTATTCCCATTATGCATTAGAAATATATTTTCTATAATTAAACATAATAAAAAATCTTATCTATTCAGTTCATTCCCATTTCTTTTTCTTACTTCCTTTGTAGCTATCAATTTGTAAAAGAACTCCTTTAAGAGAGAGATTTAGAGAGAGTTATTTATAATTTTTTTTCTTACTTCCTTTATAACTATCAATCTGCATCAGTCTCGGCGAGGCGAATTCTTTTAATTCTATATAAGCTCCATTAACTTTTTAAATTTCACGTTTGCTTTTCTCCACACCACATTAAAAGCGGGCAAGTCTTCTTTTTTCATTTGTCTGATTAAACTTTCTTCCCAATCTCTTTTAAAGGAAGTTTCCTTTGGTTTTACTTTATCTGCAAATTCCCTGGGGTTATGTTTCTTATTTTCTGCTTTACTCATAAATTCTATATAAACATCTTCCAACTCTAAACCTACGTTCTCTGTAAGATAATGGAAGTCGTAAAGATCTCTGGAAATTGTTCTTCCCATTAAAGCGACCATTTTTTCAATCAGCACTTCCTTGAGAGAATAGGCTTTAATAATTATTTCCTCTTCCTCTTGTAAGTCGGAGTATATATTCAGAACAGGTTTTTGTTTAACAGGGAATAAAATTATTTCACCCTTTGTTATGTCAACCTTAATTGTATCCGAACCATGAGGACCTTTGAATTCAATTTTAAACCTTATGCTGCCGGAGTTTTTGAGAATTTCAAATGATTTATCTTCGATACCGATATTTATTCTTGAGGCATTAAAAATTTCTTTGAACAAAGAATCAAAGTTTTTCTTCACCTCATCATTTTCAACATCTTTATTAACCAGGGTAAAATCCATATCTTCCGAAAACCTGTAATTATCAAAATGGATTTTCTTTAAACAGGTTCCTCCCTTAAAAACTAAATTTTCTTTCAGAAATTCATTTCGGGATATTCCCCAAAGAATCCAGGAAATAGCATAATCTTTTTGAATTTGTGTTGCCCTGACGCCTTCCCTGATTGCAATCTTATCTATCTCTCCCGGTTTTATCATGTGTAAACAGATTCCTTTATAGTCTGCACATCACGGTTGATTCTCAGCCCGTACTTTGTATCTATCTTTCCTTCATCCGGCAGGGAAGTATCGAGACTAAGAATACTTCCCGTTAAATTATTTTGCAATAAACTTTCATGGTGTGAATCATTTATTTCCAATAAATCACACATGAAAACATACCTTCTTGCTGCAACCTTGCTACCTGCTTTTGTGAAATAGGTGAACAGCTTATCTTTGCTTATTTTATTTCGCGTTTCGTAAACTGCTTTGGCAATTTCTACTATTCCGCCGCTGTAGTGAGGATTGATTAAGGAATCCACAATAGTTTTTTCAATATCGCTGCAGTTAATTTTGCTATAGTCATCTATCCAGGTTTTTTCACTTCCAAAAAATCTTTGTTTGTTGTGATAAACAAATTGAAATCGCACACCCTGGATTTCTAATTTAGCCGGTTTTACCTGTATATCTGTAACAATAATTTCTGTTAAACTTGGCTGCGTAATAATATTGTGTATCTGCATAGCAGAATAATATCCAACGTAATAATTCTTTCCCTTCATCAGGCATTTGGCAACTAAATGCCAATTGGGAATAAAATTTTTTCCGTTGTGTTCCAACGGCACTATATAATATAATCCACGCTGCAACTTTATCAGTTTGTTTTCACTAACCATTTTTGAAAGCACCTGAGCTATGTATGTCGGATTTTTTTTAGCAAACCCAGACTTTGCTTCTTCGTAAGAAAAGCAGGTAGTCTCAGCTTCCGAAAACCTTTTTATTATTTCCCATTCAAAGTTCATTTATTATATTCTTTTGTTTATATCTGATTATTTAGTTAATAACTAAATGCCAATATATAAAAAACAATATAAAATAGCTATCTATATCGAATTATTTATATATATTAGAAATATAATGATATGAAAAGAATATAAAGTTTTGGGCATCTCTAAGCTATTCTATGCAACACCAAATCTTCGACATACTAAAATATTCTCATTCCCATTTCTTTTTCTTACTTCCCTTGTAGCTATCAATTTGCAGAAGCACTCCTTCCAACTTTCCATTATCAAGAGGAATTCTTCTTGTTGTTTTAAGCCCGATAGATTTGCGAAGTTCCGGATTTCCTGTGTAAATAAATGCAGAAGTGCCGGCGCAATTGGTTTTAAGAAAGTCGCCGAGTTCATTATATAACACTTGTACTTCTTCAGTCTCCCCAAGCCTCATTCCGTAAGGAGGATTTGTAATCATCGTTCCATTTTCAAACTGCTTTACATGCTGAAACGGCTTACACGAAAGATCAACAGAATCAGAATAGGGAAGATGTGAAAGATTATTCTTTGCAACTTTTATTGCCTCCTGTGATTTGTCACTTCCTTTGATTATACCTTTTGGAAGTGGACGTATTTTATTATCACATTCTTCCTTTACTTTATTCCAGGCAGTGCGGTCGAAATCAGGCAAATTAAAAAATCCGAATTTCTTACGAAGCTTCTGTGCAGGTATTTTACAATAGTGCATTAATGCTTCGCAAAGAATTGTTCCCGAACCGCACATCGGATCCCACAAAGGATTATCTCCATTCCATTTACTAAGGCGTATTATAGCTGCCGCAAGCGTTTCCTGCATAGGCGCTTCACCGGCAAGCAGCCTGTAACCTCTTTTGTGCAGCGATTCGCCTGATGTATCAAGACTTATTACAGCCATATCTTTTTCAATATGGAGATTAAAGCGTATATCGGGATTTACAACTTCAACGTCGGGACGCTTTCCATATTTATCCCTGAAATAATCTGCAATTCCATCCTTTAAACATTGAGACGCATAAAGTGAATTGGTAATCCGGCTCTTGGAGACAGAAGAGCTTATAGCAAATGTTTTTTTAAGCGAACAAAAATCTTCCCAACGAATTTTCTTTGCCATTTGGATAAGTGCATTTGTAGTATGACAGGGAAAAGTTATTAATGGTGCGAGAACCCGTGAAAGAAGTCGTGATGTGTAATTAATTTTATAAAGAGTTGGAAGATCAGACCCGCCTTTCGGCGAGGCAAGCTTGAAATAAACTCCTTTGTAAGTTGTTTTAGTTTCTGTTGCACCAAGTTCAATCAATTCCTCTTCACAAAGAGTTTCCATCTTCCCAGTAACCTGAGCAAAGAAGCCGGTTTTCTCATACTCATAAGGGATATCCTTTTTCGCTCTTTCCATTTTCATATTTTATTTTTGAGCTAATGATTCAATATCCCTTACCTCCAAAACCTCTTTCTCATACTCTTCAGTTACACTATTTATCATTGCTTTTCCAATTTCTCTTAAGGTGCAAATGTATTTTGGAAAAAGAAATTTTACTATTGGCAGAAGGGGAAAAAATATTTTATAAAGTGTCAGGGTGTTTTTAAGTCCTTTCGTCGGCAATATAATTCCGGGACGGAACACAAAAGCTTTTTTAAAGCCGAGATTCAAAAGATAATTCTCAGTTCTGCCTTTTACTCTTGCCCACATAACTTTACCGTTCTCTGTGCTGTCAGTTCCAACACCGGAGACATAACAAAAAGTCATTTCAGGATTGAGTTTAATAAGATTATCCGCTAATGCTTTGGTAAGTTCATAAGTTATTCTTGTGTATTCTTCTTCATTCTTTCCAACAGAGGTTGTCCCGAGGCAGAAGAAGCAGGCATTATACCCGGTTAGCCGATCTTCAATGCTTGTAAAATCATGGAAATTGTTGTGTAAAATTTCCTTTAATTTAGGATGAGACGCATTGCAAGTTCTTCTGTTAACTACAAGAATAGATTCAACATCGGGATGATTAAGGCACTCATGGAGAACACCTTCTCCAACCATCCCCGTTGTGCCGGTTATTATTGCTTTCACTGTTTTCATCTTATTTCCGGAAGTTTAAAGTATTATTGATTGAAAAGATAAAAAGAATATTTATCTTTAACATAAACCAAAAACTTTTTAGCGAAATTTATATGTACAATCTTCCATATCACAATGAAAAAGATAAAGAAGTTGTTCTCCAATTCATTCATCAGCATCCTTTTGCATTTTTAACCGGCTGTTCTGAAAAAGACGAGCCTGTTGCTACTCAGGTTCCTGTCTTTATAGAAGAAAGAGAAGATAAACTTTTTCTTACGGGACATATAATGAGAAAGACAGATCATCATAAAGTGTTTGAAAAAAATCCAAATGTTCTTGCTGTCTTTACCAGCCCGCATACTTATGTAAGTGCAACCTGGTATAGCAATTCTCATCAGGCTTCTACCTGGAATTATATGAGCGTACATGTAAAAGGATTATTAAGATTTCTTGATGAAGAAGGCTTAATCAATGTTCTGAAAAAAACAACATTACATTTTGAAAACGGTAACTCACAATCCACTACAATATTTGATAACCTGTCGAAGGATTATATTAACAGGTTAATTAACGCTATCGTGGCATTTGAAATAGAAGTGACGGCAATTGATAACGTGTTTAAATTAAGCCAGGACCGCGACGAGGAAAGTTATCATAACATTATTGAAAAGTTAGAGGAACAGGGAAGTGACGGCAAATATATTGCAGAAGAAATGAGAAAAAGAAGTTCACAATTATTTAATGATAAAGATTCGACCCGGGATAGTAAATTTGAATTATGAGTTACATGAAAGGAATTGAATGACTTCCTTAACAAAAAAATTATCTTTTTTAGACAGGTATCTAACTCTCTGGATATTTCTGGCAATGTTTATCGGCGTTTTCTCCGGCTATTTATTCCCGGGAGTTGTAGATTTTTGGAATACATTTCAATCGGGTACAACAAATATTCCTATTGCTGTCGGTTTGATCTTGATGATGTATCCGCCTCTTGCAAAAGTAAGATATGAAGAGCTTGGCGATGTATTTAGAAATCTAAAAATCCTTTCGCTCTCTTTAGTTCAGAACTGGGTTATTGGTCCTGTGTTAATGTTTTTTCTTGCCGTAATTTTTTTGCAGGACTTTCCTGAATATATGGCTGGCTTGATAATGATAGGACTTGCACGCTGTATTGCAATGGTAATTGTATGGAATGAACTTGCAAAAGGAGATACAGAGTATGCAGCGGGACTCGTGGCATTCAACTCTATTTTCCAGGTATTATTCTTTTCAGTTTATGCTTATATCTTCTTAACGGTTTTTCCCAGGTGGCTGGGGCTTCAAACTTTTATTGTAGATATAACTATCGGGCAAATTGCTGAAAGCGTTTTTATCTATCTCGGTATTCCTTTTATAGCAGGAATGATAACGCGATTTGCGATGCTAAAATTAAAAGGTAAAGAATGGTATGAGAAAAAGTTTATTCCCAAAATTAGTCCTGTTACTTTAATAGCATTGCTGTTTACAATCTTAGTAATGTTTTCACTTAAAGGAGAATACATTGTTAAAATTCCCTTAGATGTTATACGGATAGCAATACCTTTGGTTTTTTATTTTGTAATTATGTTTTTTGTTTCTTTTTATATGGGAAGAAAAGTTGGTGCGGATTATTCCAAAACAACTACGCTTTCTTTTACAGCAGCGAGTAATAATTTTGAATTGGCAATCGCAGTTGCTATTGCCGTTTTCGGTATAAATAGTGGGGAAGCCTTCGCCGCCGTAATAGGACCTTTGGTAGAAGTTCCTGTTTTAATATTGCTGGTAAACGTAGCGTTATTTTTCCAGAAGAAATATTTTGGCGGTGAACTTAAACCGGCTGATATAAAAGTACCTGATGTATGTGCAACAGAGGTTTTAGATAAGAAAATAATCAGAAAAATAACTGATAAAGGGGAATAAAAATAATTTCTTAACAATTTCTTAACAGGTAAAATAAAAAGAATATTTAATTTTATATGAATCAATTTTGCGACTTCAATTTTGATTGAATTTAAAAACCGTTGTCCAAAGGACTCCTTCGGAGAAACGGTTATATCATTAAGTTTGGCTATTATTAGAGGCTGTCTCAAAAGTCCTATTTTATCAGTCTGAGCTTGTCGAAGACTTACAATTCAGAATAAATTCACACTTCGACAGGCTCAGTGTGACACTAAAAATTATTTATGAGACAGCCTCTACTTAAAAGGAATCAAATTATAACCGTTTTAACGCCTGCCTGCCGGCAAGGCAGGGTTTACTAAAAAGCGATCTATTTAAGTAACTTTAAACATATGATTGAAAAAGATAATGGAAAAAATCAAAGTTCTATTTGTTTGTATTCATAACAGCGCACGCAGCCAGATGGCTGAAACATTTCTTAATCATTTTGCCGGAGATAGGTTTGAAGCTGAAAGTGCGGGGCTTGAGCCCGGTAAATTAAATCCAATAGTCGTTGATGTAATGAAACAAATCGGGATTGATATTTCAGGCAACAAGACTAAATCCGTATTTGATTATTTCAAAAAAGGGAAAATGTATAGGTACGTTATAACTGTATGCGATAAAACTGCAGCCGAAAGATGCCCTATATTTCCGGGGGTTGCGGAAAAAATTCACTGGAGTTTCCCCGATCCTTCTACTTTGCAGGGGACCTACGAGGAAAAGCTTGAAGGAACAAAAAAGATACGCGACGAGATAAAAGATAAGATCAAGAAATGGGCTGCTGAGATAACAAAAGCTTAATTTCAAATTCAATTTTTCGTATCACTGCTTTTATTCTTTCACATTTAACAATTTGTTAACATAAATTTAAAGTCTACTTAACACAGGGAAAGTGCTTATAGTTTATAATTGCAGAAAAAAGATAAACAATGAAAACACTTTTTTTTTCTCTTACAATTATTTGCTTGTTTGTTCTAACGTCCTGTGCTACTGATAACATAGGGCAACACTATAAATTCCTGGAACCAAATGCCGATGTAAAGAGCGATATAGGCTTTCTGAAAATTTATACATTGAATTACAAAGAAAAAGGTGATTATGCGGACGATCCGGTTTATAATATTTATAAAGGCTATACTATTTATACTCCGGAAGGTGAATATGTAATGGATGTAAAAAAGGCTTATAATAAACCTGAATTAGTAAAGCTTAAAACCGGTGAATACATTGTTATTGCAGAGCTTCATAAAAATGTTCTTAATTCATTCACTATCGAAATTGAAAAAGGTAAAATTTTAGAAATCAATGAAAGCATGATTAAAAATCCTTATGCCGATTTAAGATCTTCTAATTAAAATTTTTCGCTGATAAAATCGACCTCTTTACCTTCCAATGTTCCTGAATTTCCATTAATTTAGTTTATATTATTTTCAGAATTATTAAATGAAAACAATTCTTATTCCGGTACTGATTTTTAGCTGTACAACTTTCCAGTCTCATTCACAAAATATTATCTCAAAAGAAAATCTTATTAAGCACACCTTTACTCTCGGTTCTGATGAATTTGAAGGACGGGGAAACGGTGAAAGGGGAGGAGAAAAAGCAGCTCAATATCTTGCAAATGAATTTTCTAAATTAAACCTGAAACCTTTGGGAAACGACAGTACATATTTTCAGAATATCAGGATGCATGGAGCAAAACCATTATCAGTTTCAGAGTTGATTTTATATTCAGAAAACGATAAAAAAACTTTTAGCCTTTGGGATGATTATCTCCTTTATACTACAGGCGAGCAGACATTTATTCCAGCACCTCTCGGACTGGTTTTTGCAGGGTATGGGATTATTGCGCCGGAATACGATTATAACGATTACCAGTCGGTAAATGTTGAAGGGAAAATTGTAGTTTTTTTGGATGGTGAACCTTTTTCAGAGGATGAATCATACTTTGATGGTGAAAAACCGACTCTCTATTCTTATGCAGATGTTAAACAAAGAGTTGCGCTATCCAGGGGAGCGAGAGGAAGCATTCTTATTCCTAACAATTCCGACGGGTCCTTCCACTGGTGGGAAAAACTTAAAAGCGAATTTTCTTTTGAAGACGTTACACTTGCTTATTCAGTTACTAATTCGCTTGCTTTGCTTTTTAATCCTGATATAGCCGGCATATTATTTTCAAATTCAGGTTATTCACTTGACGATATTTATGATTTTCAATCGAAAGGATATATGCTTAGCTTTGAAATGGGATCGGGAATTTCCTTCAGGGGGGAGTTTAAAGAAAGAGATTTCATTGCGTCAAATATCATTGGAATGATTAAAGGATCTGATCCTGAGTTAAATGATACTTATCTAATCATTTCCGCCCATTACGATCACCTCGGGGTTGGTATCCCGGTTAAAGGTGATTCTATTTACAACGGGGTTTTCGATAATGCAAGCGGAGTCTCCGCACTGCTTGAGCTTGCAAGAATTTTTTCTAAAAAAGAAATAAAAACCGGAAGATCGATAATATTTCTTCTCCTTACCGGGGAAGAAAAAGGTTTGTTAGGTTCAATATATTATACGGATAATCCTGTAGTTCCTCTTTATAAAACAATTGCAAACATAAATATTGATGGAATAGCTCTGTTTGATAATTTCAAAAGTATTATCGGAGTCGGTGCAGAATTTTCAACGTTGACGGATTTTTTAGATGATGTTGCACCGGAAAATAATGTAAGAGTAACACAAATTCCCGAAGGATTTAGAAATGCCGATGCTTTTTCGAGATCGGATCAGGTTGCTTTTGCTAATGCAGGAATTCCTTCTATTTTGGTGATGGAAGCTCCTGATTATGTAAGTATATCCAAAGAGGATGGTTTAAAGAAGTTCATAGAATATAGCGAAGAAATATATCATTCACCTTTTGATGATTTAAACCAGTATATGAATTTTGATGCAGCATTTCAGCATGTGGATATAATTTATGATTTATGCTCTCTTCTTGCAGATTCAGAGAAAGCACCTGTGTGGAAAAATAATTCGCCATATCTGAATGCAAGGCTTCAATCGCTAGCAGAGAAAAGATGATAACTTATTGAGTACCAAAAGGCTAACCTTAGTCAGGTGAATTTAGAAGAGAAAAAAAGTGCTAACTGTTTTAACAGTTTCCAAGGAATGAAAAACTGTCGAAATAGTACTAAAAATAATTGTAATTTCTATGCAAGGTTCCGGTCCATAGAAAAAAAGATGATAATTTATTGAATACAAAAAAGCTAACACCTGACTTTAGTCAGGTGAATATAGAAAAGGGAAAGGAAAGTTGTAACTGTTTTAACAGTTTCCGGTGATAAAAAACTGTTGAAACAGTTTCCAATAATAATTGTAATCTATTTTTTGCACCTGGATAAATCCGGGTGTTAACCTTATTGTTTAATTATATTTATTCGACATGAAAACTTTATTAGTTCTTGTAATATCATTTTCTTTTATAAGCTGTTCAGGATCAGGTGTAAATCCAAACAAGACTATAAAAATCAAAGGCTCCGATACTATGCTGTATTTAACCAATCTTCTTGCATTGGAGTACATGAAAAGTAATCCCGATGTTTCAATTTATGTTGAAGGCGGGGGAAGCGCAACTGGCATAAAAACTTTGAGTGAAGGAATAATTGACATCTGTACTACATCCAGAACATTAAAAGGAGAAGAAGTAAAGATTCTTGCAGATAATTACAGAAGTGTTGGAATGTCGACTATCATTGCAAAAGACGGCTTGAGCATTTTTGTGAATCTTAAAAATCCTGCTGAAAATATTTCACTTGAAGAGGTAAAAAAAATATTTAAATGTGAAATTAAAAGCTGGAATCAGTTTGGATGGGATAATAAAGAAATAATCGCGGTTAGCCGAAATCCTAATTCAGGTACTTATCTCTATTTTAAAGAACATATTCTAGAAGGAGAAGATTATTGTCCTGATATTCAAATAAAACCAACGACGGAAAGCATTGTAAAGTTTGTTTCAGAAAATCTTTATTCAATCGGGTATGGTGGAATCGGTTATTTAACTGATTCAGTAAAATCTTTAAAAGTAAATGGGATAATTCCTTCCGAAGAAACCGTAATAGATGATTCTTACCCGATCAGCAGGTACCTTCATTTTTATACTTTACGGCAGCCTGAAGGAGAAGTTAAAAAGTTTATTGATTGGGTTATTTCAGATGAAGGGCAGAGGGTTGTAAGGGAATCGGGTTATATTCCAATCTGGGTTGCCAGGTAAGCCATATAAAAAATAAGTTGTGTCCAATTTCCAAAAGTTGTCACCTTGAATTCATTTCAGGGTCTTTTCACCATAGATTCTGAAATAAATTCAGAATGACAGCGATATCTTTGTCTCATAAAAACGAAATTAGGGCACTACCCAAAATATAGTTCTTGCTTTTCTCTTTAGGCATCTTTATATTTCGTCGATTGACGAAATGAAATTATGAGTAAAGATAGAACAAAGATATTTAAAGCACTCTCTGATCTGAACAGGTTAAGAATACTTAAAATGCTTCAGACAAAACCGCTTTGTGTTTGTGAAATTACAGAAATACTTCAATTAGCGACCTCAACAGTTTCAAAACACCTCAGCATTCTTAAAGAAGAATCTTTTATTATTGAGCAAAAAGAAGGTAAATGGGTAAATTATTCGATCAACCCGAGACCATCTGACCAAAGAGTTTCTTCAGTTTTAAATATGCTTGATTTCTGGATTGATGATGATAAACTGATAATTGGTGATAAACAAAAAGTAACAGGGGTTGATAGAAATGAAATCTGCAGTCGCTAAAAATTATTTAAATAACAATTCGACAGTTAGCGAATCAAACAAGACCAGCAAATGGAAGAATTTAAAAGAATTATGGGAAAATGAATATAAAAAATTACTCCTGATTATTATTCTTTTTCTTATTGCTTACTTTCTGCCAATAAAAATTGAAAGATTCAACGAAGCGATTTTTTCTTCTCTTGAATTAGCAAAGTGGTATGCACAGGAACATGTTCTGCTTTGTTTGGTTCCTGCTTTTTTTATAGCGGGAGTAATTTCAGTTTTTGTCAGCCAGGCTTCGGTTATAAAATACTTCGGAGGTAAAGCAAAGAAATGGGTTGCTTATTTAGTTGCATCTGTTTCGGGAACAATATTGGCTGTTTGTTCATGTACCGTTCTTCCTCTTTTTTCAGGAATACATAAACGTGGCGCAGGTTTAGGTCCTGCTATAGCTTTTCTATATTCAGGACCGGCAATAAATATTCTCGCGATCATTCTCACGGCAAGAATTCTCGGAATTGAACTTGGCGTTGCGAGAATTATTGGTGCAGTTTCGTTCAGCATCATAATTGGTTTGATAATGGCTTTCATTTACAGGAAGGAAGAAAAAGAAAAAGCCGATGCTCAATTAGCATTACCAGATCCGGAAGAAACAAGACCAATCTGGCAGACATCGATTCACTTTTTTATTCTTGTGGCTATTCTTGTTTTTGCAAACTGGGGAAAACCTGGTAGCAGCACAGGCTTCTTTTATTTTATGTTTGAAGCAAAATGGATTATAACTTCAATCTTCTCAATCGGGTTGGTTGCTTCTTTAATTTTTATTCTTCATTTGAATAAAATTAATGTCTTGATTGGCTCAGCAATAACAATTGCTTCAGGCTTAACATTTACAACATCACCCCTAATTCCTTTTACAGTCGGAGTAATAATGCTTAGCATTTTGCTTTCTACAGAAGAAGGGGAACCTAATAGCTGGATGAAAGAAAGCTGGGGATTTGCAAAACAGATTATGCCTTTGCTTGCTCTTGGAGTTTTAACAGCCGGATTTCTCTTAGGATCACCTGATGGTAGAAATGGAATTATACCGAATGAATGGATAGCTTCCTTAGTGGGCGGAAATTCTTTATTCTCAAATTTGTTTGCTTCTGTAACCGGGGCGTTTATGTACTTTGCAACTTTGACTGAGATTCCGATTGTACAAGGATTAGTAAATAGCGGAATGGGAAAAGGTCCGGCACTGGCTTTATTGCTTGCTGGTCCTGCTTTATCATTGCCAAATATGCTTGTGATAAGAAGCGTTATCGGTACACAAAAAACTGTTGTTTATGTTTCGTTAGTTATTATTATGGCAACAATGAGTGGAGCGTTGTTTGGAGTTTTGTTTTAATTATTAATAATAAATTTATCTCAGGGGAGATTTTATGAATTTTAATTTTCGACTGATACTTTTCAGCTTTTTTCTTTCAGTCAATGTTTATGCCCAGGTTCCTTCATCAATTGAGCGGCAAGCATCTGAAATATTTCTATTGCTTCCCGGGAATCATCAATTAGCTCTGAATGAAATAAAGAAACTGGAATCTGTTCTTAATTCTGATTTCACTCAAGAAGATTTTAAAAAATATAATACCAGTAAAGCTGAATTTGATAAATTAAAGATGCGGTTCAGCGAGCTTGAATCAACAATGAAAGATATAACAGCTGATTCAGTACTGGTTCTTTTCAATAACTGGTATCTTATTTTTTGCAATACCCTTTATAAATATTTAACTGAACAATTCTTTTCATCAGCAAAAACAAAGATTCTTTTCTTCAGTACTTCAATGTCTTGTCATTGCACGCTTGAGATGTGTAAAAATCAACTAATTGATATTCTGAAATTCATTAAAGAGAATAAATATGATTATTTAGTTGTTGATTCTTATGAGGATGATGAACTACAAATTAAATATGAAACACTTTTTGCACCTTCAGTTATTGTGCTAGGTTCAAAGAATGAAGTGCTTCATAAAATTGAATACGATGAAAAAATGATTGATAAATTAAAAACCTTCCTGAAAGGAGAAAAATAAAATGACTATAAAAGTATTAGGAACAGGCTGTAAAAAATGTTTGACTCTGGAAGCTAAGGTTAAAGAGTTAGTCCAGCAAAATAATATTGATGCATCAGTTGAAAAAGTAACCGACTTAAATGCAATAATGAGTTATGGAATTATGATGACCCCGGCACTCGTCGTAAATGAAAAGGTTAAAAGCTTTGGAGTTATTCCTAAAGACGATCAGATTTTAAGTTGGTTGAAGGAGGTTTAAATGAAAAAATTTATTGTTTTGCTGATATTTTTAATCCCGGTTTTAATTCTCACACAAACTAGAGAAGCAAAACCCAAAGTAACTTTTGTCGAACTCGGTTCTGTAAATTGTATTCCTTGCAAACAAATGCAGCCTGTGATGAAAGCAATTGAAAAGAAATATGGTGAACAAGTAAAAGTTATTTTTTATGATGTGTGGACGAAAGAGCAAAAACCTTACGCACAAAAATATGCAATTAGGTTAATCCCTACACAAGTATTTCTTGATGAAAACGGGAAAGAATTTCACCGCCACGAGGGATTCTACCCGGAAAAAGAAATTGATAAGTTGTTTAAGGAAAAAGGATTGAAGCCAAAAAAATTGTAACCGGTAATCAGTTATCAGTAATCGGTGTTTTTACTGGTTACCGATAACCGGTTACTGATTACTAAACTATGAAAAGAGAATTTAATGATAGATAATTTATTTACAACTTTATACGAAGCTATGACTGGTGCCGTCTGGCTTGCCGTTATTGCTTCTTTCGGGTGGGGAGTTTTAAGTATTCTCCTTTCACCTTGTCATCTGTCAAGCATACCTTTAATCGTTGGCTTTATAAGTTCACAGGGAAAGATTTCAATTGGAAGAACATTTAATATATCTCTCGTTTTTGCTGTTGGTATCTTACTTACAATTGCAGCAATAGGAGTAATCACCGCTTCACTTGGGCGTTTGATGGGAGATGTTGGAAGCGTTGGGAATTATTTGGTTGCCGGAATATTCTTTATAGTCGGACTTTACTTGTTAGACATTTTTAAACTTAATTGGAATTCAGCCGGATTACGAAGAACAAAATCAAAAGGTTTGCTTGCAGCATTGATAGTCGGCTTGCTTTTCGGAATTGCATTAGGTCCCTGCACGTTTGCTTACATGGCTCCGGTTCTTGGAATTGTATTTCAAACTGCACAAACAAATTATTTTCTTGCGATAATTTTTCTTCTCGCTTTCGGAATCGGGCATTGCTCTGTTATTGTTGGGGCGGGAACATTGACAGGGAAAGTTCAAAAGTATCTTAACTGGAGTGATGGTTCTAAAACAATCCTTTGGATAAAAAGAGTTTGTGGGACGCTTGTATTAATCGGTGGTATTTATCTGGTCTTGACTGTATAACTGATAAACTAAATTGAATTCTTCTTCTGGTTATTTTTTAATGCTCCGCTATCAACAATAAACAGCTATTAATTATATCCCGCAGTTCAGCATTTACATTTTTTGAGAAATTCAATTCCAAGATTTAAGAAAGTTATCACTATTATAATTTACAAATTTCAAAAAAAGCTGTGTGGGAGTAATTATATCTAAAAGAACATAGGGGCTAAAAACTTTTACAGTAAGTATTATTTCCAAGGCATAGAAGTTGCCTCTAATCATTTTTAGTAATCAAATAATAATTCTGTCAGCTAAGATTTAATAGTTGAGTCCACAAAAATCAGAGGAGAATTTCATGAAAAAGAATTTAACAAGGAAAGATTTTTTAGTTAATGCTTCAAAAGCGGCAGTCGGTGTTACTGCTGTAGCTGGAGTAACAAACCTTATAACCACGGCTACAGCCAAGGGTAATACAAAAATTACTCCCTGGCCCTGGCCCTATGCAGAACTCGATCCGGAGATAGTTAGAATTCAGGCACACAATTATTATTGGAATGAAAAAGATTGCTGTTCGGGCACATTTGGGGGGATTAGTGCAACACTGGCAACGGAATTAGGTGAGCCATGGACCAATCTTCCGATGGAAATTATGCTGTTTGGACGAGGGGGTGGTGTCGGTTGGGGTATCTTGTGCGGATGCTTGAATGGCGGTGCTGCTTTAATCAGCCTCGTTACACCCAAAGCAGATTCTGCGTCTTTGATTTCCGAATTATGGGGCTGGTATACTCAGGCAGAATTACCAACCGAACAAGCAAACCAGGCAGCTATTGATGGTAAATATTTAGTGCACAACTTTGATGGTGATCTTCCTCAAAATATATCGGGTAGCCCTCTCTGCCATGCTTCTGTTACCGAATGGTGTATTGCTGCAAGCAAAAAAGTCGGTGATGTGGAGAGAAAAGAGAGATGTGCCCGTGTTACAGGGGATGTTGCAGCTAAAACAGTTGAGTTGCTTAACGCATGGTATAAACAGTCGTTTACACCAACTTATTCTGACCCGGCAAATGTTGTGGCATGTCTTAGCTGTCATGGTTCCGCAGCTCTTAATAATGTAATGACAAAGATGGATTGTCAGCCTTGCCATGGCGATGACCCGCATGCAACACAATCTGTTGAACTAATTAATAAATCTGCTTCTACATTTAATCTAAGTCAGAATTATCCCAATCCATTTAATCCAAGCACGAGAATCCGGTTCTCTGTTCCTTTAACCGAAAAGGTGCGTCTTGAAGTATATGATATACAAGGCAAATTAATTAAAACACTTGTTGACTATGATTTATATCAACCAGGAAGTTACGAAGTTACATGGGATGGGTTGGATAACAGGGGAAGTATGGTAGCAAGCGGAATCTATTTTGCGAAAATGCATGCTGGTAAATTTGCACAAACAAAGAAAATGTCTCTTGTAAAATGAGTTGAAACTTTCGAGGTTAGCATTTTATCTCCACGCTGTAATCCTCGAAGGTTAGGATTCTGAAACTCTTTGTGCTGTCTTTTTTCTATCAATAAGACAGCACTATTTATTTCCATAGCTGAAGCTATGGGCTGCCTTCTAATCATTCGATTTATAGCCCACGGTTTTAACCGTGGGTTTGAAAATAACCAAACAAATTTGATAACCGTTTTACCTGTCCGCCTTTTGGCGGAACGGTTTCCATACAACAACAATAAACCGTTGAAACGGTTATAGAATAATAGACTCGTCTTTATTTCCCATAGCTAAAGCTATGGGCTATTCTCCGCAATCCTTATTTCTTCTTTTTATCTGACTTTAGGCAGACCGTTAAACCGTAAAGCTTGCCTTCGTTAAACCTTCCACCTTCGTTATAACTTCGTTGGACAAGTCGGCAGGTAAACTGGTAAACAAGCCTACCTTGCGGCAGGTAAACTGGTCTATTTCTTTATTGAGTCTGTCGCATTTGTGCTCCAAGTAGTTTTTGTCGTCTTCTGTTTTGATAAACTGAAGTAGCTTTTTTGTTGTGAGCATATAGGATTAATTTGTATTAAAATAGCCCACGGTTTTAACCGTGGGTTTGAAAATAACCAAGCAAATTTGATAACCGTTTTACCTGTCCGCCCTTTGGCGGAACGGTTTCCATACAGCAACAATAAGCCGTTGAAACGGTTATAGAATAATAGATTCGTCTTTATTTCCCATAGCTAAAGCTATGGGCTATTCTCCACAATTCTTATCTCTTCTTTTTATCTGCTTTAGGCAGACCGTTAAACCATAAAGCCTGCCTTCGTTAAACCTTCCACCTTCGTTAAAAACTTCGGTGGACAAGCCGGCAGGTAAACTGGTAAACCTGCCTGACCGGCAGGCAGGCAAGCTGGTCTATCTGTTTAAATAATATTTTTCATTTGCCTTGGAAATTTTTTACGGTTCAGAAACAGCTAATAAGGATTTTTCAAAACCCATTGGTGTATTTTAGTTTTACTCAAATTTAGGTAAAAACAAAATAAAATGCGGGAAATCTATTTCATAATTTTTTATCAATGCTTTATTTCTTTTTCGGAAAACCAAATTATTAACAAATCTATAATCTTCTCTTAACAATCTCTTAACATTGCCTCTTTATGTTAGCAGCGTCGAAGGAACACACATTTACATAAAAAAATAGAGAGAGGAAGTTATGCAATTATTCTTTAACTGCAATTTACTTCAGAGAGGGTATAAGAGTTTGAATTTTTTTTTCGCAGGGTTAGTCTGGTTTGTAATTTTGTTCTGGAGTAACAATGTTTATTCACAAGGATCGGGGACAATCACCGGAACTATTGTAGATAAGCAGAATGGTGAAGCACTTATCGGGGCAAATATTTTTTTGGAGGGAACAACTCTCGGCGCTGCAAGCGATATTGATGGAAACTACACGATAAAAGGAATTGCACCCGGGCATTATACACTTATTGCTTCAATGGTAAGTTATACAAAAATCAGGGTTACCAACGTTGAAGTTAAAAGTGATGAAGTAACAAAAATAAATATTACACTGGAGCAGGGCTCTATTGAAACCGAGGAAGTTGTTGTTACAGCAAGAATGCTTGAGGATAATGAAGCTTCATTATTAAAAATGCGTCAAAAATCAAATTCAGTTAGCGATGCAATAAGTGCCGAATTAATTTCCAGGAGCGGAAGCAGTAATGCTGCAGATGCTATGACAAAAGTAACCGGCGCTTCTGTGGTAGGAGGTAAGTATGTTTATGTAAGGGGATTGGGTGAAAGATACTCCAGTACTCACTTAAATGGCGCAGAGCTGCCGAGCGCAGACCCCGATAAAAAAGCTTTTAATATGGATCTCTTTCCGGTGGGAGTGCTTGATAATATAGTTACTGTAAAATCGTTTACTCCCGATAAACCGGGAAATTTTTCAGGTGGGATTGTTGATATTGCTACTAAATCCTACCCGGAAAAATTAACGTTCAAGCTTTCCTCTTCATCATCATATAATTCTTCAACTTCTTTTAATGGTAATTTTTTAACATACAAGGGGGGCGGAAAAGACTGGCTTGGGACAGATGATGGCTCGAGAGGGATGCCTTCAATTTTAACTAATCCTGATTTAGTGATTCCAAAAGAGGCAACTGCAAGGTTTAATAATGAACAAGCTCAGTTACTTGATGAAATATCAAAATCTTTCGTTCCTCAAATGAGCCCCGGATTAAAGACTGCACCGTTAAATCAAAGTTATTCGTTATCTGTCGGGGACCAGGTTGAATTATTTAATATGCCACTAGGCTTCCTTGGCAGTTTAACCTATAACAGGGACTATTCTTTTTATGAAAATGGAACTTCGGGAAGATGGAAACTTACCGGGAATGTTAATTCTGTAGAATCCCTGGCTGAGCTGCAATATCTGAATGATACTAAGGCAACCGATGAAGTTAACTGGGGAGGGTTAGTCACACTTAACCTCAAACCAGATCCAAGACATGAAATAGGTGCTGACATTATTTATACTCAGAGTGGACAGTCAACTGCAAGGTTCTTAGAAGGAAGATGGCTTGAACAGTTTAACGAAAATCCAAATAACATTTTACAAACCAGGGTATTAAGCTATACAGAAAGAAATCTGCAGTCTTACCAGTTTCATGGTAAGCACGTTTTTGATAACCTGTTGGGTCTAACGGTAAACTGGTCAGGCAATATTTCTAAAGCTTTACAGGAAGAACCTGACGCCAGGTATTTTACAAACAATTATACAAAACGGCAATTAGAAGGAAGGGATACAGTTGTATACAGTATTTCAGTTTCAAATTACCCTCTCCCTTCAAGATATTTTAGAAATATGAATGAGGATAGTGAAGGAATAAACCTGGATTTAGCCCTTCCATTTAATACCTGGGAAAATTTGCAGGCAAGGTTAAAAGTGGGCGGAGCTTTTTTAGAAAAAGAAAGAGTCTTTACAGAAAGACGTTTTCAATATCAGTTGGGTGCTGTCAGATTTAACGGAGATTCTGACCTTTTCTTTTCCTCTGAAAATGTTGGAGTTATGAGATATGACTCTGCTTCAAGCCGCTATATTTTTGGAAGCTATATTTCCGAAACACCTGATCCAAGAGGCGGTAATTATAATGGGTACGAAAAAGTATCTGCCGCTTATGCTATGATTGAATTACCGATTACAAACACTCTGAAGTTTATAGGAGGTGCAAGATATGAAATTTCTAAAATGGACGTTTATGGGAAAGATACAAAAGGATTTTTAGACGATAAAGATTTACTCCCCTCAATTAATTTTATTTACCAGCTATCTGAAAATATGAATTTACGTGCTTCTTATGGAAAAACCCTGGCACGCCCCAACTTCAGAGAAAAAGCTCCTTATGCTAATTATAACTTCTCTGCAGACTATATATTCATTGGTAACCCGGATTTACAACGCACATTAATAGACAATTATGATTTAAGATGGGAATGGTTTTTACGACCTGGGGAAATTATTGCAGTAAGCGGCTTTTATAAATTTTTCAAAAATCCTATCGAAAGAGTAATAAATGTTTTTTACGCCTCAGAAGGTGGCGAAATATTTTATGACAATATAGATAAAGCTGATGTAATGGGAGTGGAAATAGAGTTAAGAAAAAGATTAGATGAAGTGCTTGATGCTTTAAGCAATTTTAGTATTGGAGCCAATATTTCCATAATAGATTCTAGAGTTGACATTGCTGAAGAAGAATTAGCGGTTATAAAGGCAGTAGACCCGGCTGCAGAGTCAACACGCAGTTTACAAGGTCAATCACCTTACATCGTAAATGTTGATTTGGGTTACGATAATATAAATACCGGGACGGTGTTGTCTCTTTTCTATAATGTATTTGGAGACAGGCTTGCAGAAGTAAGCATTGGCGGTACTCCTGATGTTTTCGAAAGATCACGACCAATGCTCGACTTTATGGTCTCTCAGAATGTTTTCTCAAATTTTAATGTAAAGTTTTCTGTAAAGAATATTCTTAATTCATCTTACAAATTAACTCACGAGTTTAAAGGTAAAGAATATATTCGTACAGAATATAAAACGGGAACTTCGTTCTCTCTTGGGATTGGATACAGCCTAAATTAATAACTATACTAACGGAGGTTAAATGCTAAGTAAATTCAGAGTACTAATTATTCTTATGACCCTAACGACGGTTACTTTTGCACAAAGTGTAATTACAGTAACTGATGCAGATATTGCTCCTGGAGCTACCGTAAACTGGACTGGCAACAGCACATATTTGTTAGACGGATTTGTTTTTGTTGAAGAAGGAGCAGTGCTTAATATTGAAGCTGGTACAGTAATAAAAGGAAAAGCAACTCCTACCACAGGAGATAATGCAAGTGCATTAATTATTTCAAGAGGCGCACAAATATTTGCAAGTGGTACGCCGAATAAACCTATCATTTTTACTTCCGAGAGTGATGATATTGCCAACCCAAATGATTTGACCTCAGCCGACAGAGGCTTGTGGGGTGGATTAATAATACTTGGAAGAGCAGATATAAATACAACGTCGGGAGTTGGGCAGATAGAAGGAATACCTACAACCGAGCCAAGAGCAGCATACGGCGGTGGCGATACACCGGATGATGCAGAAAGCTCAGGAGTTCTGCGTTATGTATCGATACGTCACGGTGGTGCTGAGCTAAGCCCGGGTGATGAAATAAACGGGTTGACATTAGGAGCAGTAGGATCAGGAACAACAGTAGAGTATGTAGAGATATA
>Ga0209212_1001255_pt1 | contig 42822 bp, 36 predicted proteins | sample RifGroC2_FD_183996 | JGI IMG/M metagenome (GOLD analysis project Ga0209212, IMG submission 183996) | Groundwater microbial communities from Rifle, Colorado, USA - Groundwater C2 (SPAdes) (version 2) | ecosystem: Environmental > Aquatic > Deep subsurface > Groundwater | place: Rifle, Colorado... | reverse complement strand
CACATCGGCCCCGACACCGACGTGCCGGCCGGCGACATCGGCGTGGGCGGCCGCGAGATCGGCTACATGTTCGGCCAGTACAAGCGCCTCAAGAACGAGTTCACCGGCGTGCTGACCGGCAAAGGCATCACCTGGGGCGGCTCGCTGATACGCCCCGAGGCCACCGGCTTCGGCGTGGTGTATTTCGCGGAAGAGCAGCTTAAAACCAAGGGCACCAGCTTCAAGGGCAAGACCGTGGCCGTCTCCGGCTTCGGCAACGTGGCCTGGGGCGCGGTGCAGAAGGTCAATGACCTGGGCGGCAAGGTGGTCACCATCTCCGGCCCCGACGGCTACATCTACGACAAGAACGGCATCAGCGGCGACAAGTGGGAATACATGCTGACGCTGCGCGCTTCCGGCCAGGACATCGTGGAACCCTACGCCAAGAAGTTCGGCGCGGAGTTCAAAGCCGGCAAGCGGCCGTGGGAAGTCAAAGTCGACGTGGCCCTGCCCTGCGCCACCCAGAACGAGCTTAACGAGACCGACGCCAAGAACCTGCTCAAGAACGGCGTGATCTGCGTGACCGAAGGCGCCAACATGCCCTGCACCCCGGAGGCCGTCGAGACCTTCCAGAAGGCGGGCATCCTGTTCGCCCCCGGCAAGGCTTCCAACGCCGGCGGCGTGGCCACCTCGGGCCTCGAGATGAGCCAGAACAGCATGCGCATGAGCTGGAGCCGCGAAGAGGTGGACAAGCACCTGCACGGCATCATGGTCAACATCCACAACGCCTGCGTGACCGCCGCCAAAGAGGCGGGCATGCCCGGCAACTACGTGGCGGGCGCCAATATGGCCGGCTTCAAGAAAGTGGCCGAAGCCATGATGGCCCAGGGCCTGGTGTAAGCGAAACAGCCGTAAACTAAAAAGAGGGCGGGGCCAAAAGCCCCGCCCTCTTTATTTTGTGGTATCATTTATTTGTCGGCAATTTCAGAGGAGAGAATTTATGCCTAAAATACTGGTGGTGGACGATATCCCCGCGATAACGGATTTCTCCAAGGAATTTTTCGAGGACGCTGGCTTCGAGGTACGCACGGCGGACACCGCCCCCGGCGCCATAGCGGCGCAGCACGAGTTCAAGGCCGACGTGATCCTGCAGGACCTGAACATCCCCGGCGGCGGCGGCCTGCACGTCTACGAGACGCTGCGCGCCGAAGGCGACCTGTCCCCGATAATTTTCTCCACCGGCAAGCCGGAAACCCTGGGCGACCTGACCGCGATGGTCAACGTTTCCGCGCTGCGCAAGCCCACCAATCCGGACGTGCTGATGGCCGAGGTGCGCACGCGGCTGGCGGCCAGGCAGCCCGCGGCCCCCCCGCCCGCGGCCGAACGCCCCATGAACCCCGTCCCCCCGCCCCCTCCCAAGTTCCCCCGCTAATCCTGATGGGCAATAGAGAAGGCGGAGCCTGAAAGCTCCGCCTTCTTTTTTTCAGCGGCGGGGCCGCGCCCTCCCGGACCCAGGAGCCTCAGGGCGCTTATCTTTGGTATCATTTACAGGAAGCGGGGCAGGGAGGCCGAGTGGTAACCGGGGCTACAAAAAGAGAACCCATAAAGATTCTGGCGGTTGAGGACAACCCCGCCATACTGGATTTTTACGTGGAATTCTTCACCGACATGGGCTTCGAGGTAAAGACCGCCGAGGACGCCCTCTCGGCGCTGACCCTGCACCAGCAGTTCAAATCGGACCTGATAGTGCTGGACCTCAATATCCCGGCCGGCGGCGGCATGCTGGTCTTCGAGACGCTGCGCACCCGCCTGCAGGACCCGGTGCCGATAATTTTCTCGACCGGCAAGCCTGAAATGCTGCCGCACAATATCAAGAGCCTCCACAACGTGGCGGTGGTGGCCAAGCCCACGCCGCCCGAGGCGCTCATCGCCGAGGTGAGAAAGCTGCTGCCGAAGTTTTTCAACCAGCCCCTGGACCCCAATCCCCCCCCGCCGCCCCCCCCGGCTTTAATAGCGCGGGCCGCCAGCCACAAGATCCTCATAGTGGACGACGACTGCACCATCCTGGAGCTCTACAAGGAGATCCTCGCCAAGGCCGGCTTCGAGACACAGACGGCGGAAGACGCCATCGGGGCCGTCACCAGATTCCAGGAGTTCCACCCGGCGCTCGTGATACTAGACGTGGACATGCCGGCCGGCGGCGGCAGGAAAGTTTTTGAGCGCCTGCGCCTCCAGCTGGCCGCCCCCACCCCCATACTGTTCTCCACGGCCTCGCCCGAGTCGGTGCAGGACCTGGCCAGGAACCTCAACGTCCTGGTCCTGAAAAAACCCGTCACCCCCGGCATCCTCGTCGGGGCGATAAAAGACCTGCTCAAGCTTACCTAGCGTATGACGCGCCTGATCCTGGTCTCCTGGCTCTGGGCCTTCTCCTTCGGAATAAACAAGCAGTGGGTGGCCGGGGCCGACCCGGTGCTGGTCTCTTTCATCAGGCTGGCGCTCGCCCTGCTGGTCCTGCTGCCCTGGCTGCGCCTGCCGCGCTCCGGCAGGTCCGCCGCAGCCGGGCTGATGGGCATAGGGGCCGTGCAGTTCGGCCTGATGTACGTGGCGCTGAATTATTGTTTTATCGTATTGCAGGCCTACCAGGTGGCGCTCTTCACCATCCTGACGCCGCTCTACGTGGCGATGATCCATTCGAGGCGGGCCGGGCGGGCGCCGGCGGGCCTGTACGCGGCGGCCGCGGCGGCGCTGCTGGGGGCCGCCCTGGCGGAGCGCTGGGCGGCGGACTCCCGCACTTTCTGGAGCGCCTTCGCGGTGATGCAGGTCTCCAACCTGGCCTTCGCCTGGGGACAGGTGGCCTACAGGGACTGGCGCCGCCGCAACCCTGCGGAGAGCGACGTGAACATTTTCGGCTGGCTTTACCTGGGCGGCGCGCTGGTCTGCGCTGTGTGGGCGGTCTTCGGCTCGAACTGGGCAGAGCTGTTCAGCTACAGCCCGCAGCGCTGGGGCGCGCTGCTCTACCTGGGCCTGGCGGCTTCCGGCGCAGGCTTCTTCCTCTGGAACACCGGCGCTACCCAGGTGAAGCCCGGCGTGCTGGCCGTCATGAACAATCTCAAGACCCCGCTGGCGGTGCTGGTCTCGGCGCTGGTCTGGGGCGCTTACGCCGGCATGCGGCCGCGCGACTGGCTGTTCCTAGCCGCCGGAACCCTCTTAATTACCGGCGCCGCCGCGGCCGCCCGCCGCCCGGCTGAAGAGACCTGACCTGTTAATTGCTTCCCTGATTTATCCCGGCGCCTTCCGCTATCTCCGGAATCAGCATCCTGGATTTTATTCCAGCGCAGCGTGTTCGCCGCACCAGTCATCGGCGGTGACGGCCGGGTAGCGCTCTTGGCCGCGCGGCGGGTAGCGGCGGCAGAAGCCCAAATCTTCCGAGCTGACGTCCGGGCTTTTTTGCAGGTATTTGCACGTGGAGCAGCTCCAGGGGGAAGCCTGCGTTTTCTCCGCGGGTTCAGGGTCACGGCCGGTTACATACTCGTCGCCGATCTGCTGCGCGCCGGCGGGCACCGTCACGGTGGCGCCGCAGGCGCGGCACTTGGCCGGGTCGCCCGGCTTCAGCCACTTCACCGCCTGCTCTTTGCCGCATTCTCCGCAGTTAAATTTATAAGCCATTTTTCCCTCCAGGCCGCCCGGCGCGTAAACCCAGCCTGAAAGTTGCAGTTGCAACTTTCCGCCCGCATAGCGGGCGCCCTTCGGGAGGCATACACCTCGTCGGGCCTGGCGCGCATAGCGCTGGGCCCTCCGCCCGCTGCGCGGGGAATCCTGCAAAATAATCCTGCTCCCTTGCTTTTACAATGAGAACTACATTCAACTGCAGGATTCAGGTTAATGGTAGCAGGATTTTCCGTGCCGGCGCAAATAAAAAGCCGCGCCCATGCGCGGCTTTTCAGTGTGGGGATACGGTTTAGAATTCGCTGTTGCTGAGGCCCGCGTAGATCAGGGCGCCGCCGCGCAGGGAGGCCAGCGCGTTGGCGATCTCGCTGTTGGCCACGGCCAGGCAGCCGAAGGAGCGGCCCGCGCGCACATTGCCTTCGCTGACATAGTTGGAGTCGTGCAGCACTACCGCCCGGGACAGGGCGTTGGAATTGGTGGAGGACAGGCCGTGCAGGCGCATGGACTTGCCGTGCTTGCCGGTGTAGAGGTCCCCGGTGACGTAGAAGCCCAGCGAGGAGGCCTTGGAATTGGGCACATTGCTGAAGCGGGAGGCGTAGCCGTCGCCGTCGGGGTCGGAGCCGGTGCCGTGCGCCACGTGGATGGCGTGCTCGGCGCCTGTCTGCAGGTCAATTATCCAGAACCGGTCCTTGCTGGAATGCGCCGAAAAATCGACTATGCCGATATAGCGCCTGTTCTTTATCCTGCCGGGGTTGGAGTTGAAGTAATCCATCGCCTTCTGTTTAAGGTCCTGCGGGACGGAAGCGCCGCCGGCGTCCGCGCGGGGCTGTCCCTGCTGGAAAGGCTGCTGGGGCTGGGCGGTCTGCTGCTGCGGCTGAGCGGCGGGCTGCTGGGGCTGAGGCTGGAAGACAGTCTGCTGGGGCTGAGGCTTGAAGGGCTCCTGGGGAAGCTCGGACGGGTCTACGGGGTCATACGTCTGGCCTTCCACGTAGGTTTCTTCCTCAGTATCGTCAGCCAGCATATCGTCCATCTGGGGGATCTCGGTGGACGGGTTCGCTATCTCGATGTCGCCGTTGGGGCTGAACAGGAGTTTAAGGAAATTAACTATTATCTGAAGCAGGACGGGGACGGGCTGCTGCACCTGGGTCTGAGTGGTGGTGTCCTTCTGGGTAAGGCTGGAGGTGGTAATAGCGGGCTTGGCCTTGCTCTTGGCGGCCGCTGAGGCCTTGCGGGGAGTAACGGTGTCTATATTGATATTTTCAGAAGACTTCCGCAGATCTTCCATGCTGCCGGCCTGCAGCAGTCCGGCGGAGGTCAAGGACAGGACGATTATCAGGGTGGTGGTCTTCATAATGGCTCCTGCGTATATCTTAATGTTTCGGAGCCTCCTTTAAAAGGGCAATAGGGACCAGGCCCGGCTAGGCCTTAAGACCTATAAAAGACAACCTCAAAAGGAAACACTCCTTTTGAGGCTTTTTGTTTTTAAACGGAAAAAGGAGACAGGCTCCTTTTTTAATTTATCGAGGTGAGGTCGCGCCAGCTCTTGCCGGAGCGGCGGCGGGGGTTCATGACCCAGAGGTAAGCGCCATTCTTCACAGGTTTCAGCCCGGGAGTATCCGAGCCGATGTTCTGGCCGGGGGCTATACGCACTATCAGCTTCTCTTCTTTCTTAACTTCGTGGTTGTCTCTGTCAAAGTTGCACGTTATGGCCATATCAGTCCTCGCATTCCAACCCCACGACCATATCCTAATAAAAAGCCGCCGGCATTGATAGGCCCAAAGGGCCCAGGCCGGCATAGTTTTTAGGCCTATGGCGGGTGTACGCCTGTCAGTAGACCTGCACCCCGCCCAGCAGGGTGTTGTAGAACTGCCAGACCCGGTAAAAGCGTTCAACTACGAAATAGGTGAAAAATAGAATGCCCGCGCTGAAGGCCAGTTTGGCGCCGCGCGAGATCACCTGTGAGCGCCAGACGTAGAAGAGGCTGAATGGGCCGACCAGCAGCGTCATCGCTATTACGCCCAGGGGCTTGTACTGCCAGCCCGCCTTCCCCCCCCGTCCTTTGCCGCAATTCCGGCAGTAATTGTCTTCAGGAGAAAGCAGGGTGCCGCAGGCCCGGCAGGAATTAGGCAGCGGGTCGGGATTCACTTGCGGTATTCCTCTTCCAGTATCGAGTACATTTTCAGGTTCTTGAAAATCCCTTTTTCGCACAGCGACCCGCGCAGCAGGCCTTCATATGTCATGCCGCTCTTTATCATTACCCTTTCCGAGCCCGGATTGGTGTCGTTGCATCGGGCTTCCAGCCTGTGCAGTTTCATTACCTCGAAGCCGAACTTCAGGACGGCTGCCACCGCCTCGGGCATCAGGCCGCGGCCCCAGTATTTGCGCGAGAGCGCGTAGCCGATCTCGGCCCTGGCGTGGTCGGGCTTCCAGTAGACGAAACCGCAGGTGCCTATGAACTTATTGTTTTCTTTCAGCACCAGGCCCCACTCGCTGACCTGCCTGTCGGCGTATTTATTCAGCATGTAGCCGATAAATCCTCTGGACGCTTCTATGGAAGTGTGCGCCTCCCAGGTAACGTCCCTGGCCACCTCGGGGTCCGAGGCGTATTCGAACATGTCCGCCGCGTCCTCCGGCCTGAATTTGCGCAGCAGCAGTCGCGGCGTCTGCAGTTCCGGCAGGTCGCCAAACACGTCCTCTACCTTCAGGATTTCCATAGCTTTTCCCCTTTTAATTGAGCCCGCAGCTTTTTAATGGCCGTTTCCTTGGCCTTGGCTTCCACCTCTATGGTCAGGTCCAGGCCGCGCCAGCAGGCCGGGAAATCCTTAATATCTATATAATCGTGGTGCGGCCGCGGGTCCGAGCCCTGCCAGCCGAACTTGGGGCTGGACAGGTGGAAGAGCGGCTCGCGGTCCCAGGTCTTGAGCGCCAGGGCGGTGGCGGCCTCCACGCTAACCCCGTCCGGCAGGCAGCGGTGGTGGTGCGCGTCGTAAACGAAAGGGAATTTATGCGCGCCGCAGAAGGGCAGCAGGTCGGACGGCGTATAGGAGCGGTCGTCGTTCTCGAAAGCCAGGCGGGAGCGGACGGCGCCGCTGAGTTTCTTAAGCGCCGCCGCCGCGCGCCTGAGGGCGGCCGGCTTGTCCCCGTAGGCGCCGCCGGCGTGTATGTTTATCACGTCGGCCCCTACCCACCCGGCTACCTGCGCCTGGTATTCCAGCTCTTTCACGGAAGCTGCCGTCACGGCGGGGTTCGGGGAGCTGAGCAGGATGAACTGGTCGGGGTGGAAGGTGAGCCGCAGGCCCAGCCGCCGGGCCAGCGCGCCGCAGTCCTTAAAAACTTTTACGATATCCTCGCCGCCGGGCAGGTCCTTCAGCTCGTAGCCCAGCCCGGGGTGCGTCTTCAGCGGCAGCACCTGGCTGTTCACGCGGAAAGAGCCTATGCCGTTGGCGGCGCAATATTCCAGCGAAGCCCTGAGCGCGCCGGCGTTGGCCAGGCAGAGCCCGGCCAGCTTGCGCGCGCGCTCTTCCGGCTTCAGCTTGCCTGCGTGCAGCGCCGTGGCGGTGAGGAACTTTATGGGTTCCTTGTCGAACTTGCAGCAAAGGCCAAGTCGTATCATATTTCAACGGTGCGCGCGGGGCAGCTTAAGCCTGGGATAGGGCCTGGGGCGGCGGGAGGCCAGCGGCAGCCGGGAGCCGCCCAGCAGTTCTGCTTCCAGCAGCAGCGAATCCGCCCGGCGCAGTTCTGGCTCCATGGCGTGGCCTATCATGCGGTAATGCTTCTGCGCGTCCAGCCGCCGGCTGACGAAAAACACGTTCTTCTCCGACCAGAGCCACTCCGGCTTCAGGGCGGCGGCGTCCAGCGGCTCCGAGTACTCCCGCAGCGTCTTCTCCCCACGGTGATTGTAATAGAATTCGAAATAGCTGCGCGCCAGCTCTCCGAAGGACTCGTAGACCGGCTCGCGGTAGCGCAGGCCGCAGAAGTGGGACTGGCCCACCGCCCCCCAGCGGCCCTTGCGGACGAAAGGCGCCACCACGTGGTCGTCGTCGCGCGGGTTGGCCCGCAAATCCAGCAGCAGCGGGCGCCCGCCGTGAAAAAGAAAGGCGGCGGCGGCCAGCATGGCCCCTTCTATGCAGTGGGCCTTGCCCTGCCTCAGCACCTCCAGCGGGGACAGGCAGGTATCGGGCTTGGAGTCGTTGTAGGCGAGTTCGAAATCCAGGTAGTCCTGGATCTTGCGCGGGCTGTCCAGCCGCCGCAGGACGGCCAGCTGTTTAGGAGAGAAATTGGCGAAGGCGGAAAGCGGGGTCACTTCTTGGGCTTTTTTACGTGCCAGGGTTTCTCGTTGGAATCGTGCGGCTTCTTGGCCTTCTCGAGGTCCAGCAGGGCGTTGAAGACCACGGCGCGCAGCCTCTCGACGTCGAAAGGCTTGGTGATATAGCCCTTGGCGCCGCCCTTCAGCGTGCGCTCGGCCATCTCAAGGTCCTCGTCCCCCGTCAGCATCCAGACCACCGGCGGCAGCCCCAGGTTCTGTATCATTTCGAGCACCTCCAGGCCTGAAAGGCCGGGCATGCTTATGTCGAGGAAGACGAAGGCGGGCTTCTCGGTCTTTATCAGCTCCAGGCCCGTGGCCCCGTCCGGCGCCGTCAGCACCTCGCAATGGCTCGAGAAAGCCTGCCTGACCACTATCAGGACGCTTTCTTCGTCGTCTACAATAAGTATCTTATGTTTCATGAGCCTGTCGCGCCACTCTATTATTGTATAACAAGAAGCCGCGCAATATCTACCAATAAAAAAGCCCCGTTCGCCGGGGCTTTTTTATTTGCCGCTTACTTCAAAGCAGCGGGTTAGAAACTACGCCGTCGGCCAGCTTGGGCTCGAACCAGGTGGACTTGGGGGGCATCACCTGGTTGTCGTCCGCCACCGAGATAAGCTCGTCGAGGGAGGTGGCGAACAGCGCGAAGCCCGCGGCCATCTCGCCGGAATTAACGCGCTTCTCGAGCTCTCCCAGGCCGCGGATCCCTCCCACGAAGTCCACGCGGTCCGATTTGCGCAGGTCCTTTATGCCGAGCACGCGGTCGAGCACCAGGTCGGACAGCACGCTGACGTCCAGCGCCTTTACGGGGTCTTCTTCTTTGGCCGGCGTCTTCACCACGGGCTTCAGGAGGTACCACTTGCCGCCCAGGTACAGGCCGAACTCGCGGCGCGAGGCCGGCTTGGCCTGGCCGGAGACTTCCTTCACCTCGAAGCTCTCCTTCACTTTCGCCAGGAACTGCTCGGGGGAAAGGCCGTTGAGGTCCTTCACCACGCGGTTATAGTCCCAGATCTTCATTTCGTCGACGGGGAACGCGGCGGCGAGGTAAACGTTGTAAGGCTCGGTCCCTGTATGGGCCGCGCCGCGCTGCTCTATCATGAATTTTTTGACGCGGCTGGCGGCCGCGGAACGGTGATGCCCGTCGGCGATGTAGACGTTCTTCTGTTTCTCGGAAGCGCCGGAGATGGCCTTTATGTCCGCCTCGTCGTCTATCAGCCACAGCGTGTGTACCACGCCGCCGCTGCCGGTGGCGGAGAACAGGGGCTCCTTCTGCACGTTCTTCCTGATGACGGCGTCGATCTCCGGGACCTGCTTGTAGGCGATGATGCCGGGGCCGGTCTGGGCCTTCACGTACTTGATCTGGTTCACGCGGTCGTCCTCTTTGACGGGCCGGGTGAACTCGTGCTTGCGGATGCGGTTATTGTCGTAATCCTCCACGCAGGCGCCCACCATCAGGCCGGTCTGTATATGGGAACCCATCTGCAGGCGGTAGGCGTAGAAGCAGGGCTTCGCTTCGCGGACCAGCAGGCCGCTTTTCAGCATGCCTTCGAAGTTTTCCGCGGCCTTCTTATAGACGGCCTCATCGTGCACGTCGGTGCCGGGCGGCAGGTCTATCTCGGCCTTGGACACGTGCAGGAAGCTGTTGGGCTTGCCCTTGGCCATCTCGCGGGCCTCGTCGGAATCCATCACGTCGTAGGGCGGGGCTATGATCTCCTGCGCCTTGCCGGGAGCGGGGCGGATGCCGTAGATGGGTGAGAAAAGAGGGAGTTTTGCCATGTCTTTGTCCTTGGGTTGAAAATAAACCCGGGCCCCGTCTCCGGGACCCGGGCGCAAGCGGCAGGAGTTATATCTTGTCGCCGTTGACCGCGTGGGTGCGCTTGCCGGTGAGCAGGAAATCCGCTATCTGCTCTGCGGCCTGCCTGGCCACGGTCACCTGCGCGTCCTTGGTGGAGGCGGCGATATGCGGGGTACAGATCACTTTCTCCATGCCGAAGAACATGTGCTGGGTGGCGGGCTCTTCGGCGTAGACGTCCACGGCGAAGCCGGCGATGTGGCCGCTCTCGATGGCGGCCTTGATGTCGGCCTCCACCATGATGCCGCCGCGGGCGCAGTTGATCAGGCGCACGCCTTTCTTCATCTTGGCGATGGAATCCTTGTTGAGCATGCCCTTCGTGGCCGGGTTGATGGTCACGTGATAAGTGATGAAGTCCGCCTTGGCGTACAGCTCGTCGAGGGTCACCATCTTCACGCCCAGCTCGCGGGCGCGCTCGGTGGTCATCACCGGGTCGAACACGATCACGTCCATCTTGAGGCCCTTGGCGCGGTCGGCCACCACGGCGCCTATGTTGCCGCAGCCTACGACGCCGAGCGTCTTGCCGGTGATCTCGACGCCTTCGAATTTGCTCTTCTCCCACTTGCCGGCGTGCGTGGACGCGTTGGCCTGGGGGATGTGGCGCGCCAGGGCGAACATCATGGCGATGGCGTGCTCCCCGGTGCTCACGGTGTTGCCGAAAGGCGTGTTCATCACCAGCACTTTCTTTTCGCTGGCGGCGGCGACGTCTATGTTGTCCACGCCGGCGCCGGCGCGGGCCACGGCCTTGAGGTTCGTGGCGGCCTCTATGATCTCGCGGGTCAGCTTGCTGGCGGAGCGCACTATGATGGCGTCGAACTCGTGCGCGCAGGCCTTCAGCTCTTCCGGCTTCATGCCGGTCTTAACGATGGCTTCGAGGCCCCTGTCTTTCAGGGTTTTCTCGCAGAGGGCGTCGGCCTTGTCGGCTATAAGAACTTTGCTCATTTCACTGCCTCCTTGGAGTATTCTTTGGCAACGGCTTCGTAGGCCCAGTCGAGCCACGGGATCAGGGCTTCTATGTCGGAAGTCTCTACGGTGGCGCCGCACCAGACGCGGATGCCGGCCGGGGCCTTGCCGTAGGAGTTGATGTCCTTGGCCACGCCTTCCTTGTCGAGCATCGAGGTGATCTTCTTGGCGGCCTTCACCTTGTCCTCGTCGGACAGTTTCCCGAACCAGTCGGCCTTGATCTTGAAACAGACCGAGGTGCTGGACCGGGTATCCTTCGTCTCGGCCAGGAAGTCTATCCAGGAAGATTTCTCCACCCAGCGCTCGAAGGCGGCCAGGTTGGCGGTGGAGCGCTTCACGAGGCCGGGCAGGCCGCCCACGGTCTCGGCCCATTTCAGGGCGTCTATGGCGTCCTCGACGCAGAGCATGGACGGGGTATTTATGGTGCTGTACTCCAGCTCGCCGGGCAGCAGCTTCTTCTCGTCGACGAGGCGGAAGATCTTGGGCACGGGCCAGGTGATCTTTGAATTCTGCTCTTCCATGCGCTTGACGGCCTTGGGAGAGAGGATGATGACGCCGTGAGCGGCCTCGCCGCCCAGCACCTTCTGCCAGCTGAACGTGACCACGTCGAGCTTGGTGAAGTCTATGTCCATCGCGAACACGCCGGAAGTGGCGTCGCAGATCACGAGGCCCTCGGGGTTCTTCGGCAGCCAGTTCAGGTCCGGGACCTTCACGCCGGAGGTGGTGCCGTTCCAGGTGAAGATGATGTCGTTGGCCCCGTTGGCTTTGGAGAGGTCCGGCAGTTTGCCGAAGTCGGCCTTGTACTCGTTGACTCCCTTGAGCTTGAGGTATTTCACCGCGTCGGTGATCCAGCCCTTGCTGAAGGCTTCCCAACCGAAGATGTCTACGGACCGGGGCCCGAGCAGGGTCCACATGGCCAGCTCCACCGCGCCGGTGTCGGAGCCGGCGACCACGCCTATGCGGTAGTCGGCGGGCAGTTTCAGCACGGCCTTCATGCGGTCGGAGACTTCCTGCAGGCGGGCCTTGCCTTCCTTGGAGCGGTGGGAGCGGCCCACCAGGGCGTTCTTCAGGGCGTCCACGGTCCAGCCGGGGCGCTTGGCGCAGGGGCCGGAAGAGAAGTTGGGACAGTTGGGTTTCAGAGCAGGTTTTTCCATGGTAAAAGACTCTCCTGTTATTATTATAAAAACCGTTGAATATATATAAACATAATAAAATTCCTTTGACAACCCCGCCCCCGGCCCGCCGTAATTAGTAAAATATCTCCATGCCCACGACCATGAAACCCGGCGACTACGAGATAGAATTCGGCGGCTTCGAGAAACTGATGCCGCACAGGATAAAGAACGTCCTGCTGGTGGCCTCCCTCTACGACTCTTTCCTGCTGGCCGACGACGACCGCCTCAACGAGGCGCTCTTCGGCGACCTGCCCGAGTCCGGCAGGGGCACGCCCAAGATCACCCGCGTGGCCACGGCCGAGCAGGCCCTGGAGAAGCTCAAGCGCGGCTCCTACGACCTGGTGATAGCCATGATACAGGTGGGCGAGACCGACATGGCCGACTTCTTCCGCGGCCTGAAGGCTGGCCGCCCGAACCTGCCGGTGGTGCTGCTCTCCTTCAACGTGCAGGACATCAAGAACATGCTCGACGAGGCCAAGGCCCTGGCCGACGGCATCTGCCTGTGGAGCGGCGACACCCGCATCTTCTCGGCCATCATCAATATCATCGAGGACGCCCGCAACATAGAGCCCGACTCCAAGGTGGGCGTGCAGGCAGTGCTGCTGGTGGAGGACAACATCAAGTTCTACTCCTCCTACCTGCCCATCATCTACACCGAGCTGCTCAAACAGACGCAGGTGGTTATGGCCGAAGAGCTCAACCCGGTAAAGAAGAACCTGCGCCTGCGCGCGCGCCCCAAGATCCTTTTCTGCAGCACCTACGAGGAGGCCTGGGCCCTCTATGAGAAATACAAAGGCAATCTGCTCGGCGTGATCACCGACATAGAATACCCTATGGGCGGCGCCTGCCATTCCGAGGCCGGCCTGGAGCTGGCGCGCAAGATTAAGGCCGACAACCCCGACATGCCCGTGCTGCTGCAGTCCTCCAACGCCAAATTCGCGCAGAACGCGGGGCAGCTGGAGGCCTCGTTCATGCACAAGGCGGCGCCGGACCTGTCCAAGCAGCTGCGCGCCTTCATCATGCGCTACTTCGGCTTCGGCGACTTCGTCTTCTCCGACACTCATGGCATGGAGATGGCCCGCGCCGCGGACCTGCACACCATGCTGAAGCTGCTGAAGGTTGTGCCGATCGAATCCATCATCTACCACGCGAGCCGCAACCACTTCTCCAAGTGGCTGTTCGCCCGCACCGAGTTCGAGATGGCCTACCACATCCTGCCAAAGAAGATCTCCGAGTTCGGCAACCCTGAACAGCTCAGGAAATACCTCATAGAGACGCTGCACCAGTTCATCTACAAGACGCAGCTGGGCACGGTGCTCAAGTTCGACCGCCGCATGTTCGACGACTCGGCGCCGTTCAGCAAGATAGGCGCGGGCTCCATAGGCGGCAAGGCCCGGGGCCTGGCCTTCGTGGATTTCCTGCTCTCCAAGACCGACCTGGAGCACCGCTGGCCGGATGTGACCGTGACCGTGCCCAACACCGTGGTGATAGCCTCCGACGTATTCGATTTCTTCATGGAGCAGAACGGCCTGGACACCATGATGAACGAGAACCGCACGAACGAGGAGAACGCCGCCCTGTTCGAGCGGGCGCGCCTGCCCGACTACGTGCTGCGCGACCTGGCCGCCATCGTCGACAAGCTCGACGGCCCGCTGGCCGTGCGCTCAAGTTCGCTGCTGGAGGACTCCAAGACCCAGCCCTTCGCCGGCGTCTACAAGACCTACATGCTCGCCAACAACCACCCGGACCGCGCGCGGCGCCTGGACGAGTTGGCGCGGGCGGTCAAGTTCATCTACGCCTCGGTGTTCTCCCGCGAGGCCCGGGCCTACCGCCGGCTGAACCCGCTGATAATCGACGAGGAAAAGATGGCCGTGATGATACAGCGCGTGGTTGGCCGCGACTACGGGAGCGGGCGCTATTACCCGGCCTTCGCCGGGGTCATGCAGTCATACAACTATTACCCGGTGCCGCCGCTGGAGGCCGAGGACCCGATAGCCCACATCGCGCTGGGGCTCGGCAAGACGATAGTGGAAGGCTACACCGCGCTGCGTTTCTCCCCGGCCCACCCGCAGAACCTGCACCAGTTCTCCACGCTGGGCGACTTCCTGGGCAACTCGCAGAAACAGTTCGTGGCTCTCCGGACCGGCCAGCAGGACGCCACCCTGCACTACGAAGAAGAGCCGGCGCTGCACACCGCCGGGATAGAGGAGGCCGAAGCCGACGGATCCCTGGAACTGGTCGGCTCAACGTACTCGGCCGAGAACGACAGGATCTACGACGGCATTTCAGAGCCCGGCCGCCGGCTGGTGACCTTCGCGCCGCTGCTCAAGAACGAAGTGCTGCCGCTGGCTGAAATAATGCGGGAGATCTCAGCGCTCGGCAAGGAGGCGATGGGCTGCAATATAGAGATGGAATTCGTCTGCGACTACGACCACGTCTCGGGCGCCGCGCTCTTCAACATAGTGCAGATGCGCCCCATGGTCTCGCGCAGCCCCATCAAGAAAGTCTCGCTCAAAGATATCAGCCCCGACAGGCTGCTCTGCCTCAGCGCCAAGGCGCTGGGCAACGGCGCCCAGCGCGACATCGCGGACCTGGTCTACGTCATACCTGAAAAGTTCGACGCGCTGAAGACGCGCGAGATCGCCGAGGAGATCGGCGAGATCAACGCGCGCCTGCGCGAGGAAGGGCGCCCGTACCTGGTGATAGGCCCGGGCCGCTGGGGCTCGAGCGACCCGTCGCTCGGCATCCCGGTGAAATGGCACCACATCTCGGGCTCGCGCATCATCATCGAGGCCGCCTACGGGGATTTCGTGGTGGACCCGTCCTACGGCACGCATTTCTTCCACAACGTGACCTCGCTGGGCATAGGCTACTTCACCATAAATGAAACGGGGCCCGACGCTTTCATTAATTGGGAAAAGCTGCTGGCCGAGAAGCCACTGGCCGAGCTGAAGTATATCCGCCACCTGAGGTTCGCCGGGCCGCTGGACATCAGGATCGACGGCTCCGAGGGCCGCGCCGCCGTGGCTGTCTGAGGAACGACGTCCGGCAAAAAAGAGAGCCGCGCAGTGCGGCTCTTTTTTTGCGCCCGGGTCCTTTATTTGCGGCCGTTCCCGTTTTTCTCGCTGCTGATATACTCAAGCCCTTCGCCGGCCTGCTTCACCCCCGGCACGCCCAGGTCCCAGATGCCAAGAGACAGCACGTCTTTGACGAAAGCCTTGCGCCCCGCCTCCCCCGCCCGGCCCCATTCCGGGGTAAGGTCCTGCATGGAGCTCTTCAGCAGGTAATCGCGCAGGCCTTCGTCGAAATTATTCTTGAGGTCCTCCACCAGCGGCGAAAGCGAGAACCTGACGCGCCGCCGCGTCTGCGGCGGCCGCTGCACCACGGCCGACCCCCCGGCCCCGGGACCGCTCCCCGCGGCCGCGGCCGGCGGGGCGGGCTTCCTGTCGCTGAGGATCAGCCGCCAGGGGTTGGTCTTTAAACCGTAATATTCCAGCCGGGTGTTCTGGGTTATGTCCCAGTTTGAAACGGCCTTTATGCCCGAGTAGAGAAAGCCCAGGCTGGGCCGGAAAGAGGCCAGGTCGGAGAAATCCCACCTGATAGCGTAGTCCAGGCCCACGCGCGAGGAATATGAATCCTTGGAGAGGGTCAGAAAGAGAGGGCTCTGCACCCGCGCCGGGGCGGCGGTGGAGACCTGAGTGTCCTGCGCCGCGGCGGGCGGGGTTAAAACAGCGGCCGGCAGCAGCGCGGCGCAGGTTAAAAGTGTTTTTACAAGCATTCCCGGCTCCCGCCGCTAGAACCCTTCCCTGGTATAGCGCTCCAGCAGCTCCCTGGCCAGCCTACCCTCCGGGTACAGCTTCAGCGCTTCGTCCAGCGCCTGCTTGAACTCCCCCTCCAGTTTGGCCGTCTTCTTCAGGCGGGGGCCCTCTACGGCACGCAGGGCCGCCAGGTTCGCGGCCTTCAGGGACCAGGCTTCGCCGAGGAAGCGCCGGGGCTTTATGAAAGGGATAAGGTTGCCGCTCTTCGGCGCCCCGGCTATTACGGCGTTAATTTCCACGTAGGCTTTGTAGAGCAGCTGCGAGGCGGCCTTGCGGTCCTGGCCCGCGGCGGCCAGGGCGGCGCCCTCCTGGAAATCAGCCTCGGCCAGCTGGCGGCTGGCATCGAGCAGCGCCGGGTAATGGTTGAGCGCGCCCTGGTAGAAGGCGCGCGCCTGCGAATATTCCCTGCGCGCCAGCGCGGCGTTGCCCTGCACGGCCGACTCCACGGCCTTGCGGAAGGCCGGGTCGGAGCCGGCCCTGGAATTGAAGGCGGCTATCGCGGCGCGGGCCTCGGGGTCCCGCAGCGCGTCGGCGGCGGCCACCTCGGCGGCCGAGATCAGCTCCGCCGGGGCGGATTTTTTCATGCCGGGGTCGGAGGCGTTCACCTTGTCCAGCTCGGCCTTCATGGCCTGCACCTTGGCGGCGGAGGCGTCGTAGGCGGCCGCTTTCTCAAACAGCGGCTCCGGCGCCCTGTTGAGGCTTATATAAGCTTCGGACTCTATCCAGGGCAGGGCGGAGGCGCGCGCGGCCAGCCCGGCCAGCAGCGCGCAATACCTGGTCCCGGGCTCGGCCGAGGCGTACAGCTCCTGCGCCTGCGCGGCCATGAACTCCAGCCCGCCGGTATCGCCGCGCGCGGCGAAGAAGCTGGTCAGCGCCTCGCGGGCGGCCCAGTTCAGCGGGCTGCCGGCTATGGCCTTTTTAAGGGCCGCGGCTTCCAGTTCCTGCGCCCCGGTAAAACCGTTCTTCGAGGCCGAGTCGGCCAGCCGGCCCAGCAGTTCCACGGCGGACGCCGAGCCAGGCGAATAGGTCAGGGCTTTCTCTATGGCGGCGAAGGCGGCCTTCACCTCCGCCTCGGGCGGGTTCTGGGCCTCGGCCGTCTTGCGCGCCTTGCCCAGGTAATAATCGGCGGCTTTCTGCTTGAACAGGCCGCAGCCGGAAAGAAGCAGGACGGACAGGGCCAGGGTTGCGAGGCGGGTCTTTTTCATCGGAAGCTCTCCGCTTTCAGTATTTTCCCGAAGTAAAGCTTGTGCGGCGCCTCGGCCGGGCCGTAATATTTGCCCAGCGCCTCCGGCGCAAGGGTTTCGGGCGCCAGTTGCGTCCCGCCATGCATCGCGCAGTGGTAAACCAGCGCGCAGCCGTCTATGTACTTCAGGCCGGGGGCCGCCCCGTCCTTCAGCGCCAGCGCGCAGGCGCGTATCTTGTCATACTCGCGGCCCGACTTCGAGCCGCAGAAGGCGAGCTCCTTCTTCATTTCCCCGCGCCTGGGCACGCAGACGGTGAACCCCGCGGCCTTTTCAAGCATGGCGTGAGTGTGGCGCGACGGGCGCACCAGCACCGTCATCACGGGCTCGCCCCAGATGACGCCGAGCTGCGCCCAGCCTATGGTCATGGCGTTGACCCGACCCTTCCCGTCCTCTACCACCAGGAAAGCCCCGGCGCCTTCCAGGGCCTCGCACAGCCTGTCAAAGTTGTCGCAGTATTTCATGGCCAGCGTCCTCTCAGAGCAATTATATTTGAGTATACAAAACTGTAAGAAACATGAGGACGGTTGCAGGCGGGTTTTTCATCCGGCTTCCCCCTCCCGGCGGCGCGCTTTTTCGCAAAGAGTTCGCCCTTTCCGCTATAATAATCTAAGCGGATCAGTTTTCCTGGTTTCGCGCGCCTTAGCCCGCCGGCGGGCGGTTTTAGCGAGCATCAAAGCTAAGTCAACAAAGGAAAAAATGAAAAAATACGCCGTTTCTATTCTGCTGGCCGCGCTGGCGCTGCTGCCCGCCGTCTCCCCGGCCAAGAGCCCTATCGGCGGCCTGAACCCGCGCCTAGGCGGCCCCGGCACCACTACGCCGCAGTATATCAGGGACCTCGAAGACGCCAGCGCCGCGCTGCGCAAGCTCGACAAGGATTCCCGGGAACTTTACGCCCACCAGGACAACCTGATAACCCGCGTCCGCAATATCGAAGAATTCCTGGACACCTCCGCCAGCCGCCTGGGGCTGCTCTCCACCATAGACGCCGACCTTAAGAAACTGGAAGCTTCGCTCAGGGCCGCGGACTCAGCCGCCGCAGCGGCCGAGGCCGTGCCGCAGGCCAGGGAGAAGGCTAAAAAAGTGCGCGCCGGCGTCGCCGCCTCTCTGGAGAACGTTACGGCCGCCCGGAAGCGCATGGACGCCATAGTGGCCAAAACGGAACCCATAAGGATCAAGCTCGCGGCCGCGGCCGACAAGGCCGGCAAACTGCGCCTGGCGCTGTACGCCGTCAACTCGGGGGCTATAGGCAATATGCGTTTCCCCATAGCCATAGCCAGCGGCTGCCTTAAAAAGATGCCGGCCGACAGGCGCGCCTGCGCCTATCCCAAGGTGGACGACGCCGCCGGCAAGGCCGACGCCGTGGTGCTGGAATACGACAGGGTGGTGCGCGCCCTGCTCTACAAGCCGGAGCCCTGGCTGCCTTCCATGCATTTCTTCGACCCGTTCGGCGCCGAGCTGGGCGACCTGGACGCCCTGCGCCTGGAGATAGAGAAACTCATGCGCGAGACCGCGAAGCTGACCGACAAGCTGGGAGCGCTCGCGAGGGTGCTGGACGCCAGTTTCTCTTTCTCCTTCCCTTACCCGAACCCCACGCTGGACAACCCGCTGCGGACCTCGGACTACGAGGTTTCCATAGGCTTCAAGACCATCATCGATAGCGCCAACGCCATAGAGAGCGCGATAGAGAAAAAGATCAGCGGCTTCCTGTGGGGAGTGCTGAAAGAGCTGGGCGTGGCTAAATACGTGAGGGAGCTGGAGGCCAAGGCCAGGAGCGCCGTGAACAAGCTGATGGAGGCGGTGCCTTTCGACCTGAACGTGGAGCTGCCCTCCCTGGCGCCTATTGACGCCTTCGAGGCTTCCATAGCGGACCTCCTGGCCAGGGTGGACGGGCTCAGCTTGCCCGAGATAGACGTCAAGCTGCCCGGGTACGGCTTCCCCGGCGTGAACGCCGGGGTAAACTTCGTTGAGATCGACGCCGCGTTCAAGTTTATCTCCCCCAACGGCTTCGACGTCATGAACCCCAGGGCCTGCGACGGCGTCAGCTACGGCTGCAACTAGCCCGCGCCCGGGCGGAAAATAAAAGAGCCCCGGCTGCCCGGGGCTCTTTCGTTTTCCGGCGGGGGCCGGCGCTAGATATTCGTCCAGTCCAGGATGATCTTGCCGGAGCGGCCGGAGGACATCACCTCGAAGCCTTCCTTGAAATCCTTCGCCGGGAACTGGTGCGTGATGATGGGCTTGATGTCGAGCCCGCTCGTCAGCATGGCGCACATCTTGTACCAGGTCTCGAAGATCTCGCGGCCGTAGATGCACTTGAGCGTCAGCGCCTTGAAGATAGCGTTGCCCCACGGGATGGTGGTATTGGGCGGCAGGATGCCCAGCAGCGCCAGCTTGGCGCCCATCTTGACGTTGGCGATCATGTCGTTGAAGGCCTGCGCGTTGCCGCTCATCTCCAGGCCCACGTCGAAGCCCTCGGTCATGCCGAGCTTGCGCATCACGTCGGGCAGCTTCTCGTGGCGGGAATCCACCACGTTCTTTATGCCCAGCTTGCGGGCCAGGTCCATGCGGTAATCGTTGACGTCGGTGATCACCGTGTGGCGCGCGCCCACGTGGTTGGCGATGGCGCCCGCCATGATGCCTATCGGGCCCGCGCCGGTTATCAGCACGTCCTCGCCGATGAGATCGAAGGAAAGAGCCGTGTGCACCGCATTGCCGAGCGGGTCGAGTATCGCGGCCTCGTCGTCGGAAACGCCCTCCGGTATGGAGAAGACGTTCTCGGCCGGGATGGCCAGGTACTCGGCGAAGCAGCCCGGGCGGTTGACGCCCACGCCCTTGGTATTGATGCAGAGGTGCCGGTGGCCGGCCTTGCAGTTGCGGCAGTGGCCGCAGACTATGTGGCCCTCGCCGGAGACGCGCTCGCCGACGAAGTGCCCCTGCACCGACTTGCCGAGCTGCGCTATCTCGCCCACGAACTCGTGGCCCACGTGCATAGGCACGGGGATGGTCTTCTGGGCCCAGTCGTCCCACTGGTAAATGTGTATGTCGGTGCCGCAGATGGCGGTCTTTTTTATCTTGATCAGGACCTCGTTGTCCCCGACTTCCGGCTTGGGCACGTCCTCCAGCCACAGGCCTTTTTCCGCTTTAGCTTTTACAAGGGCTTTCATGCGTTCCTCCTGAAGATCCGTCAAAAAGATTATATATAAAAGCGAAGGCCACGGCCCCGCGGCGCCGGGGTCCCGCTCGGCCGGAAAAATAAAAAATGCTATCTTTACTGTGAATGAAGACCGCCGCGCTCATCCTGGCCGCCCTGCTGCAGGCCCTTCCGGCCCTGGCCGAAACCCGCTCCGCGTCGGTCTACTATTTCGACCACGAATACAACCTCATCAGCGACCTGGCCGGGGCGCTCGACGAGGTTATCAGGTCCTCCTCCGCCATAAAGCTGAACAGGGCCGCCACGGAGATAACTTTTACCGACGGGGCGCGCTTCGTGATTGAGCGGCCTGAGGACCTGACCGCGGAAGAACTGAACAGCACCACGGACTACGCCGACTCGGGACCTGTGGATATACTGGCGGGAGGACACTCGGTACTGGTAGCGCCTCAGGGCCTGCTGGCGCGGCTGACCCCTGCGCTGGAAGACAAGGCGCGCGCCTATTTCAGCGTGGAACTCCGCCCGGGCCGCCGGTTGACCGGCACCAGCCCTTCCGGGATAAAGTTCACGGCCGTCAGCCTCCCCCACCTGGCCGCCAAGCCTCTCTGGGAGCCGACGCTGGTGCTGAGGCACTTTGTTTCCGCGGACGGCAGGGAGGAGGTTTTCAGCAGCATCCCCATACCGCTCGGCATGAACGGCATCAGCCGGAAGATGGCGGAGCTGGCCGCGGACAAGCGCTCGGCGGTGATGCTTAGCCTCGGGGCGGGCGGGGCGCTGGCCGGCAGCGTGCTCAGCGCCGGCCCGGCCAGGACGTTTAAGTACCTTTCGGATACCGGCGCGGACATAGCTTCTCTGGAAATGGCGGACCTGAAGAACCTCTGGCGCTGGTCCCGCGAAGGCGGCCTGAAGGCCTCCTCCGTCCCGGTGGAATTCATCTGCACCAACCTCAAGGTTTCCGACCCCGAGCTGGCCAGGATAATAAAACCTTACGCCCTGCGCAACCTCGGCGGGGAGGTGGCCGCCTTTCTCTCGCTGGTCCCGAACAACGAAGCGGTGCGCGCTGAACTGCGCGGGGCCCCCTTCGAGGTCACCGACCCGGCTGACCCGCGCGCGCTGCAGGCGCTCATAACCGAACTGCGGGGAAACAAAAAAGCCAGGCTTGTAGTGCTGATCTCCTCCCTGGGGCATAGCGACCTCGGCCGCCTCATGGGGATAGGCGGCATAGACGCGCTGATAGGGCCCAAGACCTGGGACAATGAATCGGGCAAGCGGACCCGCGTAGACCTGCGCAAATGGGACAAGGAAGCCCACACGGGGCCGGGGATCATGGTCTTCCCCGATTCGCGGGGCTCCGGCGAGTTGCGGGCCGAATTCGGGGCGCGCGGGGCCCTTACGGCGCTGGAAGCGCTGCCGCCGCCCGACGACGGCAGGGAGCCGCTGCTGTACCGGGAGAACATCTACATGAAGGAGCGCATCGTGCGCTATTTCATCGGCTCCGGTGACGCCCTGCTGCCGGACATCAGCGCCCTTGGGCACGGGCTTTTTTTTGGCGTCCGCAACTTCTTCAACCTGGCGGCCAATATCACGCGCAAGTCTTTCTCCACCGAGCTGGCGGTGCTGAAGGTAACGCCTTTCGGCAGCAATGTCGCCGGGGACACGCCGTCGGCCATGGTGCGCAGCTGGCTGGGGCCCGACGAGCCGCTGGCCCTGGTCTCCGCCCCCGGCTTCTTCCTGAAGAACTTCATCCGGAAGGCGGTCCCCGCGGGGCCCAGAGAAGGAGAGGCGCCGGCTGACTATGCGGAAGCTGAGTATTTCGCCGTTTCGGGCCTGGACGAGACGGGCCGGGTAGCCGGGCTGCCCGTCAACGACTCGGAGACCTACCTGGCCGTGCTGCCGGAAAGCCTGATAAAGGACAAGCCTTTCATAAAGCGCCTGCCGCTGCCGCCCGGCGCCCCTGCCACGCTGCATGAGGCCGTGGTAAGCGGCCTGCAAGCCGTTAAGGCCAGGCACCCCTCGCATCCGGACTGGGAGAGCGCCGCCTGGAACGAGACCAGGAACGTTACCCCGCCGCGCGACATCTGGCATCTCAACCTGCGCAACCTCTCGCTGGAGGCGGTTAATACCTCCATCACCGGACCGGCTGCCTACTCCGGCGTAAGCGAATCACGCCTGAGCGCGGACAGCCAGACCCGCTTCCAGGGCTCGGCCAGGCTTTTCTCCGAATACTACTCCGGGAAATTCCGCCTGGATATCGGCATCTCGGCCGACTACGGCAGGACGGTGCTCAAGCCCCGCAGCGCCCCCCCCCTTACTACTGAAAGCGTGGACCAGCTGGTCTACCAGGGCGAGCTGGTCTACAGGATGAAGAACTACAACGGCAAGCTGGGGCGGCTGGTGATAGGCCCTTACGCCTCGGCCGCCTATGACACCGAGTTTTCCCGCGCCGACGGGGCGCCGCTGAGGAAGGTGCTGCGCGGCAGCGCTGGTCTCAAGCTTTTCGAGGGCGCGGTCATGCAGGAGCTGTACGCCGGCCTGACCACCGAGCAGGTCTACACCTACCTGCCGGCGCGCCTCAAGCACGCGCTCGAGGCCGGCTTCAGGCTGTCCACCCCGCTGCGCGGCACGGCGCTGATGCTCAACGCCGACGGCAATTACCGCCGGTTCGCGCGCAGCCGCTTCGACACGGTCTACGACCTGAAGGACAGGCTGGACCTAAACCTGAAGGTCAGCACGCGCCTCTACGGCGACATCATGATCAGCCCATTCGTGAACTATTTCTGGGCCACCGGCAAAAAACTCACCGGCGCCGGCGCCAACCTGACCACCGGCTTCGCGCTGGAATACTCGAAACTCTTCAAAATAAAAAGATAGGGAAGAAAAGCCGCGCCAGCCCGCCCCGGCCCCGCGCCGTCAGCCGAAGCGGCTGGTTACGTCGCGGTAGCGGGTGAGGAGCTGGTAGAGGAAGTTCAGGTAGAGCAGCGCCGTCACGGAGACGGCCGCGTAGAGCCGGCCTTTTATTTCCCCCGCGCCGCCGGACCGGACTTTAGCCAGCAGCCCGGGCAGCAGCGCCGCCCCGTGCGCCGCCAGCACCAGCATCGCCGAAGCGAACGGGATGCGCATGCGGGTATTGGCGGAGAAAAGCGTTATGAACGCGCCTGCCAGTATCCCGACTATCATCGAGAACCCGAAAGCCTTTTTGTCGGAAAAAGAGAACGCCATGCCGAACACGCAGAGCGGGAAGATCAGCATATGCTGCAGCAGGCTGAGCGCGTACATCCATTTCCTGGCGGGATAGTCGCCGCTGTTGTACACGAAAGAGGTGGAGAAGGTGAGGTGTTTGGAGGCCTTCAGCACTACGAGCTGCAGCTCCCTCAGCGGGTTGCCCAGGGCGAATTCCACCGACTTTTTGATAAAGATCCGGTTCGTCTCTATTATCGAAAGAGACGGGTCTTTGTAAAAGTCGCCGTATTCATGGTCCAGGAAATAATAGTCGCAGCCGCCGGTCGCGTAAGGGTTGTGGCCGACAAAGACAGCGGAGGCCCAGTGCGGCTCCAGCAGGACCGGCGCTTTATAAACCATGAAATTCCGCGCGGCCCAGGGGGCTATGGTAAGCAGGGCAACGCCGGTGAACACGGCGGCCTTTTTCCGCCAGCCCTCCAGGCGGTACTTCAGGTACAGCCAGTAAATGAAGCCCGGGAACAGGGCCAGGAAGAGCCCTTTCGTAAGGCAGGCCAGGCCGAAAATAAAGCCGTTCACCGCGGGCTTCCCGTCCTTCACGAAGCGCAGCGTCAGGAGCGCTATCATCATCAGGGCGAGATTCTCCGCCAGCATGGTGGCGCTATACCAGACCGTATCCACGTAAAAAGCCGCGGCGGCCAGCGCCAGCAGCGCGGTGCGCCTGCCGAAAACCTCCCTGGCCGCCTGCCAGGTAAAAAGGCAGGCGAAGGTGTTCAGCACGGCGTTGACGCAGTTAAGCAGGAAATAGTTCTCGCCGGTAAGCCTTGAGACTTGGGCGAGCAGGAAGGGATAAAGGGGCGTCCAGTGTACGGTATAGGGCTCGCCGCGCAGCAGCTCCAAGCGGCCCTGGTTCCAGCCGGCCATGTCGTTCCACGGCAGCACGCCGTTGAACGCCGCGTAAAGCACCCGTATCAGCAGGGCGGCCAGGAGCAGGGCGATGACCGCCGAGCGCTCGGTTCCCTGAGGCCCTGCATCGGCAGTTTGTGTGTTCAGCGGCGGCATCAGGTAAATTATATACCATATTCACGCCGGCCCGCGGCAGGCGCGTAAACGGCGGGGGACGCAGCATCCCCTTACATCAGGCTATGAGGTCTATGGCGCGGCGGAATTCGTCGGCGGTGCGGTAGCGGTTCTGAGGCTCCGGGTCCAGGCAGCGGGCCACTATCGCGTCTATCTCCGCGGGCAGGCCGGGCACGGACTGGGAAAGGGGCTGGTAGGAGCGGTGGGTCTTCTGGTGGTGGAAATCCGGCCCCTGGAACGGCAGCACGCCGCTGAGGGCCTCGTAGAGGCAGACGCCCAGGGAATAGATGTCCGACTCGGCGGAGGAAACGCCGAGCTCCTGCTCCGGCGCCATGTAGGCGGGCGAGCCCACCACCTCGGCGTTGGACATGCGCGCCATGGATTCCCTGGCGCGGTGGGCCAGGCCGAAGTCCATCACCTTCACGGTCCCTTCCGAAGAAAGCATCATGTTGGCCAGCTTCAGGTCGCGGTGCACTATGTTCTTGGAATGGGCGTAGGCCAGCGCCGCGGCCGCCTCGGAGAAGTACTTCGCGGCCCTGTCGAAAGGCAGGCGGACGTCCTTGTCGAGCACCTTGTCCATCGTGTCCCCGTCCACGTGCTCGAACACGAGGTAAATGTTGTCCTCTTCCTCGAAGATGGTGTAGATCTCCACTATGCCGGGGTGGTGCAGCTGCGCCACGGTGCGCGCCTCGTCGAGGAAGCGCTGCTTCTCCCGGTCGTTGACCTTGATCTCCTCGCCCATCCTCTTGATGGCCACCTTGCGCCCGAGCGACTGGTCGGTCGCCTCGTAGACCACGCCCATCGCGCCCTCGCCGAGCTTGCGCTCGATCTTGTACTTGCCGGTGGCCACGCCCTCGTAGAAGACAGAGGGAGAAAGCACGTCGGGGTGCGTGATGCGCGCGCCCGGCGCGGCCTGCTGCGAGCGGGAGGACATGATGTGCACCAGCCCCGCCGCCACCAGCCCGCCGCCGGTCAGCGTAAAGAACATCAGCGTCAGGAAGCGCCTGAGCGGGGCGCCCTCTTTAGCGGGAGCGGAGCCCGGCTCCGCGGCCCCGGCCTGGCGGAACTGGCCCGCCGGGCTGAAGCCCGGCACGCGCGGCCCGTACTGCGCCACGGCGTCCTGGTAGCGGCTCGAATACGAGCCGGATAGCGCGGCCGCCTGCCTGAAATCCTCCAGCATGCGCTTATAGTCGCCCTGCTTCTCGTAGGCCAGCGCCCGGTTGAACCAGGCGTCGGCGTAGCCCGGGTTCAGGCCTATGGCGCGGCTGGCGTCGGTGGCCGCGTCGCGGGCCTGCCCCTTGCGGTTAAGGGCCCAGGCGCGCATATTGAAGGCCTGCATATTGGTCGGGTCCGCCTCTATCACGTGCCCCGCGTCGCGCACCGCGTCGTCGTAGCGGCCGAGGAAATTATAGGCGTTGGCCCGCTCCAGGTAGGCCTCGTGGTTGGCGGGGTCCTTTTCGATGGCCAGGCCGGCGTAGCGCACCGCGCTCTCGTAGTCGCCCAGGCGGTTCTTGGCCAGAGCGGTCTTCAGGAAAGCCTTGGATTTGGCGAAATCCGGAGCGGCCAGCTCTTCGCCGCCGCCACCGGAAAGTGAGCCCAGGCCGCCGTCCCGGGAGGCCCTGACGGCCTCGGAACTGTCGTCGCTTACGCCCAGCGCGCGCTTGACCTCCTCCACCGAGGAAATGGACTTCAGCGACGCTATGCTCTTGCGGCTTTCCAGCAGCGCGGCCAGCACCCGGGCGGATTCGTCCTGCGGGTCTATGGCCATGGCCTTCTTGATGTCCTCTATGGCGCCCTTGCGGTCATTGAGCGAGGCCCGGGCCAGGGCGCGGGCCTTGTAGGCGTCGGGGTCCCTGTCGTCGAGAGCCAGCGCGGCCGTGGCCGATTTTTCGGCCAGCGGGAATTTTTTATTCTCGTTGTAATAGGAGGCGGCAGCCGTCTGCACGTCCGGGTTCTGCGGATAAGTTTGCACCGCGGCCAGCAGGGCGCTCTCGGCCTTGTCCTTATCGCCCGAATCGGCGGCTATGTGCACGTCCACCAGGGCGTCCACCTCGTTGCGGTCCCTGGAGCCGGGCTGGCCCGGGTCGGGGCCCAGGCGCGGGTCGCGGGGACCGTCCTCGCGTCCCTTTATGGTGCGCAGCTGGAAAGAGGCCAGGCCTACCGTTATCTCCAGGTAGTCCTCCCGGCTTATGCGGCCTTCCTTCGCGCTTTTGTGCAGGGAGCGCATCAGTTCGGCCAGCTCACGGCAGTGCTCCTGCCTGAAGGCGTTCAGCTCCGGCCTGGTCTTGGGCGGCAGCAGGCGCAGCAGCGCCTCCGCCGACTCCAGCGGGTTGTCCACGGTGTTATGTCTGAAAACGTTAAGGTCGTCCCGGCCCTGCGCGCCGCTCTGCGCCGCGCCTCCCGGATCCTGCTGCACCGGTTCGGGCAGCGGCATCAGTACATCCGGGGAGGAAACGCCCGCGCCGTCCGTGCTGTCCGTGCCCTCGGCGGCCGCGGGCCTTGCCTGCGCGGCGGTCAGGACGGCAAAGCAGAAAAAAACAGAAAGTATCTTCCTCATATATAGTCTAAAGGATACACTTATCGGCGACACAAATAGGATAAAGCCCCCCGTGACTTTTGTCAAGGGCCCACCGGCCCCCCTTTTTAGGCCTTTTTACGCGGCCGGCCTGGGACTTGCGGCGCTTGCTAAAAAGCCGCTATCGGCTAAACTATACGCAGAGGAAAACTTTATGAACACCGCTAAACTCATGCTGACGATACCGGCCCTGCTCCTGGCCGCCGGCGCCGCCGCGGCGGATTTCAGCCTCAACATGATCAGCGCCCGCGACATGAATCCTTCCTCCCTGGCGCTGCCGCTGCCCGAACCCGTTCCCGGCTTTTCAGTAATAACCGAAGTTGAAGAAGCCTCCTACCTGGCCGACCGCGAAGCCGTGACAGAGCTGGAAGAGCGGGGCGCGCCCGCCGCCGGCCTGGGCGGGGACGGCACGGTGAAACTTTACCACCAGTGGCACAGGGAGCGGCTGGAGATCCGCTACCGCGACGCCAGCGGCCGCTATATCCCCGCCGCCCTGGCCCAGATCAGGCGCCTGTTCCGCTGCCGCCTGACCGGCCGGGAAATCGAAGTCCCGTCCCGCCTTATAGAAATCATAGACGCCATACAGGACAGGCATAACGGCGCAGAGGTTACCATTATCTGCGGCTACCGCAGCCCCGAGCTGAACGGCGCGCTGGCCTCCGATTCCGGCGGCGTGGCCAAGAAGAGCCTGCATATGCGCGGCCTGGCCGCCGACATCAAGATAGACGGGGTGCGCACCTCCGCCCTGCGCGACACGGCCAGGGCCCTGCGCGCCGGCGGCGTGGGCTACTACCCCTCGGACGGCTTCGTGCACGTGGACACCGGCGCTGTGCGCTACTGGTAATAAGGAAATAAATGACCTTTAAGAAACTGCTTCTCGCCCTGCTCACCCTCTCCCTCACGGCCCCGGCCGCCTGGGCCGGCGGTCCCGAGCACAGCCCGACAACCACCTTTTTAAGCGAAACCTCCGCCCCACTCACCCGGGAAGAGGCCGCCGCGCTTTTCCCCGGCCAGGGCGGAGACGACGACAGGATAGCCGTGGCCCCGGTCCTTATTATAATGGCGGGCGCCAAGGTCTGGAACGTGATAGTGAACGGCCGCCCTTCGGCCGACCTGGCCTCGGCCTACGCCAGCGCCATCCCCGGCTTCCAGTTCAACTGGGACGATATGGCCGACTGGCAGAAGGTCACGCGGCGCTACCGTTTCACGATGGGCAACGCCATCCAGGGCGACGACGCGGTGGACATCGTCTACGAGGCCTCCTTCTACCACGGCTCCCTGGCCACCCCGGGCGCCGGCCCGCTCAGGCGCGGGCATTACGTAGCGAATTTCGTGATCAAGCCGCTGGAGATCAAGATGAAGTGGGGCTGGAAAGTTTCGCTGAGCGTCCTGATGTCCAACCCGATGAACGTAGGCACCGCGGAAGAGCCGGTGGCCTTCCTGGAGGCCGACCTCAAGTGGCTGTTCGCCAAGCCCTTCAGCGACGAGCCCAAGATCGGCATGGATACGATGAGCGTAGACGGCCTGGGCAACCTGAACACCTCCGTGGCCGGCGGCCTGGAACTGCCCCGGATCGAGGTTGACGATACGGCCTCCGCGCCGGCAGTGAGCTGGGACTGAAGGCCCAGACCCGGCCTAGGCCCCCGGGCACTTGCGCAATCCCCCAGGGAAGCTAAACTATATACATGAAGGGACAAGGAGACAACTCTATGAAAAAACTACTTCTGGCTGCCGCTGCCCTCTGTGTTTCGTTTTCCCCCGCCTTTGCAGGCGCCGGCGCCGACGACGGCTACTTCAAGACCTCGGCCGTCACCGTGACCTCCGAAGAGACCGTCACCGACCTGACGGATAAAGACGTTTTCCCCGTGCCGCTGCGCATGCCCCAGACCAAGGTGGTGGGCGCAGGCGCCATAGTGAACGGCGGCGTGCAGGCCTGGAACGTCATCAACAGCGGCAAGCCGGACGCCAGCCTCTCCAGCTCCTACGCCAGCGCCATCCCCGGCTTCTCCTTCAACTGGGCCAACTTCAGCGGCTGGAAGAAGAAGGAAGTGGTCTACACCTACACCGTCACCAACCTGATGCAGGTGGACGTCATAAAGATCAAGTACGCCGTCTCCTTCTACTATAACGGCCAGAACCTGGTGGCCTCACGCGAGCCCAGCGACCCCCTCAGCAGCCTGGCCCAGCGCAGCGACGCCATCAGGGGCCACTACATCACCAACTTCACCGTGCGCCCTCTGACCATGAACATCAAGTGGGGCTGGAAATTCTCGCTTAACGTGCGCATGTCCGACCCGATGAACGTGGGCTCCGCCGACAACCCCGTGGCGCACCTGCAGGCCGACCTGAACTACATAGTCTCCACCCCCTTCTCCACCAACGGGTCGATGTGGACCTACGACGTCACCGGCCTGGGCCAGTTCAGGGACCTGACCATCAGCGACAAAGGGATGGCCGAGAAAATGGCGCCCGAGCTGGTCGCCCCGGAACTTCCGGCGGCCCCTGCGGAACTGCCCTCCGTGAACTGGAACTAAAAACTCTCCCGCAAATAAAAAACCCCGGCGCAAACCGGGGTTTTTTATTTAGGGACGTTGTTGAGTTATTGAGTTTTTCTGAAAACTCAATAACTCAACAACGTCCCTGGCTGCTACTTAGCGCCGCAGCACTTCTTGTATTTTTTGCCGGAGCCGCAGGAGCAGGGGTCGTTGCGCCCGATCTTGGGTTCCTCGCGGCGGACGGTCTCCACCTTCACGGTCTCGCCGCCCTGCAGCACTTCGGGATGCTTCTGCATCCACTTCTTGACCTCTTTGTCGTCGCTCACGTCCACGCCGTCCACCAGCATCTTGCGGTAGATGCCGATGATCAGCGAGCGCATCTGCGGGTCCTTGGCCTGCGCCAGGATCTGCGGGGACATCTTGTCCAGCTCCGCCGCCAGTTCGTCGTCGGTCTTTTCCGAGGCCGGCTTGTTTTTGGCGGGGGCGGCGGGCGCCTTGGGGGCGGCCGGGGGCTTAGCCGCGGCCGGCGGCGCCTTCGGCGCGGCCGGGGCCGGCGCGGGGGCCGGCTTCTGGGCGGCGGGGGCCTGGGACACCGCGTCCTCGGGCCGCTTACCTTCCTGCTTGCCGCCTACGATCTTCTTTAAAAAATCCCATGACATAGACAATTCTCCTTATTTCGCCAGCACGCCGGCTTTGTCCTTGAGGTAACAGGCCAGGGCGATGGAGTGCAGTTTGGTCATCGGCGAGTCCGTGCGGGACGGCAGTATGACTGGGATATTGGAACCGGCCAGCAGGGTGGCCGACTTCATTCCGGCGCCGAAGAAACTCAGGCACTTGTAGACCGGGTTGGCGGCATCGAGGTCGGGGAACAGGGCGATGTCGGTATTGCCCGGCACCACCGCGCCCTTGATGCCTTTCTCGGCCGCCAGTTCCTTGGAGAAGGAGATATAGACGTCGTAGGGGCCTTCCACTACGCAGTTCTTTATCTTGCCTTCCTTGTTCATGTTCGCGAGCGCCTGGGCGTCGAGGGTGCTCGGGATCTTCTCGTTAACCTTCTCCACCGGGCAGACCACGGCCACGTTGGGCTTCTCCACTCCGAGCATGCGCATCATGTCCACCGCGTTGTTGACTATCATCGCCTTCTGCTCCAGCGTCGGGGCGATCATGATGGCCGCGTCGGTGACGGCGAAGAGTTTGTGGTAATTGGCCTGCTCGAACAGCACGAAGTGGGAGAGCACGGTGCCCTCGGCCACGGCGCCGATTTCTTTGCGCAGGATGGCCTTCATGTAGAACTTGGTGTCCACCAGGCCCTTCACCAGGAAGTCGCCCTTGCCGGCCTTCACCAGGTCCACGGCCATATTGCACATCTCGGCGTAGTCGCTCTTGTCTACGATCTCGAAGAGGGCGAGGTTCAGGCCTACCTTGTTGCCCATCTCCTCGACCTGCGCCTTCGGGCCGATCAGGATGCCGCCCGAGATGATCTTGTGGTCCACGCCCATCTTGCAGGCGGTCAGCACTTCGTCGTTATTGGCGCCGGGCACCACTATGCGGTTGGTCTTGCCCTTCACCATGCCCAGCAGCTCGTCAAAGTTCTTGAATTTCATTTATGTCCTCCGGAGTAAGTTTGATTTGAAACCAAATCAGTATTTCTTTATCTGGCCAGGATGCCTGAGCGCTATCTCGGCCGCAGTGCGCAGGGCCGTCATCTCGTCGCCGCCGGGGTAGGAGAGGATCTGCGCTATCCAGCCGGTCCGGCGCTTTATCTCGGGCACCAGCACCTTGTCGTAGGCCAGGCCGCCGGTGAGCACGATGGCGTCCACCTTGCCCTCCAGCACCGCCGCCAGGGCGCCTATCTCCTTGCAGATCTGGTAGCCCATCGCGTGCACCGCCTCGCGGGCCTCGTCGCGGGTCATTTTGTCAGGGTCGATGCCGCTGCCGGGCTTGATCTCCCCGGTCAGGATGTATTTTTCCAGCGCAACGCAGTCGGAAGTGCCGGTGTAGGCCACCAGGCCGCCGTGGCCCTTGAGCTTGAGCATCATCTCTTTCTCGGTGTATTTCCCGCTGAAGCACAGTTTGACCAGCCCGCCGGCGGGCACGCCGCCTGAGCGCTGCGGGGTGAACGGGCCGTCGCCGTTGAGGGCGTTGTTCACGTCGATAACGCGGCCGCCCAGGTGCGCGCCCACGGAGACGCCGCCGCCGCCGTGCATGACGATCAGGCGGCATTCCTCGTAGGGCTTTCCCAGCTGCTTGGCGGCGTGGCGGGCGCAGCGCTTCTGGTTGAGCGCGTGGAAAATGGAGATGCGGGGGTTATCGGGCATGCCGGAGTAGCGCGCGAGCGGCAGCAGCTCGTCCACCACTACCGGGTCGGCGATGAAAGAAGGGATGCCCAGGGGCGTCGCGATGTCGTGCGCGATAATGCCGCCGAGGTTGGAGGAATGATCTCCCAGCACGCCCTCGCGCAGGTCTGCCAGCAGCATGTCGTCCACCGCGTAGACGCCGCCTTCGATGGGTTTTACCAGGCCGCCGCGGCCGATGACCGCGCTCAGCTCTTTAAGGTCTATGCCGTGCTCCTTGAGCGCCTCCAGCGTCATGCGCTTGCGCATGTCGAACTGGGCGGTTATTTTCTCATGGTCGTAAGGCTTCATGTCTTCCGGGCTGTAGCGGACGGTCTTGTGGAAGACCTCTTTCTCGCCGCGGAAGTAGCTGACCTCGTCGGAGGTGGAGCCCGGGTTTATTACGAGTATGTTATAGTCGGCCATGTTTTCCTCACTCGAAAATAATGTCGTACAGGTACGGCGCGTTCTTCTTCTCAATCGTCACGAAGATCTTCTTGCCGCCTTCGGCCGCGAAGCCGGGCTGCTCCTTGGCCCCGTAGCAGTAGTCCTCTTTGGCGCAGGACAGCAGCGGGGCGGGCTCGCCCCAGGGGCCCCAGGGATAAGGGGCCAGCCGCGCCAGCGCGCGGCCGCCGTCCGGGTCGGAATAGACGGCCAGGTAGGACTTCAAATGCTCGTTGTAGGAAACCGAAAATTCCTCCGGCATGCCGGGCAGCACGTCCGCGGCCTCGGAGATGTCCGAAGTCCAGGCCCCGGTAGAGTCGGAGGGAGCGTAATAGGAATACTTTTCGCGGGCGGCCAGACCGCCGGGCTTCACGCGGGCCAGGCGGGCGGCGTATTCGCCCGGGGCGCTCATGACGCGGCCGTAGACGTAGACCCAGCCGTCCTCGTCGGCGTGCAGCGCCGAGCCGAAGGCCGGCTCGATGTCGTTCCAGAGCGAGTAGCGCACCCCGGCGCGCGCCTTGGTGTAGGGGCCTGCCGGCTCGGCCGACACCGCCACGCCCTGCCCGACGCGGAAGTAGTCGTAGGGCTCGGGGCCGTAATTGTTCATTATGGAGTAGAAGACATGGCAGCCGGCGGGCTGGCAGATCCCGGCCCGGGGCCAGAACTTGCGCACCTGGCTGTATTCCTTCAGATCGCCTGACAGCAGCGGCAGGGGCCAGCGGTTCTCGTCGGACACGAAGGTCAGCGCCCCGGCCTGACCGTAAGGGGAGGTGCTGGGAACCAGGGCCGCGCCGCCGTCCACTATGCCCCAGACGGCAGCCTGGCCGTCCGGGCGCAGCTCGCCCGCCCAGATATTGTTGAGCAGCCAGAGGGTGCGCCCGTCAGGAAGGGGCACGGAATAATTCCCGCCCTGCCCCACTACCGCGTTGGTGGAAGCCGCCTGTGCCAGCAGCGGGGCGCCGGTGGAAACGGAAAAAGCGGGGAAAGGCTGCGCCGCCAGCGCTCCCGCGAGCGGAGGCAGCAGGGCCGCCGCGCACGCGCATTTCATCGCCGCTGTTTTTAACTGGAACCGCATGCTTGTAAACTCCGGAAGGACCCGTGTAAATTTAAATTATAATATAATAGAAACCGCGCCCCGTGCAACTGCGGGCCGCCAAGCCGCCGTTTTCTGTAACATATTAGTCATTGAATTTTAACTGCGCTCTGTTAGACTATAAACATGTTCCATAGGGCAAAAACGCTGATTGCCGCCGCCTGCCTGCTGGCAGCGGCTGTTTCGGCGCGCGCCGCGGCCCCCACTCCGGCGATAACGGCCACGAGCACCGGCAGCGTCAACGTCTCCTGGACCGGGGGCGCCACGCCCTTCATCGCGGCCCTCTCCACCACCTCCTCGTTTGCGCTGCTCACCGCCACCGGGTCCGTAACGGCTTCGGCCACCGGCTACCCGGCGCTCAACCCGGACACCACCTACTATTTCAAGGTCAAGTCCTCGGCCGACGCGGACAGCCTGTATTCCGCGGTATATTCCACCGCCACCCGGGCCGCCGCGCCTTCCGGCGTCTACTCCCAGCCGCCTTATTTCACGGCCGACTCTTCCTACACGGCCGTGGCTTCCCTGGGCTGGAACACCGGCGGCAACCCGGAGTGGACCAGCTACGATATCGCCTACAACGACGGAGTAAACCCGGACGCGGTGGCGCGGACGAACAACCCGGAGGGCGCGCCCCTGAACGTGGGCGGCCTTAACGCCAATACCACTTACTATTTCAGGGTCAGGGCCCGCGGCGTTTCAGGCGTGCTTACCGCCTATACCGCCCCCGTCTCCACCTCCACGCTGGCGATGCGGCTGGCCGGAGTTTCCCACTCGGTCCATGAAACCACCGCCGCCGTTTCCTGGACCGCGCTCAACCACGCCACTATACAGGCGCTCCGCTCGCAGGGCTACAAACTGCTCTATTCGGTAAACGCCTCGATGAGCGTCCCCGCCTCCTGGACCACCGATAACGCTGCGCTTTCATCGAGGGACCTGAGCGGGCTGTCCCGCAACACGACCTATTACTACCAGATCGGCGCGCTTAACCACCCGGGCACGCCCAACCTGCTGGAGACGCGCACCTTTACCACGCTGGGCGCGCGCCCGCAGAACCTGGCCCGGATCGCGGTAGCCGACGGCTCGGCCTCCCTGGGCTGGACCGCCCTGGCCGCCGCCGACGCCCTGGGCTTCCGCCTGGAAGCCTCTACCAGTAATTTCGCCGGGGGCGCCGTAGAGTCCTCCACTTCGTACCGCGCGGACCTGAGCACGCTGACCATCAACACGCTGTATCCGAATACCACCTACTATTTCAGGACGGCGTCCCTGAACACCGCCTACGCGCCCAATTACAGCTCCACAGTTTCCTCCATAACCCTGGCCCTGCCGGTCTCTCAAAACCTGGCCTATATAAACGCGGACGCCCAGGCGGTAACCGTAAGTTTTATACCGCTGCCGGAAGCCCCGCAGGCCTTTGCCTGCGAAGGCTACCGCCTGGAGGGGTCTTCCTTGCCTTTCGGCGGCGCGTCGGCCACCATAGTTTCTTCGGTCTCGTACTCCTACCAGGAAGACCTGCGGGCGCTGACCCTCTCCGGCCTGGCCCCCAACACCACCTACCACCTGCGCCTGGGCACGCTTAACTGGGAGCGCACCCCCAATTACACCGTGCTGGCCTCCACCAAAACCGGCTTTCCCGCCCCGATGGCCGGCGTGACGCTGAACCAGATCTGGAGCTCCAGCGCGGCCGTCAACTATACCCCCAACGCCGCCGCCGACGGGCACGTGGTAGAAGCTTCCGTTTACAGGTTCTTCACCGGCTTGATATTCAGCTCGGCCACCCGCAGCGCAACCCTCACCAGCCTTACGGTCGGCGGCCTCTCCTCCAATACCACCTATTACTTCCGCGCCGGGGCGCTCTACAACGGCACCACGATTTATTCCAACACCGTGCCGGAGTTCCGGCAGACGCTCGCGGCCCCGCTGGCGGGCCTGGGCTTCCCCGGGGTGTTCCAGTCCAGCGCCACGCTGTCCTGGACGCCTTTCACCGGCAGCGCCAAGGGGTTCCTGCTCGAAGCCTCGGCCCTTCCCTCCTTCTCGCCGGTGCTCTCCTCCTCCGGGACGGAGAGCACGGGGGTGAGCAGCCTGACCGTTTCCGGGCTGGCCCCGAACACAAGTTATTATTTCCGGATCGCCACGGTCAACGACGAGGATTACACTAATTATTCCTACGCCCCCTCCACGGCCACGCTGGCGAACCCGCCCATAGAGCAGGCCTTCAACCTCATGCCGAATTCCATGACCCTGAACTGGCTGGCGAATTCCAATCCCCCGGACACCCGCTATTTAGTGGAAATGGACGACAATTCCAACTTCGGGTCTCCGCTGACCTCTTCTACGACCGTGATCTCTTCGGCCACTTTTTCGGGGCTGTCTCCCAACACCATCTACTACAGCCGCGTGACCGCCATCAACCGGCGCAACCGGCCCATCCCGGCGGTAAACTTCTCGGTCATGGCCACCGACGCCTTCGACCCCGGCGTCCTCGCGCCCGGCGGCATAACCGCCTACTCGCTGAACTCCAACTGGACCAGCGGCGGCAACAATCCCGGCACCTGGTACCTGGCCAGCGCCTCCTCCAGCACCGATTTCTCCGGCACCGTGCTCACCTCCACTACGAAGAATTTTTCGGCCTCTTTCTCCGGCCTGGTTTCCAACGCCAGCTATTACCTCAGGGTCTCCGCCATCAACCTGTCCGACGTCGCTACCGACCCGCCCACCGACCTCGGCACCGCGCTGACCCTGCCGACCACAGCCTATATACTGCCGCAGGCCGAGACTTTTTCGAACATGATGATAGACGGATTCACGGCCAACTGGGCGTCCAACGGCAACTCTTCCCACACCTGGTACTATGTGCAGGCTTCCACGCGGTCCGATTTCGGAGTTGTAAATTCCTCGCGCCTGGTGCAGGCCCTGACCTGCAACTTCTCCGACCTGATGATAGACGCCACCTACTGGATCCGGGTGCAGGCCCGCGGCCAGACCGGCGCGCAGGCCGCCTGGCCCGCGGGCGCGGACGTGGAGCGGTCCACGCACACGCTGCTGTATTCGCTCTACAACGCCCTGGCCCTGCAGGCCAACGAGATCACGCTGAACACTTCCTACGGCGTTATCTCGGTGCTGCTGCCGAAGGGCTCCATCGGCAGCTCCACGCGCCTGCGGCTGGAGCCGGTCTCGGTCTTCGCGCCGCCCAACTCGGCGGTTTCGGAACTTATCCCCACGGGCATAGGCATCTCCCTCACCCATTTCCCGCCCACGCTGGTGCTGAACGCCATCACCTTAACCGTGCCCTACAGGGTCTCCGACCTGCCGCTCGGCACGGACCGCTCCAGACTGATCCTGGCCCTTTACGACGAGGCCCACGCCGTCTGGATCCCGCTGCCTTCAGTGTCTGACACGGGCAACAACCGGGTGATAGCCCAGACCTGGCATTTGTCCACTTTCCAGATCATGCAGTCGCAGCCCGGCGCAGGGCTGGGCGCGGTGAAGATCTACCCGAACCCGTACAGGCCTAACTCCGTCTCGGACGTGATGCATTTCACCAACCTGCCGGCCTACGCGAAGGTCAGGATCTACACCTTCCTCGGCGAGCTGGTGCGCACGCTCCGGGCCGACGTGAACGGCATGGCCCACTGGGACGGGCTCAACGGCAGCGGGCGCAAGGCCGCCAGCGGCGTCTACATAGCTTTCATACAGACCAGCGACAAGAACAGTTCGAAGAGTTTCAAGATAGCCCTGGAAAGGTAAAGGGCGCGTAATTTATGAAACGGAAGGAAGGACAAAGCATTTTTTGGGGCGCGGCTCTGCCGGCGCTGCTGCTTTGCGTCCTGGCCTGCGCGCCCGCCGGGGGCGCCGGCTTCGATTCGGCCTCGGCCGGCACCGCCTCGGGCCAGTTCCTCAAGATAGCCTCGGGGGCCCGCGGGGCGGCCATGGGCGAGGCCTATTCGGCGCTGGCCGACGACGCCTTCGCGCTGGACTGGAACCCCGCCGGCCTGATACACATAAAAAGGAACTCGATGGCGCTGATGCACGCGCCCTACCTGGCCGGCTCCTACGCCGATTACTTCGCCTACGCCGAGACCGCCGGCGATGTGGGGTCCTGGGGCGTTTCGATGAAGTACATGAATTACGGCAAGATAAACAAGACCGGGTCCAGCGGGGTCTCGCTGGGCAACTTCACGCCGTACGACGTAGCCCTCAACGTCGGCTTCGCCTGCTACATCACCGGCTTCAACAAGGAGCCCGAGGAGCGCTTCGTGCTGGGCGCCACCGGCAAGTTCGTGAAGTCCAAGATCATTTCCGAAGACAACACGGTCTCCGCCGACATCGGCCTGAACATGCCCTACATGTTCGAGAACCGCTTCCGCATGAGCCTGACGGCGCAGAACATCATGGGCACGCTGCGCTACGACAAGGAGGAGGCCCCGCTGCCGCTGATATTGCGGCTGGGAACCCTGACCTCGCTTTCAGAATATTTCAACCTGACCGGCGACATCGTGGCGGTGAGCGACAGCCTGCCCTGGCTGGCCATGGGCGCCGAGGTTAAGGTGCCGGCCCACAAGGACATGGACGTTTTCCTCAGGACCGGGTTCAACACCCGGGCGGTGAGCGACCTGGGCGGCCTGCGCAACGTCTCGTTGGGCGGCGGCCTGCGCTACAGGGACTACCGCCTGGACTACGCCTTCTCCCCGTTCGGGGACCTGGGCACGGTACACCGGATCTCGGCGGTAATCACCTTCTCCGGCCGGGAAACCGGCCCCCCTCCCCCTTACAAGAGATATTAAAAAAGCCCGGCTGAACCGGGCTTTTTATTTTACAGCCGCCGCCGTCAGACGGCGGCCGGTTTTTTCCTGTCAGCCGTCAGCGGGAAGGACATGGCCAGCCAGGCCCCGGAGAAGATAGCCCCCAGCGCCGGGTAGAAGCCGGGCGCTATGGTGCCCAGCGCCTGCAGCCCCGACACCCAGGTGGCCGTCAGGCCCTTGGCGAAACGGTAGGTGAAGGCGTCGGCCACTTGCTTGGCGCGGTAGCGTGTGTCGTAGGAGAACGGGATATAGAGCGTCTCCTTCGAAGCCCTGAAGATGGAATAGTCCATGCCCTTGAACAGCAGGAACGCGGTGGCGCCCAGCCACAGCGACGGGTAGAGCAGCAGCAGCGCGCAGGTGACTATGTGCACGGCCGGGATGGCCGTCAGTATGCCCCGCCTGGGGATGTAGCGCAGCAGCAGCGGCGTGGCCAGGAACTGCATGGAAAACGAGAAGATGTTGACCTGCATCCAGAAATTCCCGAGGTAAGCGGTCCGGGCGTCCTTGAGCGGCATATTATCCTGCACCAGCTGCGTGAAGCGGAAGTCCAGCGCCGTGGCCACCACCTGCGCCGCGAAGATAATGAAGGCGATGAACAGGACGGTGCGGTTCTCTTTGAGGATACCCAGGTGCAGGTGCCCCTTCCTGCCCCCCGCTTCTTCGGCAGAGGGTTTAGGCTCTCCGGCTTTGCCGTAGCCGGCCCAGAACAGCCAGACCGCCGGCAGTATCAAGAGCGCCGAGAGCAGCACGAACACTTCGGTGCCGTAACCTACCGCGTAGCGGCCAAGCAGCCAGCCGCCGGTCAGCGAGCCCAGCGCGCCCAGGCCGGCCACCGGCCCATTGAAGACCTTTCCCTCTTCATCCTTGAGCACGCTGTTGATGAAGGACCAGTACTGCTCCGAAATTATAACGACGTAGGATTCCTTGAACACCAGCAGCAGGAAAGCCAGCCAGCGCCCGGCGTGCCCCAGCAGCGCCCAGGCCACTACGAAGAAAGCGGCGCTGCCCAGCATGGACACGGCCATGGCCTTCTTCGCGCCTACGGAGGAGAGCAGGCGGCCGTAGCCGTAGATCATGGCGGCCATCATGAAGGGCACGCAGGCTATGGCGTAGGGCTTGGAGCCGGCGCCGAACTGTTCGATGAAGATGGACTCCGCCGGCGAGCGGATGAATTCGTAACCGGCGAAGAGGAACATGGCGGAGAAGCCGGCCAGGAAAACGGCCCCGGCCACGTGGCGGCCCCTTTCTGTTTTAAGCGCAGCGAGAAGTGTGCTCATGTCTGACTATTATCCCAAATAACCGCGCCGCCCACAAAGGCCCGGCCTTTTGCCGCGGTCCGTATCTTTTGGTATAGTTGAGGCGCGGGCGGGAAGAACTATGACTGAACTGATCGGATACCTGGCATCGGCACTCGTGGCGGTTTCGCTGCTGACCAGCAATGTGCTGCGCCTGCGCGTACTCAACCTCGCCGGCGCGCTCGTCTTTATAGTGTACGCCGCCCTCACTCACGCCTGGCCCGTCCTCGCGGTAAACTTCTTCGTGGCCTGCATAGACCTCTGGCACATAATCAGCCTTAAATCAAAAAAGGACATCTTCAAGCTGATGCAGGTGACCACGGATAACCCGCTGCTGGCCAATTTCCTGGCCTACTACGCGCGCGGCGTCTGGGAGTTCTTCCCCGATTTCGACCTGGCGAAACTCAAGGACCCGCGCTGCGTCTTCATCCTGCGCAACCTGCTGCCGGTGGGCCTTTTTATCTACACCGAAGAAAAGCCGGAGATAAAAATCCACCTCGACTTCGTGGCCGAGGATTACCGGGACCTGAAAAGCGCACGCTTCCTGTTCAACGGGGCGCACGGCGCCGGGGCTTTCGAGGGCTTCACCCATTTTGCCGCCGCCAGCGCCTCGCCCAGGCACGCCGGCTACCTGCTGCGCCTCGGCTTCGAAGAGGACCCGGCGGGCGGGCAGTTCAGAAAAAAGATCTAGGACGCCGCTCAGGCGGCAGGGAGGCATGACATGAAGACATCCTACGCGGAAAACCACAAATTGCTGGAGCGGGCCGTAGAGGTAGTGACCACGCGCACCGCCCAGCGCCGCTCTACGCTGGCCATCTTCGACCTGGACGGCACGCTGTTCGACAACCGCACCCGGACCATGTTCATCCTGCGCGAGATCTCGGAGAAATTCGACAGCCGCGTCCCGGGTCTGGCTGCGGCCTTCTCCAGTTTCCGCGACCTGTCGGAAGTGGATTACAGCCTGGACGTGACCCTGCGCCGGCTGCGCGTCCGCAACCCGGCCGAGACCGCTTTTATAAAACAGGAATGGGCCAAACGCTTTTTCTCCGACGAGTACCAGAAGTACGACATGCCCCTGGCCGGCGCCAAGGCCTACGTGGAGCGGGTGCACAAGGCGGGCGCAACGGTGATCTACCTGACCGGGCGCGACGTGGGCCGGATGCTCGTGGGCACCACCGAAGTGCTGCGCCTCTACGGCTTTCCCGTCGGCGTGGCCGGCACCATGACGATAGTAAAAAAGGAATTCGAACAGGACGACGAGATCTTTAAGAAAGAAGTCAGCGAGTACATCGACCGCCTGGGCGAGGTTGCGGCGGTCTTCGAGAACGAGCCCGCCAACTCCAACATCCTGCGCGCCCGCTTCCCCGGCGCGGCCTCTTTCTTCGTCGAGACCCAGCACCGCCCCGGCGCACCGCGCCTGGACGCCGGCATCATCCGCATAAAGGATTTCCGCCCGCCCCGCCGCCCCGCGGCCAGGCCCTGAGCGCAGCGGGTTTCTTTAAAAACCTCCGGGGAATATTACCCCTTGACAAGTCAACACTTGTCTGTTATATTCTAGATGTAGTCCTGATCTTTGATAGTCGCGTCCGGCAGTGCGGTGTGGTCTCGGCAGGGGTTCGGCCCCGTCCGGCGCTTCGGTTCCCCCGGGTTTGCGGTCCGCTTTCGCGGTGCGTCTTGCGGCGCCCGCTTCGGTTGCGGCGCGGCCCTCGCCCCCGGGGAGTGCTTCGGCCCGTCTCCCGCCTCTTTGGCGGCGCGCGGCCGGGTTCCTGGTTCAGCGGCCCGCCTCCTGGCGGTGTTCCGGCTCCCGGGTTGGCGCTTCCGGCTCCCCCCGCCCCGTGCGGTCCGGGGTTTTCGGTCGCCCTTGGTCGGTGTGCGGTCTGCGGTTGCGGTACAAACTACAGTAACGGCTTCGGCCGATGATAGAGCCCCCTCACTGAAGGGGGCTCTCTCAATTTCTTAAGCCCCCTTCAGTGAGGTTCCTTATATAAGAAGCTCGCTGACGCTCGCATGAGGGGCTCTCTCAATTTATTGGAGTCTGCATGCAAAAAAAAGACCCCCGACTCCGGGGGTCTTCTTTTTAGTACGCGCCGCGGCCGCTCAGTATTTGAACTGGCCCTTTTCGTAGAGGGTGACCTTACGGCCGCTCTTGAGCGTAGCGGTCACCTTCTTGTCCTCGGTGTTGATCATGTCCCAGTGCACGGCCGAGTCGTTGTAGCCCAGTTTCACCTTGGCTTCCTTCGTCAGTTTCGAAGGGTCCCCGGCGTAGGTGTCGGTGTAGGAATTGCCTATGGCTACGTGGCAGTTGCCGTGCTTGCCGCCGTGGTTCTCGTCGAACAGGATATCCGCCATGAAGCGGTCTATCTTGGAGAAGCGCTTGTCGGTCAGGGAGTATTCGCCCAGCTGCGCGGCGCCCTTGTCGGTGGCCATGATCTTCTTCACGTAGTCCTCGCCCTTAGCGGCGGAGATCTTCACGGCGCGGCCGTCCTTGAACTCCAGTTTTATCTTCTCTATGTAATTGCCGCCGCGGAAGGTTGGCAGGTTGGCGTAGTACATGCCTTTCGTGCCGCGCCAGTCGGGCGAGGTGAAGATCTCGAAGCTGGGGATATTGTGGCCGCTGACGCCCAGGAACTTGCGCTTCTCGCCAAGCGCCACCTCGAAGTCCATCGAGGCGGACTCGGTGCGCAGCGTGGCGATGCCCAGGCCGTTGATCCACTTCTTTATGGCCACCGTGTCCTTGTAGATCTGCCCCCATTTCTTGGCGGGGCTGGGCTCGTTGAGGTAGCAGGCCTTGGCTATCTGCGCGGCGTATTCCTTGAGGGAGAGCTTGGCCTGCTTCGCCAGCTCCTCGGTGGGGTAGGTGCAGAGGGTCCAGGAGAATTTGCCCTTCTCTTCGCGCTCGTCGCGGATGCGGAAGAGCGGCTTGCGGGCTATGGCCACCTGCGACTGGCGCGCGGTGTCTATGTCCTTGAGGTTGGTCAGCGAAGCCGGCGCGTTGATGAAGACGTAGCCGTTGAGCTGCCCGTACATCTCCTTGTCCCAGGGCGCCAGGAAGGCGCGCTGTGTTGCGTCGGAGTGCTGGTAGAAGGCCTTCTCTATGGCCGGGCTGGGGAGGAAGCTGAAGATCACATTAAACTTGCGCTCGATGAGCTTGCGGTACACTATCTCGCCCAGCTCGCGCGCCTCCAGGTCGCAGCGCACGAAGATATTGTCGTACTTCTTGAACTTCTCCTTGCGGGCGGTGGTCAGGCCCCAGACCAGGGCGTCCGCGTATTTCTCAAGCTGGGTTTTGGATAGCACGCTCATTTCAGTCCTCCGTGAAAACGGGTTTTAACTCCGTTCAAATTATATGTAATTGGCCTCACGCCTCAAAAGCCGATTT
>Ga0209212_1001254_pt1 | contig 42857 bp, 38 predicted proteins | sample RifGroC2_FD_183996 | JGI IMG/M metagenome (GOLD analysis project Ga0209212, IMG submission 183996) | Groundwater microbial communities from Rifle, Colorado, USA - Groundwater C2 (SPAdes) (version 2) | ecosystem: Environmental > Aquatic > Deep subsurface > Groundwater | place: Rifle, Colorado... | reverse complement strand
GCTTTTGCGGGTTATCCCCTGCATCCCTGTTAAGCGTTTGTCTGACTTTGCGGCTTTGCGGCTTTGCGTGAGGCGGGGTACGAAGGGTCTATCAGGGTCTCCCGCAAAGCCAACCATGCCCACTCTACCTGCCACTCCCCTCCGCCACAGCTGATTGCCCCCATTCATACCCGCCTGAGAGAAAGCTACTTCACGTTCTCGACGTGCCAGCGATAGGCCCTGGCGATCCCCTCTTCGAGGCCCACCGTGTGCTTCCACCAAGGGCCCGAATCCGGCTCTCATCCTCAAGCTTGCGCATGGTGCGTCCGGCTTATTTGCTCCAGTTGACGGTTACCCAAGGGGAACATAGGTGGTTGTGCAGTGGGTTAGAATGCGGCGCGACGCGCGCGCGGAAGGGAGCGAAAAGAAGTTTCCCTGGCAAGACCACTGGATCCGTCCAGATCGATTAGTGCGTGACCCCCTCGCTCTTCAGCACCTTGAAAAAGGTGAGCCAGACGATCCGCAAGTCCAGAAAGAGCGACCGATTTTTCAGGTAATACTCGTCAAGCTCGACCTTGACGGGAATGGGAAGTTCATCCCTGCCGTTGATCTGGGCCCAGCCGGTCAGCCCCGGAGTGAGCAGGTGAACCCCCTTCTCGGTCCTGAGTCCTATAAGGTCGTCCTGGTTGAAGAGCGCGGGGCGGGGACCGACGAAGCTCATGTCGCCCTTCAGGATGCTGAAAAGCTGCGGGATTTCGTCCAGGCTGGTTTTGCGAAGGAACTTGCCGATGGGGGTCAGGAAGCGGTCGGGGTTCGTGAGGAGATGGGTAGCGACAGCAGGAGTGTCTACCAGCATGGTTCGGAACTTGGGCATCTTGAAAATAGAGTTTTCTTTTCCCACACGGTCAGACCAGTACAATACCGGCCCCCTCGAGGTAAACCGCACCAAAAGCGCGACGAGCAGCATGGGTAGTGCAAGCACCAGCAGCAGCAGAACTGCAGCCAACGCATCGGCGATTCTTTTTATTGACATGGTCCACCTTCCGCCTTTTTTCAAAGGCAAGTCCCACCACCGCAATGGGGGTCACTTCTCAACAATCCGTCCTGCTCTTCAGGTCTTCGGCAGTCTCGCGCAGCCCCTGGGACATCGTGAAGGGGGGGAGCCACCCCAGGTCGTTCCTCAGGTTTGAGCTGTCGACGACAAGAGAGCCTGTGAGACGGTTCACGGCGCCGCTTTTCCCAAAGATCTTGCCCGCCAGACGAAAGAGCGTAAGGGGGAACGGAAGCAGCCGCGCCGGCACGCCAAGCGCTGCAGCGACCCTGCGGATCAACTCCGGAGTCGAGACGTCCTCGCCGTCGCTCGCCAGATAGGTCTGGCCAGCTGCCGCCGGATGGGCGGCACAGGTAGCCAGGACGTCCACCAGGTTGCCGACGTAAATGAGGCTTCGCCTGTTGTCTATGCTGGCCAGGGGGAGCGGAACGCGCCGGCTGACCACCTTCATCAGATTGAGAAAGTTCGCCTTCACCCCGGGGCCGTACACCAGCGTCGGCCTGACGACGACAATCTCCATCCCCGTTTCGGCCTCGATCTTCCGCAGCGCCTGTTCCGCCTCCCATTTACTGATCCCGTAGGGGTCGGAAGGGTTTGGAGGAGAGTCCGGACGGTAGGGTGCCGCACTCTCCTCGCCGTTGACCTTGATCGAGCTGATGAACACCAGCCGCCTCACCCCCACCCTCGCCGCCTCACGCGCCAAGCGGGTAGTGCCGGCCACGTTCACGGTGCGAAACTCGGCCAGGGGATCGGCCGCGGGGTCGTCCATGATGTGAACTCGAGCGGCGAGGTGGATGACAGTCTCCACTCCGGCCAGCGCGTGCTCCCACCCGGTGGCGGCGGAAAGGGGCTCCACGATCACCGGCTCAACTCCGAGCCCGGTAAGAGTAGACGGCCCCTCGGAAGCGAGCAGCGTGCCGCGCACGCTCAAGCCATCCCGGGTCAGGCGCTTGCACAGGAAACGGCCAATAAAGCCGGTGGCGCCGGTAACGAGAACTGTACCTTTCATCTGGCTCCCTCACCGGCCACGGGGTGCCGGTTCTCCTTCGCCCACGCAAGCTCCCTCATCCAGCCGTCCAGCCTGTCGATCAGCATGTCGCGGTCGAAGTTCTCCCTGTAGTACGCCCGCCCGTTCGCCCCCATCTTCACCCGATCGGAGGCCGGGGCCTGGTACATCTTCAGGACGGCCTCGGCAAGGGCGCCCGGCGCGCCGCTTGGGCAGGTGAAACCAGCGCGGGCCTTATCTATAATGTTCGCCCCCTCCCCGTCCAGAGCGGCGACGACGGGTCTGCCGCAGGCGAGGTAGGACTGGATCTTGGAGGGAATGGTCATGGCGAAGATCGGCTCCTTCCTCAGGGTCACCAGGAGGGCGTCGGCAGCCGCGAAAAAGTGAGGCATCGACTCCAGCGGGTGCCTCCCCAGGAAGTGGAAGTTCCCCGTGAGGCCGCGAACTTTCACCTCCGCCTCCGCCCACTCGCGCATCCGACCATCGCCGACGATCACCCACTGGATATCCTGGTTCCCGCGCAGTTTTTCCGCGGCAGCGATGATCGTTTCGAAATCCTGCGCCGCACCTATGTTCCCAGCGAACATCACCCTGAAACCTTCCGGCAGAGCGGGCATCCCCACAGATGAGGACAAGGGGGCGGTGAACAGGCTCTCGGCGGAGTTGGGGTAGTAGACGATGCTCTCCCTTTCCCCCCCCTGTTCCCGTACCGAATCGAAGAAGGATTCCGCCTGGATCAGGACCCGGTCGCAGCGGCGGTAGATGAACCTCACCAGGTGCGAGACCAAATCCAGGACCTTCCCGGACTTCACCGCGCCGGTGGCCGACAGGCTCTCCGGCCAGAGGTCCTGCACCCAGAAGAGCAGCGGGGCAGACTTGAGGTTCTTCAGGAGCAGCGCCGGAAGCCCTACCGTGATCGGAGAGGGCTCATAGACGAGGATGACGTCGTAGCTCCCCCTGCAGAGAAGCGGCCCGGCAAGGGACGCGGAGATGGCAAAGGAGGCGTAGTTGAGGGCAAGCCGCAACGCTCCCCCCTTCCCCCTCGGGAGCAGCGGCACCCGCAGCACCTTTACCCCGTGGTACTCCTCTGCCCGGTTGAGGTGGCCGTACCCTGCGAAGAAGGTGCCATCCGGGTAGTTGGGTACGCCGGTGAGGACAGTCACCTGGTTGCCCCGCTCCAAAAGCCCCAGGGCGAGATCATTGATCCGGAAGTTCTCGGGCCAGAAGTATTGGGTGACGATGAGTATATGCACTAGGTGGTCTTCTTCCAGACGGTCCGGTTCACGTAATCGGTATAGCTGAGGATGATGCGGAGCACCTTCGCCGAAACGTTGTCGATATCGTAGTCGCCGACCGTCCTGAAACCGCTGGCGGGGTCGGCGCTTTGAGAAATCACCACCTCTATGGCCTTCAGGACGCTTCCGGTCTCCAGGCCGCACATGATCAGGGTCCCCTCGTCCATCCCCTCCGGGCGCTCGTGCGCCTGTCGTATGGTGACGGCAGGAAAGCCGAGGATGGAAGATTCCTCGGTGATGGTCCCGCTGTCGGATACCACGCAGGCGGCGTTCATCTGCAGCTTGACGTAGTCGAGAAAACCGAGCGGCTTCATGAACCTGATACGGCTGTCGAGCCCCTCGATCTCCTTCTCCTCAAGCTTCTTCCTCGTGCGCGGGTGCGTCGATACGATCACCGGGCGGTCGTACTTCTGGGCGATGGCGCCAAGCGACTGGAGCAGGTTGGAGAAATTCGCCTCGCTGTCCACGTTCTCCTCTCGGTGCGCGCTGACCACGAAGTACTCGCCCGCCTTCAGCCCGAGCCTCGGCAGCACGTCCGACGCGTCGATCTGAGCACGATGGTGCAAAAGCACCTCCTTCATCGGGGACCCGGTCTTGATCACCGTCTCGGGGCGGAGCCCCTCGGCCAGCAGGTAGCGGCGCGCGTGCTCGGTGTAGGTCATGTTGATGTCGCTTATGTGGTCGACGATCTTGCGGTTTATCTCCTCTGGGACCCGCAGGTCGAAGCAGCGGTTCCCCGCCTCCATGTGGAAGATGGGGATCTTGCGCCGCTTGGCGGAGATGGCGGCGAGGCAGCTGTTGGTGTCCCCGAGAAGGAGCAGCGCGTCGGGGTTCTCTTTCGCCATGACGTCGTCGGCCTTCGCTATCACGTTCCCGATGGTGTGTGCCAGGCTCTCGCCGACCGCGTCGAGGAAGTAATCGGGCTTCCTGATGCCGAGTTCGCTGAAGAATATCTCGTTCAGCTCGTAGTCGTAGTTCTGTCCCGAGTGCACCAGGACGTGGTCCAGGTGGCGGTCGATCTCTGCGATGACCCGACTTAACTTGATGATCTCAGGGCGAGTCCCCACTATGGTCATGACCTTCATTTTGTTCGCTCCATCGCCAGTTCCCCTATCATTGCCTCCCAGGAGGGGGGGGTGTAATTGAACTCCCTGCGGAAACGAGTGGAGTCCAGGCTGCGGTCGCAGGCGAAATCGAGATCCGGTACGACCTCTACCTCTTTGCCGAACTTGTCGCGAAACAGGCACAGAAGGTCGTACTTGGTGATGGAATCGCTGGAGACCTGGTACACGCCATGGGCTTCGGGGTACTGGGTCAGCAATAGCTCCATGATCCGGCTCAACTCGTTGGTGGTGAAACCGGTGAAGATCGCCCTCTTGAACCCCTGCACCCTCCCTTCCTGAGCCATGAACCATTCCAGCAGGCTCTTCTTGCGGGCCAGTTCAAAGCCGATGATCGAGGTGCGCAGCGTTATGCAGTGGCTATCCTTCACCTCGCCCAGGTATTTCGTCTTCCCGTAGAGGTCCAGGGCGTCGGATGGATCATCTTCCTGGTAGTTGCCGCGAGTGCCGGAAAACACGCAGTCGGTGCTGACGTGAATCAATCTAGCTCCGCATGCCCTGCAAAGCACAGACAGGCGATGAGGCAAAAGGGAATTGATTTCCAGGCTGGGGATGCTCGCTTTGGCGGTAGAGCGCTGTTTGACGATACCAACCGTATTGATGATCGCTTCCGGCCGGAAATCCGCTACCACCTCGGTCAGACGCTCAAAAACGCGGACGTCTATACCGGCATAGGAGTTCAGCTCGTTGAAAAGACCGTACTTCTGGTAGGTCTCCATATCCTGGCGCAGCGTCACCTTTACCTCATGGCGTCCGGCCAGAGAAGCGAGCAACTGGTGTCCCAGCATGCCGTCGCCACCCAAAATCAGGATTCTCATTGTGTCTGTTGCTCCCTTGTCAGTTCATCACCGCAGACGGCCTCAACAGCGGCGCGGATAAAGGCCGGTGCCCCTGCAGCACGCAGGTGGCGCAGGTTCGGAACACGGACCATGCCGCTACTCTCCGACGCTGTCAATGCCCGAGTTTTTTCTTACTTCCTGGCAAGTTCCTGCTGCATGTAATCGAGTTGCAGCAACAATTCCTTGACCTCCTGTACGTTCAGGCGCCGGGTATTGTGGGAATTGTAATCCTCCACCTCGGAAATGCTTTCCTGCCCCTCGGTGAAGTATTTGTTGTAGTTCAGATCCCTGTCGTCCGGTACGATTCGGTAATACCCCCCCAGATCCTCGGCCTTCACCCGCTCCTCGCGGGTCAGCAAGGTTTCGTACAACTTCTCGCCGTGACGCGTTCCGATCACCTGGATGGGAACGTCACCCTCCAGAAGCTCCCTCACTGCGACGGCCAGGTCCATGATGGTGGAGGCCGGAGCCTTCTGCACGAATATGTCTCCCTGAGTGGCGTTGTTGAAAGCGTAGATGACGAGGTCGACGGCGTCCTCCAGGGACATCAGGTAACGGGTCATGTTCGGATCCGTCACGGTCAGTGGTTTACCTTCCCGGATCTGCTTGACGAACAGCGGGATTACAGAACCGCGCGAGGCCATGACGTTTCCGTAGCGGGTTCCGCACAAGATCGTCTGGCTGGTGTCCGTAGTACGGGATTTCGCCACCATGAGCTTTTCCATCATCGCCTTGGACATCCCCATGGCATTGATCGGGTAAACTGCCTTATCTGTGCTCAGGCAAATGACCTTCTTCACCCTGTTTGCCAGGGCGGCGTTCAGCACGTTTTCGGTGCCGAGCACGTTGGTGCGGACAGCCTCCATGGGGTAAAACTCGCAGGAGGGGACCTGCTTGAGCGCCGCAGCATGGAAGATATAGTCGACGCCGTTTACCGCGGAGCACACGCTGTCGTAGTTGCGGACGTCACCGATGTAGAACTTGACCTTCGAATTGTTCAACTGGATCCGCATATCCTCCTGCTTCTTTTCATCCCTGCTGAACACCCTGATCTCAGAGATATCGGTGTGTAAGAAACGCTGTAATACAGCATTGCCGAATGAACCCGTACCGCCGGTAATGAGTAGAGTACTGTTAGAGAACATAGGCTACCTTTATCTTTCTGGAATTTGAAGTTGATCGCTTGCGCGAAATAGGCCGTTCACTGTGCGGCCTTCCACATCGTCTCAGTTTTCACCTGCCGAAATCACCTTCCTAACCACATCGATGTTCTTGTGCTGGAGCATAGCCATCCGACGGCGTTCTCCGTTTCCGCTTAAAGCTTCCGGTCCCACCTCCTTGGCTGCATGTCGTATCGTGCCTGGTCCCGAAGGTGGCTGGTTGGAAGAGGGCAACCACCTGGAGACCTGTCTCAACGAAGCGAGGCGTTTTTAAACAGTTCCCTGTTTGCCTCGAGTACGGCAGGGTCCAGCAAGCGGGCCATGATTCTGCTCTTGATAACCTCGCGTTTTTCGGCCCGTTCCTGGTCCGTCAACAGCGCATACCGTTCAACTGCTTCAGCGAATGAGGCGATATCCGCCAGAGCAAGATCCCATCCGAATCCCTCTTCCTGCAGGTTTCGCCACGGGGTCTCGGTACTAATCAACACCGGAGTGCCGGCCGTCAACGCCTCGGCAATGACGTGACCGTAGTTCTCGCCGCAGGTCGGGAACAAGAACAAGTCGTATCGGCCGAAAACGCTCACGACGTCGTTGGGGTTCACGCTGCCGACGTACTCGACCTTCACATTGCCGGGCAAAAGATCGATGAGCTTTTGGCATTCCCTCCAGTAGTCAGTGGCTTCTATGGGGCCGTAAATGTGGAACGTCACCCTTGCCTCGACCCTACCGAGTATCCGCAGGGCATAGTCGAGGTTCTTGACCCTGGCGATCCTCGATACGAAAACGATCCTCAACCCTTCGCTTCGGCAAGAAAGTTGTTCCACGTCGTCACCCCCTTCCCGAACCGCCTTGGTCGGCAGGTCAAGCGCGGTGTGAATGGCGTCGGGCCGGATCTCCATGACCTTGGCGATATCCACCGCCTCGAACTGGCTTGACGCGTGCCAGGTAACCCCCTCGTACAGACCTGCCAGTCGGGCCACCCTGATGTAGAGCATCTTCTTGAGATGCTTCTGCCCCAAGGCTCCCCAGGCGAATTCGCCTCTGGGTGCGACTATCACCTGTTTGAACCCGGAAACGCCCAGCCTGCGGATCAACAGGACCGTTACGGTGAAAGGATCGAAAAAACTGTTCAGGTACAGGACATGGTGAGGCGTGGCCGTGATCAGGTCGAAGATCTCCCTGATCCTGTTACGCTCCGGCTGCAAATAGTAAACCTGGGCGTTGCCAACCCTTTGCCACTGGTTGAACTCAACGCCGCTGAAAGGTTTCTCGTCTCCCAGGTCCCTGTCACGGGTGACTATCCTGAAGTGGAAGTCGTGGCAGAGATGGTCAACGGCGTTAACCAGGGAGCGGAGAATGCCGCCGGCCTTGTAACCCGGCAGGTAGTTGCCGACAAAGGCGAGAACGGTCGGTTTCGCGCGATCGCCTTGTTGTAGAACTCCGGGCATCTGCAAAGGAGCCTTTGCGGAATCTGGAGTCACGCCGCCCCCCCCGTTGTCGCCAGGACACTTTCGCTACCGAGGGAACTGCTGCGTTTCAAAGGCTCCGCCGCAGTGCAGCGGGGAGCGAAAACGGCGAAGAAGATGCCGAGGTAAATGAATGGCGCAGCACTTCTTTGCCCCAGGAAGCACCCCATAAGGAGCAATGAGAGGAGGATGAAGGTGAACCGGTCAACTTTGGCGATCCCCCTGGTCAATTCCTTGATGGGATAGACGAAACTCCTGATAAAGAAAAAGGTCCCCGCCAGCCCGTACTCGAATAGTGCGCGAACCAACTGGGAATTCGGGTTGCTGAGTTCCCCACCGGCGAGAGGGTTATAAAGGTTGTTTACGGCTGACGCCGATCCAAGCCCGGAGCCGATCAGGATTGGCAGGATGTTCATCTCCCTGGCTTTCACGGTCAGGTCGTACAGCGGATATATGTTCGGGCTTTGTACCATCATGAGATAAGGAAGCGCGGTCCGGGATTCAAGAAGGTACCACAAATCCGACGCGCTTTCCATATACTCAAGGAGGCGGTCGCTACTGGCAACGGCAACGTACACCGCGATTGGTACTGTCAGCAAAATGGACCCAAGGAGCAAAAACCGCCGAACGTTCATCTTGGAGCTAACGCTCTCAAAGGCGAAAAGAAAAATGAAGATGGCGACACCGATCAGCCCGGAAGCGCTCTGTGTCAGTAACGATGCGGTTATGATCGTCAGGACCAGCAGCCTGTTCAGGGATTTCCCCTTGGTGTAGGCTTCCAGGTGCAGCACGGCCAGCCCCAGGAACAGGTACACGAAAGCATCGCGCGGCTCCCCCGCCAACCCGTGAAAACGGAAGCCGACATACACCCAATCGGCTATGTGGCGAGGCACCAGCTCGTGATAGACCGCGGCGCAAGCGAGGTCGACAAAGCCTATCAAAAGCGACAGGAAGAACATCTTCCTGAAGGCGGAGAAGAAATAAGCGACGCTCCTCTCGGTTTTCAGCAGGTAACGCGGCAGCACGACGAAGTACGCGAGCTGGTAGATGATGATGAAGTATTCAAAGAGCGGGCGAACGGCCGGAGAGTTTAGCAGGCCTGCGAAAACGGACTGGTACTCACCGGTCGAACTCGACACGCTGACCCGATAAGCGCCTGACAGCGCGCCGATCGCTCCCGCGAGGACGGCTATCGCCATATAAAAGGCGAAATTCCGGTACAACTTGCTGGAAAACCTGACCATCACCAGACCTGAGGGCCTTAACAGGTTCTTCAGGATCAAGGCGATGATGACCACCCCCTGCAACAGCCTGCTCAGATTTCCGGAAACACCGGCCGAGAGCCGATCCCAAAGCACGAAGAAAAGCAGCGGCTCCAGTATGACCGACCAGACGTAGATCCGGGTCACAGCCGGAAGCTTCGCTCGGAGCCTGGTCCCCCGTGTCGCCGGACTGGCGCCACAGGTCTCCCCGACATTTTCGGAAGTCGCCAGGGCGGCGCGGTCGGGGGTGGATAAAGGTTGCGCGTACTGTTCAGTCATTACAGTTGACTATGACCTTTTTCAGCATGAAATTTGACACCACGCAGGCATAGTACAGGTGCATTCTCACCAGGCTTCTTGAACTGAGGCTGACGAAGTATTTTCGCGCCCTGTAATCGCCGCGCAGGTTGTCGATGAATTCCTTCACCCCCAGGGTTGCCGAGGAGATCGAAGTGAAGTAGCAGTGAGCCCTGAGGTCCATTTTGAGCCTGACCCCCTTCTCGGCCAGCAGATGGGAGTGCATCAGGTCCTCGCAGTAAGCCTTTCCCTTGAACGGAAAGAAGTTCTCTTTTACCAGATTGGCTCGCCAGTGAATCACGCAGCCGCCCGGCATCCACTCGACGTCGATCACCTTCTGGTCCGCCCCCTGCTTCTTGAATCCAATCTCGGTCCCCGCTTTGCTGACCGTGCCGGTACGGTAACCGTCCCGGCCATTGACCAGAAAGTAGAAGAGCTTCAGCATCCCGTCGCTCAGATTGGGGACGCCGCAGGCGGAGTGCCCTATCAAGGAAGAGGCCACCGCCACCCCCTGACCCGATTCGGTCAGGGTCTGCAGCATGCATGCTACGGCTTCTTCATCAACGAAGATGTCGTCGTCGAGCTGCATCACCACCTCATGCGAGGCTGCCTGGAAGCCGACGGCCCGCTGCGCCACCTGCCCGCGGCACGCGGTCACGATGACCCGCACGTTCGGGAAGCAGAGATCCGCCGTGCGCGGAGCCTCCTTTTCGGGAATGCAGATGAGAATTTCAGCCGGCACCACCGAGCCACGGTTCAGTTGCTCGATGGTGCCCTTAAGCGTTTCACCACCAAGGGTCGCCATCACCACCGTGATGGGGAACGCCTGGCTGGCGGGAGTAGGTTCTGGCATGAAGGTATCCTGTCCTTAAAGCTGAGCCGCCTGCGGCTAGATCTGACCCGGAGGCAGGCCCAGCATCTGCCGCCAACGCGGCAGCTGCGCATCGAGATGAAAGTAATCCTCGTCCACCGCCGACTCCCTGTCGGCGAAACGGCCCAACGCCTCCGCCAGTTCCGTAGGGTTGGTGGCGTACCTGACACCCTGCAGGCCCCGCAGGGGGCTCATGTTGAAGGTGTTGCCGGTCAGCATCTGGACCACGGGAAGCCCCCAGCAGTAAGCATCCACCGCGGCGGACGTGACGTTACTGGTGAGAACCAGGTCGCAATGGCCGAACAGTTCGTTCAGGGGAGCGTCGGTCATCTGAAGCTTGATAGACGGGAAGTCTGCGGCTCGCACCGGACAAGCCGGGTGAGGCTTGAGAATATAGGAGGTATCCGGCGGCAAGGACTGCGCCGCGGTCTCCAGCCAGGAGACCAGCTGGTTCGTCGAGGACGAGAGGAAATCGCCGCACGCAACGATGGTGAAGGCGCTCTTCCCCGGGCCTGCGCTGTCCTGGGCGCGATTCAGAAGGTGCAGGTAGCGCAGGGCCTCGACCTCCAACAGCTGGGACTCCGGATACCCTCCATCGAGGTACAGCTTCCTGGCGACGGGGCCGTTCACGGCCACCAGATCGGGCAGAGGAAGCGCGTTGTTTCTGGTACCGCGATAACTCCGGGCGTCATAGAAGTAGCGCAGGTCCCAGAAACGGACCGTCGTGTGCGGAATACCGATCAGCCTGCCGTGGCCTGAGCTTCTCCAGGCGTGGATCAGGGCCATTTCCCAGGGCTGGTTCTCCTGGATATAGATGCCGAGCCTCTGGCGCGGCATACTGGAGAACACCTTCTCATAAAGCGAGACGCGGAGGCAATAATGCAAGGCGTCGGGGCCGGTCAGGGAGTTGTTCCATTCCTGTTCCAGCAGTGTCCAGAAGTTGAGGTCGGACTGGGGGACCTGGAAGTGTTCCCTGACCGAACCGATGGCGCGGCTTGCCGAAGAGATCCTGAAGAAATCCCTCACCCCCTTCAGGAGAACGGAGGGGGAGAGATGCTGCTCCATCAGCGTGTGCCTGCTTACCTCCCGATCATTCTCGTTGAAACGCCGGACCAGCCGGTAGGCGTCCAGCGGGGAGGGGATCGCTTCGTGCCTGAAGTAGTTGTGGAGCCAGTTGGTCTTGGCCTGTGAGCCCAGCAGCTCCTCGACCAGCGCGGTCCAGTAGTTCGAGAAGAACCTCCCGGAGGGGATGGCCCTTTTATCCAGATGCACCAGGATATCCACGAAGGTGATTCCGTCGCTTAAAGCCGGAGCCGTTTCCTTTTTCTCCCGAAGCAGCGCGTTGCTGTTGAAAAGGTACTTCGCGAAGGAAACCAGGGCCCGCACCGTGGAAGGCAGCGAATCATAGCTGCGCTTGGCAAAGGTTTTCTCCCCTGCAGCCGGCGCGCCCCCCTCCCTTCTGAAGGGGACCCCCCGTTTTTGGCAAAGCTCCTGCAAGGTCGCCGCCAGCCTGTCGTTGGGCGAGACGACCGAAACAGAAGCCGGTTCCAGCTCACGGATCAGCCCCTCGAACGCGAGCGACTTGATGGCGTTGTCGACCTGCGAGCTGCCGGAAGCGTTGAATTTCTGGGCCAGCAGCGTCATCCACCAGAAGCTGAACCCCGGGCGCAGTTCCAGGCGGTCGACCAGGCGCTTGCCGTCGAACTCCTTCTCCCCCAGTTCGTGTACCCAAGCGAGGTACCTCCCCCGCAGAGTATCCGCCTGCTCCTCCACCAGGGTCGGGACCGAGACCACCGCCGGTTCGTCGGCCTTGGCGAAACCGCGCCAAAGAACCACCTTCCAATCGCCAGCCGGCGGGGTCCCATCGCTGTCCCAGACCAGCAGCGCCGCGTGTTTGTGCGCGATTTTTTCCATCTCCGTTCCAGCCATCAGGCCCCCTGCATCAGCCGCTCGACCTTCTTCAGGTCCTCAAGGGTGTCGACCGCCTGGGTGTTGTGCTTGGTGGGAGCCATGCGCACCTTCTGCCCGTGCTCCAGGATGCGCATCATGTCCACCGACTCGGCAACCTCCAGGGGGGTCGGCTCCATCCGGGTGTACTCCAGCAGGTAGTCCCTCCTGAAGGGGATGATGCAGACCTGTTTCCCCATCGGGACCCTGTCCACCTTGCAGCGGGTGGGAATGGGCTCGCGAGAGAAATAGAGGGCGTTGGAATTGACGTCACAGACGACTTTGATGCAGTTGCGATCCTCGAATTCGGCGCTGTCCTTTATTTCGGCTATGAGGTTTACGACCTTCACCTCGGCCTCGTCCAGCAACGGCTGCACCGCCTCAGCTATCATGTCCGGATGGGTCATCGGCTCGTCCCCCTGCACCATGACCACGAGGTCGTAACGCGTCTTGTTGGCCTCCTCCAGCTTGACCAGCGCTTCCGCGCAGCGGTCCGAGGCTCGTTCGTGCTGATCTCCGGTCATGACGGCGACACCACCTATCGACTCGATGTAGTCGTAGATCTCACGGTCGCAGGTGGCGACGGCGGTCATGTCAAGGAGGGGGGACTGCGCGACCCGCTCGTAAACGTGTCCGATCATCGGCTTGCCAAGAATGGGAGCCATCGGTTTTCCGGGGAAACGGCTGCTGCCCATGCGGGCGGGGATGAGCGCCAGTATCTTCATGTTCACTTCTCCTGTCTTCGCTGGAAATTTTGGAAATGGGCCGAACCCTGTCGCTGGTCGGTTCGGTCAGATGTTCCTGGTTATCTGTTCGTAGGCGAAGAGGTTCCCCTCCGGCGTCCAGTGAACGGCGTCGTAGGTCAACTCGCGGCCAAAGGTACCGAGTTCGACCGTCCTGAATCCGAGGGAATCGATGAACTGGTTGGTCTTGTGCAACTGCCGGAAGAAGCAAGGCGGCCTGACGCGCTCGATCTTTATCCCGGGTTCGACCAGCGGCGTCTTGACGGAAACGACCGGGAAGGAAGCGAAGAGACCCCTCAGCCGCTCGGCGTAGGCCTCCGAATAGTCGACAGTGAAAAGGGTTTCCGTCTCGCCGCTGGAGAGAACCCACTGCTCCAGTTCGTGTATCTCGGCGCCTCCGGGTCCGGAGTAGCCGACCTGCGCCAGCATGTCCTGACAAAGCGAGTACTTCTTCGGCGTGTAGTCGACGATACCGACGTTGGTGATGAGCAACTCCGGCCGCAGGGCGTTGAGCCGGACGAAGTTGTACAGGGTCGCCCAGGTGGTCAGCTCCAGGGGCCTCGCCACCGTCAGGCAGCCTGTCTCCTGGTACCTCGTCTCCAGTTTTTTAAGGAGCGACTCTTCCCAGGAGCCGCCGGAGATCCCCCTGGAATCAAAAAAAAGCAGGACCTTCACGGCCTCGACCGGGCAGTTGGCCCTGACGAAGAAATCCCCCCCCGGGTTCAGTTTGTCCCCGAAGATACGCACCGGCCCGAAGCCGGTTTCAGCCTCTAGAATTTGCATATTGAACGCTCCTGTTCAGGAATACGGCATCTATAGAGTAGGCAATGAAAAGATATCCCTCGGAAATCCGCTGCTCCAATGTAGCGGGCTCCGGCATAACCACGTGCAGCCCGTAGGGGATGCCTTGCCCGGCGCAAAGGGTGCGGATCCGCTCCATCGTTTCAACGAATACGGGGGCGTCGAACTGTGCTGTGAGCCCCATCGAGGCGGAGAGGTCATAGGGGCCGACCATGACGGCGTCCAGTCCCGATACCTGGAGAATTTCCGGTAGGTTCTCCACTGCCTTGACATGCTCGATCATCGCGACCAGGAGCGGGGCCTGGGCTTCTTCGGTGTAGGCATCGAAGTTCTTGCCGAAGAGGTTAGCCCGGGAAAAGCCGACCCCGCGAGTCCCCGCCGGCGGCCAACGGCAGGCGTCCCTCACCTGGATCAGCTGCGAGGCGCTCTCCACCATGGGAACAATGACCCCCCCCGCTCCGGCATCCAAAGCCCCCTTGCAATCCTTGGTCTGCCCCTGGGCCAGGCGCACCAAGGGTAACGTCCCTCCCGATTCGAGGGCACGGAAGAGGTCAGGGAGCTGGTTTACACCGATGGAGCCGTGTTCCATGTCAACGGCCACCCAGTCGTAGCCGGCGTGGCCCATGATCTCGGCCACAGAGGAATGGGGAATCTGCATCCAGCTCCCGACGCTCGCCCTATTTTCCCTGAGCGACTGCCTGATCAAACGAATCTTTTCAACTCTGCACATAATTGGTTCAACTCCTCCACTGCGTTTCCGCCGTAGCACGCGAAAGCCTTCTTGTTGGTCGCGTGCAGCCTGAGTAAAAAAGGAACCCGGTTCGCTGCGGCCGCGTCGAGGTCGGCCATGGCGTCTCCGATGAAGAGGCACTCCTCGGGATCGAGATCCCCCTCGGCCAGCACGGCGCGTATCGCGTCTTTCTTGCTGACCGGCGCGCCGAAAACCTCCTTGAAGCAGCCGTTGAGTTCCAGGGCAGCCAGGATATCCTCGATTTCCCCCCGGGGGGTTGCCGTCACCAGCACGAAGGACTGCCCGAACGGGTTGCCGCGCAGGAACTCCTCGGCACCGGCAACCCAGGGGGAATCTATCACCCGCTGGCGGACCAACTGTGCGAATTGCCGGCACAGTTCCGCGACACGCTCCGAAGTCGGTTCCGCATCCGCCCATTGCAGGTAGATGGGGAACTTTTCGAAGCGTGACATGCCGCCGTTGGCCTCATGATGGGAGCGCACCCGCTCGGCCGTAGCTGAACCGTACGGCTGGAACAGCTCCGCGAACGCCTCTGTCTTGACCTCGACCGACTCCTTGATGACGCCGTCGAAGTCCCAGAAAATGAGATTGGGAAGACGGGAGAGTCTCATGGCGTTCAGGGGCGGACCCAGATCTGGTTGTAGCCGTTCTGAAATCCCGCGGTCGAGTCCGCTATCATCTGCGAGTGCCGCTTCTCTTTCATCACGAGACCTGCCTCGATCAGAAGCTTCTGGCACTGCTCGGCCTGCTCGTGAAAATCGTCGTTCACCTCGATGAGTATCCCCTTGATACCGCGCATGACCTCCGCACCGCCCATAAGAATCAGGTGTTCGATGCCGTCGACGTCCATTTTGAGATAGTCGGGACGCGGGATGGAGAGCCTCTGCACGGCATCCTCCATGCTGAGTCCCACGGTCTGGAACTCGAACACCTGCTGTATCGCCTTGCCATCCCAGCCGTAGTCCTGGCCGAAGGTGGAAAGGGCCCCCCCCCACTCGGTCGTGGTCATCCGCATCTGGCTTGCACCCAGCCTGTTGCTCAGGGCAAGCGGCACTATGCAGATGCGGTCGGTCAGCTGGTTGGCGTGGATGTTCCGGGCCAGAAGCTCCAGGTTGAAGACCGAAGGCTCGAAGGCCCAGACCCGGCAGTCGCGCCTCTTTGCTGCGTACACTGAGTAAAGACCGACGTTGGAGCCGATGTCCCAAAGGACCGAGCCGGCTGGAATGGAGTCGATCCACTCCAGGGTCTCGGGCTCTTTTTCGGAAAAGGTCTCAGCACGCCAGTTGCAAAGCCAGTTGGGTGTCGAGAAGCGGAGTGTGAGCCCGTCGTGGACCACCTCGCGCTCCTTCTGCATCGCAGCCTTCAGTATCTGCTCAAACAGGTACTGCCCTATCCTGGTCGAGTGGCTGACACTGACGGCTGAACGGATGGTAGTTTTTATCGCTTCTTTGATCTGTGACTTCACGCTGATTCCCCTTTGAGAGTAGACCTTCCTGAACTTCCGCGATTAACTGTAACAACCCCTGCCCCAGATCGACGTGCATGGGAGGGATGAATTTCCGACCCAATTTCGGCTGGTAGGCATAGGGTGTGCGGACGTAGTGCCCTGTAACGTCCTTCTCGATGAATTCCACCTGATGCGACAGGCTGAGGATCTCGGCAAGCATCTTGAGAAGATCCACCACTCGCATCGACTCCTGCCCGGTGAGGACCACGTGCTGGTTGCGGAAGTCGTCCCCCAACGCCGCCACACTGGCCCGCGCGGCATCCTCAACATGGATGTATTCGCGCATCGCCTCGGCACTCCCTTCGTAGCTCACCTTGCCGGTTTCCAGCGCCCGCTTGATGATCCTCCAGAGGCCGTTGTGATGGTCGGAGCGCGGGCCGTAAAGCGAGCCGTAACGGAGCACCGTGTAGTCGAGCCCGTAGGTCCTTTGGTATTCATCCACATACTGCTCGGCCGCCTGCTTGCTACAGCGGTAGAAACCGCCCTCGCGGCTGTGCACGTAGACGGTGCTGGCGTAGACCAGGCGCTTCACGCCGTGCCGCAGGCATGCCTCGAGGACCTGCACGGTGCCAAGGACATTGACCCGCACCGTCTCCACCGGCTTGCCGAGTGCCTCGTCCAGGTCGGCGATGGCCGCGAAATTGTAGACGGCATGGCAGCCGGCAAGGGCCCGGTCCAAAACGGCCACGTCCAGCATGTCGCCCACTATTATCTCCTGATCGGCACGTGCCCAGCGCGAGGCGACCCGATCGAGGATCCGCACCCTGTAGCCTGCGTCGGACAAAGCATCAGCAACATGACTTCCCAAAAAACCGGATCCGCCTATGACGCAGATCACATTCATGCCTTGTTTCATTCGCGAAGCCCCTCCCTTTGGATTTGATATTCATCGGGTGGTACCGAGTTGAGCAACGGCTTGCCGCTCAGGAAGCGAAGCGCCTCCTCCGTCGCCTCTATCTCCATCCTGGTACGGCAGTCGATCGACATGGAGCCCAGGTGGGAAGTCAGGTGGCAGCGTTCGATGTCCGCCAGCGGCCCCAGGTAAGGTTCCAGCTCGAAGACGTCCGCGGCGGCCCCCGCCAGGTGCCCGGCGTTCAGCGCGTCGGCCAGGTCCTGCTCGTTCACGATCCCCCCCCGCGAGGTGTTGATGAGGAGCGCGTCGGGTTTCATGAGGCGCAGCTGCTGCGACCCGATCAGGTCCCTGGTCTGCGGGGTCAGCGGGACGTGCAGGGTGATCAGGTCGGCGCGCCGGTAGATCTCCTCCTTGTCCACCCATTCGATCCCCGGATCCCGGCTGAGCGCGGGGTCTGGATTAAGGTCGTTCACCAGCACCCGCCCGACGCCGAAGCCCCTGAGGTGGTTCAGCACCCGCCGTCCGATGCGTCCCATGCCGATGATGCCGACGGTCACCTCTGGGATGCGCCTGCCGAAGTGGCGTTGCCACTGGCCACGGTGCATCTGCGCGTTGGAGACGTGCGCAAACCGGAGCAGGGAGAGCATGAGCCCCAGCGTCAGCTCGGCGACCGCCGGGGCCGGCGCATCCGGGGTGTAGCTCACCCGTATGCCGCGCCGCTCGGCGGCAAGGAGATCGACGCTGTCGAGCCCGATGCCGACGCGCGAGATCAGCCCGAGCCGCCCGGCGCTGCTCATCACCTTCTCCGTGACGGGCTCGGTCCCGGCGATGAGGACGTCGAAATCGGCGACCATCTCGGCCAGCTCTTCCTCCTTCAGCTTCCTCCCGAGGGGATTCACCAGGTACTCGATCCCTGCGGCCTCAAGCAGGTCCAGCGGTTTGCGGTCCCTGTCGCCGAATGGGACTGTTGTAATCAGCACTTTTGTCATAGCGTCTCGTCCTGCCGCTTCATAGATTTGTCTGCTCCGGGTAAGGGGGAATCCAACAGCCAGTTCCCGTTCAAGACCAGGCGTGCCGGAAGTGTGTCTACATCTAGCGGGGCCTCCAGGGCCTGCGCCAGGACCCGAGCCTTCAGCTCTCCGGTCGCCAGAACGAAAACCGACCTTGCCTTCGCGATCACCTGCGGCGTGACGGTCAGCCGGTCATGTGGAGCCTTGGGACCGGAAACCGGCAGCACCAGCCGGAGTGCTTCGTGCAGCGCAGGGGCACCGGGAAACAGGGAGGCCACATGCCCGTCCTCTCCCACGCCAAGCAGCAGCACGTCGATCCTTTCAGGCAGCAACTCCTCATAGCGCATAGCCGCAGCCTCTCTGTCGGAGGCGTCGGCCTCCATCCGAAGCACCGAACACCCCTCGGGGACCCCGGAACGAAACAGCGTCCTCATCGCCATGCCGTAATTGCTCTGTTCGTCATCGGTAGAGACGCAGCGCTCGTCGCCGAAGAAAAAGGTTACCCCCCCGGCAGTTCCGAACCTGCTGTCCCGCGCCCATTCGCCGTAAAGTTTTTCAGCTCCCCTTCCCCCGGTCAGCATGACCCGGCAGGAGCCCTGCTCATCCAGGAAGCTCTCCACAGCGTCCTGGATCATGACGGAGGCAGCGGCGGCCCATGCCTCTTTTGCGACGTACACCACGTTGGGTGCCGGCTGCGCCACAGGCGCCCTCTCCCCGGCCGCCTCCCCGCTCACGAAGCGGACCCCGCCGCCAGAGAAGCACCCTTCCCGGGAAGGATCATGTTCCTGAGTGAATGGTAGTTCTCTTTGGTCACCACGCCGATCTTGAAGCCGAGGAAGAGGTAAGCGGCTAGAGAGGCCAGCTTCACAGAGACCCTGCCGCCGTAGGAAACGCCGTAACGACGCAAGACGATCAGGAGAACACCGGAACCGAAGAAGACGAGGAAGATCCAGGCCATCTTCTTGTATTCCCACGCTATCCTGTAATACCGCTGCGAAACGGCAAGGGAGATGGCTCCCGAGATCAGGCCAGCCAGCAGGGTTCCCCAGGCAGCGCCAATTGCCCCCCATTTGTTAATGAACGGTACGTTTATCATAATATTCAAACCGATGCCAACTAAAGTTAGCATGGAGGTGATATGGGTCTTCTTCGCGTATATGAGCTGGGGCTGCTTTCCGAAGAAATAGGTGCCGAACAGCATGGAGAGGACGCTGACGATGTCGACGGCTTCGTGGTACGACTTGGGGGTGAGAACCGCGATCATTTCCTCCGAGAAAAGCGAGATCAGGAGACCGACCAGGATCGAGACGTAGAGAAAGGGGGTGAGGTACCTCCCTATGGACTCCCTCCCTTCTTCACCCATCTCGAACATGCGCTTGTATACCTGGGGGGAAAAGACGTTCTGGATAGCCGTCATGAAGGTGAACACGACGTTGGCTACCTTCTGCCCGATGTTGTAGACCCCCACCCCTCCCACTGTGTTCAGCAGGCCGATCATGTACTTGTCGAACTGGTTTCCGATTATCCCGAAGAAAATCCTGGGGGTGAGAGGCCAACTGAGTTTCAGGGAATCCTTCAGCGCGCTCCAGTCGAAGGCTACCGGCAGCACCCTCACAAACCGGATCGAAAGTACCGCGAAGATGATGCAGCTTGCAAGCAGCTGTCCCCACACGAGACCTATCACGCCTATCCGAAAATACCAGACCATTACCAAAGAGAAAAAGACACCCAAAATGTTCTCGTCGATGGTGTACATCGCAAAGGCCCTGGCGTTCTCGGTGTTCTTGAAGTAGGTGAGGTAGTACGTCTTGAGGCCGAGCACGCTGATGGCGCAATAGGACCAGAACAGGATGGAGCCGTGCTCCTTCGATCCGATGATCCACTGCGCGAGGGCTCCCCTGAACAGCCAGGTCAGGATACCGAAGATCAAGAAGGTCGAGAGCACGAACAAAAGCGTCGAGTACAAAAGCCCCGCTACCTTTTCGGTCTCCTTCTTCTCAAAAAAGTTCCGCTCATAGCCGATGGTAAGACCGAAATTCGCCACCCCGTTCACAAAGATGGCGTAAACCTGTGCCAGCGACCAGACCCCGTAATCCTCTTTACTGAGGATCCTGGTGAAGACAGGAAGGGAGAGCAACGGCAACAGGTTGCCCACCAGGACGGGCAACAGGTATATGACCGTATTTTTAATCTGCTTTTCTTTGCCTGTCATCAAATTACCCTGGATTTGTCAGATGCCGCGACATCCTGCAAGCGGCCCAAACCCTCCTCCATGCAAGGTAAAGCATGGAGAGGAACAGCAAGTAGAAGAAAGATCCGCAGAGCAGGCCGAGTTTCAAACACAAAGCGCCAAACCCTATCACGGGCAGCAAAACTACCCTTAGTGACTAAAGCTCAGCAAAGCCAAGCGATACTCCGTCACCCGGAAACAGACACGCTTTTCAACCAATTGCCCAATTCAGCTCTCCCGGTGATGATCGGTATGCCGTGTGCGGCGCGGTCGTCCTTCCGGATCACCCCGTTGGGGTCGTAGTAGCAAGAGGGCTTCCCGATCTCCCGAGCGATCAGCGCGGTCGAGGTAAAGGGCATGGAAATCACCGCGCTGCTTGCTTCGATAACCCTGTAGGCTGATATGTCCGGGTCCACAATGACGACGTTGGCGCATTCCGACACCTGCTCCGCGTAAAAGCGGTACAGCGGGTGCGCCAGCGATCCGATCTTGCGCTTGCGCTTCCAGAGCACCTTGCACCCCGCTTCGTCGACCGCTTTCTGTACGTGCTGCAGGAACGGGATGCAGGTCCCCGGGACGTAATACTCGGGATCCATCCCGAGCACCCTGTATCTGGATGCGCGGTGAGGGGTCACGTCAAATAGGGCGACCGCTCCGCCGCCTAACTCCGGCATCTCCTCGGCGCTGGTACTGAACCAGATCGGCCCGACCACGCTGACACATCCCCTCTCCCGGACGGCGCGCCGCACGAACGCTTCCTGGTAGTCGTCCCAGACCAGGTAGTGCGGCCAGGTCGCCACCCCCCAGCCGTAGGGAAGCTGGTACCCCTCCGCGCCTTTGAAGGGCTCGCAGTTGGTGGAGTAGAAGTAAAAGGTTATGCGCGCCCCCTGCTTCTCGGCCTCGTAGGTCCACAGGGGACGGTAGATGTAGCCGGAATTGTGGAACAGGTACTCCCTGGCCAGAAGCTCGCTCTCGAGCAGGCGAACCTGCGCGGCCAGCGCCGCCTGGGGAAGCAGCAGCGCATGCCACCAGCGGCCGCGAAGAAGATCGGCAGCAGCGAGGAGGCTCGCCACGACGGACCACGCGGTGAATCGAGCCAGGGCACCGGGATCAGCAAGTGGCGGCAGGGGAGCAGCAAGCGCAGTAAGCGGCGTCCCCTGCACCTCCGCATCCCCCGCACCGGCCACGCCGTGGCAGAGGCGGTCCACATTTTGTTCTCTTCCCTCCCATTGGCGGTACCAGGTGACGATGTCGTGGCTGCGGCCGTCCCGGCAGGGGTGCGGCAGGTTCCCCGGCGCGAGGCCGTCGAAGTACGCGTAACGTCCGAACTGCCTGCCTCCTCTTCCGCAGGCGGCCTTGATCCCGCCCAAAATCACCTGCCCGATTCTCAGCAGGCCGACCAGCCACATGACGGCGACGAAGAAATTCCACCTGAGGGCCGAGCCAAGCGAGGCGACGTTGAACCCCTTTCCCCGGATTACCGCACGCCACTCGGGGGGAAGCTGAAAGGCCAGCGGCGAGGCGCCGCTCCCCAGCGAGTAAAGCAGTGCCCGGTTCAGGTCGAGGCCAGCCACCCGGGTCAGGAGGAGCTGCCTTGTGACAGCCTCTGCGTCAACCAGACCCGCCCCGAAAAGCTGCCCAGAGAACAGCTTTCGCGGTATGGCCAGCGGGTGCGCGGCAAGCGTGTTGTTGAGATCGGCAACCCGCCCCAGCGCCCCCGAATCTCTCAGCAGCCGGTAGCCGCGCATGATGTGCCTGAGGCGCCGGCGACTTTCTCGTTTCAACAGGTTAGCGATCAGTGGGATTTCCAATTACAGGTTCCAAACCATGGTGATCTGCCCGGGGGCGTATTTCTCGATGTACGGGGTATCGGCCACGACAAAGCCGGCCTTCTCATAGGACTTGACCCCTGCGACGTTGTCCTCGTAGACCCCCAAAACGATCTGCCTGATGCCCCGATGTTCCTTCAGCCACTTTGCACTGGTGACCAGGGCGTCCGTACCGACCCCTTTGCCGCGACAGCCGGGGTCGCCGATCAGAATTCCCATCACGGCGTACCCCTCGGCCGGGTCCACCGGCTCATACTTGATGTTGCCAATGTGGAGGCCGCTCTCCTTGTCGAATATCCCCAGGAAAAGGACGTCGTCTCGTCCGATCCTCTGGCAGACGTACTCCTTTAGGTCCTGCATTCCCTTGGTGCGGCTGGCGGCAGTGATGAACTTCATCGCGTCGCCATCCCGCAGCCATCCCAAGTACCGGTCCGTGACGTCGTCTTCGGTCAACTCGCGCAGCAGGAGCCTCTCCGAGTTCATTTCAACCTTCACACTCATGTCTACCTCCGCCCCTTGTTTTGACTCAGAACAGGCCCCAGGTTACCGCCGTACCGCGGCCGACGTCCTGCTTCACCCTTTTCCCCAGCACCTGCTCCAGATATTTGGTCGGCAGGCCGAGTCCCGGGCGGATCGCCCGCACGTTCTGCCGTGTCAGCACCTCGCCGGCCTTCAGATCCTGCACCACGTACAGGGAGCGGCGGTATTGCAGGGACTTTCTTTCCGCCTCTGTGGGACCGTAGCTCACCTTCCCCAGCGCCTGCCAGGCGCGCTCCGCTTCCTCGACCAGTTGCGCCATCTCGGCAGGCTCCATGGAGAAGGTGCTGTCGACGCCGCCGTCGGCGCGGTTCAAAGTGAAATGCTTCTCGATGACGGTCGCCCCCAGGGCCACGCTGGCCACCGACACCCCGACCCCCATGGTGTGGTCGGAGAGGCCGACCTCGCAGCCGAAGAGTTCCCTTAGGTGCGGAATGGTCAGTATGTTGGTGTTCTCGGCGGTGGCCGGGTAAGTACTGGTGCACTTGAGCAGAATCAGCTCCTTGCAACCCGCCTCCCGCGCGGCGCGGACCGTTTCGTCCAGCTCGGCCACGGTGGCCATGCCTGTGGAGATGATCAGCGGTTTTCCGGTGGCGGCTACTCGCCTGATCAGAGAGAGATCCGTGTTCTCGAAGGACGCTATCTTGTAGCATGGGACGTCCAGACTCTCCAAAAGCTCCAGAGCCGTGTCGTCAAAGGGGGTGCTGAAAGGTATCATCCCCAGCGAGCGAGCCCGGTCGAAGATAGGCTTGTGCCACTCCCACGGGGTGTACGCTTCGCCGTAGAGCCTGTAAAGAGAGGTTCCCTTCCAAAGGCTGTTGGGGTCGCTGATGTGGAACTCCCGCTCGTCCAGATCTAGGGTCATGGTATCGGGGGTGTAGGTCTGGATCTTCAGCGCGTGGGCTCCGGTCGCCGCGGCGGCCTCCACGATCTGCAGCGCCCGCTCCAGCGACTGGTTGTGGTTCCCTGACATCTCCGCGATGATGAACGGTGGATGGGAGAGACCGATCGGCCTGGAAAGAATTTTCACGGTCATAGCGTCCTCCCCTGGTTCAGGATCGCAGCTCCCTGCACGCGTACGGCAGTGGTGCCGACCGCCGGCCAGCTGAACTCTACCTGCTCCCCTAGCGCCTCCTGCAGCGACCAGACCACATCCTGGAAGCCCATCCGGTGTCTCATGAATATGGTGGAAGAGAAGCGGGGGTTGATCTCGAAGATCCTGGGGCCTTGCTCCGTCAGGCGCAGTTGCGCGTTGATGGAACCGGTGAGATCCAGTGCTTCCGCAAGTTTGGTGCATTGCGCCGTGATGGCCGGCTCGTCGATCACCTGCGCCCACCCGGTGAAACCTCCCACCAGGGACCTCAGGAGCTGTAGCACGGCCGTCTTCCCGTCCCGGGAGCGGTAGATGGCGCAGGTGACCTCCCTGTCCGCGGGGAGCAGAAGCTCCTGGAGCACCGACGGGGGGTAGATGCCGCGGTAGAACTCGACCTCGGAGGAGGTCTTGCAGACGAAAATAGCCTTGGACCCGGCGCTGCGCCGCGGCTTGAAGATGCAGGGAAGCGGTGTGCTCTTGTCGAACTCTTCGACCGGTATGGTCCAGGGCTTTTCGCACCCGATCGAGCCGAGATAGGCGGCGGTGGCGAGCTTGTCGCTGCCGACTTCGATCGCCTTCTGGTTCGCCATGATCAGCTTGGCACCGGCGAACTCCACTTTGCCGCTTTCGGACAGATGCAGTAGTTCGGCTTCCGACATCGGGATGCAGATGTCGATACTTTCCCTTTCGATAAGTTCGCCGAGCCACTCGTCGTAGCCGGGGTCGTCGGCCCTCGGGGCCTGAAGCAGCTGGTCTACGAAGAGGTTGCCGCCGTGGCGCGCGTGGATATCCGTGCCGATCAGGCGCCACTTCGGAAAGGTTTCCCGCAGGATGGTGGCGACCCCTTGCGCTATGTCTCCTGCAATGGCAGTTATTAACACCGTTTTCATGTACGCTCCAATACCTCGGACAGGTAAGTAATATCCGGATGCCTGCGGCGCGATTGCGCAACGACAGGCCCGGCGTCGTAGGCCTCACGGAGCAGGGTCGCCTCGCGGGACTCAGTGTCGAAAATGGCCCAATGCGCCCCGGGCTGCCGGTTACGGGGCTGCCCCACCGACCCCGGATTTACCAAGGCCGTCGGGCCGATCTTCAGGGACATCGGGTAGTGCGTGTGCCCGGACACGACCAGGTCGTACTCCCGGATGGCGCACCTTTTCAGCAGCTCCGGGGGGGCGTCGGGATAGACGTACTGGTTCACGTCCCACGGCGAGCCGTGACAAAGAAGGATGCGGCAGCCGTCAACGGCGAGATCAACGGTATGCGGCAGAGCGCACAGCCCGTCGACCTGCCCCGGGTCGAGCTGCTCCAGGGCAAGTCGCACCCCGCAACCGTAGCGCCCCTCGACCTGCACGCCGAACTCGTCGTTTCGCCTTGCCTCCCCCAGCATGACCTCGTGGTTGCCGCTGACAACCGACGCCTCCCACCCGGCCAGCAGCTCCAGCACCTCCCGGGGCCAGAAGTAGTAGCCGACGAGGTCGCCGGTGACCAGGAGCCGTTCCGCTTTGTGCTGCCGAGCCGCGTCCAAGACCGCCTGCAGGGCGAGGTGGTTGCCGTGGATGTCACCCAAAAGGGCGATCTTCACCGTCGACCGTCCTTCCGGATATCCAGCAGCGCCTCGCGAAAGGGGCGGGTCTTCGGGAGCAGCGAGGATGGTCGAATCACCTGGTCGGAGGCCTCTCCCCCCTCCTCTACCTGCACCAGCTGATCCGGGGTGAACACGCTGCAGAGTTCCTGCAGCATATCGGCTACCGAGAGGACCTCGTCCCCGGCAAGGAGGTGGGTTCCCTCCAACTCTTCCCGCAGGGCGAAGGAGATCGCCTCAGCCACGTCTTTCACGTAGAGGTAGTTGCGCAGCGCCCTCCCCGATCCGACCCGGGTCGGCGCAACCCCTTGGACGGCGCCGCTTATGGCCCGGTTCAGCCCCAGGTGCCCCGGCCCGTCGGCGCCGAAGACGCCGGCCATGCGCAACACGCAGTGGCGCTCCTGCGAAGCGGCAAGCAGCTGCTCGGCGAGCCACTTGCTGTTGGCGTAAGCAGTGTCCGGGATGATGGGGCTGTCTGCGTCGATCGATTCCGTCCTAACTCCATGGACGATGGCCGTGGAGGCGAACAGCAGCCGCGCGCCCCACCCCCGGGCCAGGTAGCAAAGGCACCCGGTGGACAATACGTTCGGCACGAACATATCCGCCGGACAGTCGCCGGATAGTCCCACCAGCGCCCCGAGATGCACGACGGCATCGAACCGTGTCTTCTTGGCCAGGGCAAGAACCGTCTCTGGCTGGGAAAGGTCGAGCCGGGCCGAGTCGCCCGAGGAGGAGAGCCCACAGGATCTCACCCCCCTGGTGACGCGCCATCCCGCTTCGGCGAGGGCGCCCGCCGTGGCGCGGCCGACGAAGCCGTTGGCACCCGTTATCAGTACCGTTTTGGGAGCCTTCATCTCTTCTCGACCGGACGGAGCACCGCCGTTATGTCCCTGCCGAAACCGAGCTTAGCCGTCGCCGACCAAAAGTCGATCACGTCCTGGATCGGCTGTTTGTGTATGACGTTTTCCAGCTGGACGCGTGCCAGGTGGGCGGCCTTTCCCACCGACTTGTTCCGCACATAGTTGGAGCCTGGGTGAAACAAAAACCAGTCCACCGGGAAGTCGCCGAGCACCTCGGCACACGCCCACCCCGTTTCGCCGGCCGCTCTGATCAGACTCTCCCGGTCGAAGTAGGAGAGGTGATCAGGAGGAGCCACCCAGAACGCGTCGTCGATATGGCCGCAGGAAAGGGCCGCCTGCTGGGTGATGGAACAGTCATTGGGAACGGTCACCACGGCGACCCCGCCGGGAGAAACCAGGGCGCGCAACGAGTTCAGAAGATCGAGCGGCTCTATCACGTGTTCCAGGACATTTTGCAGCCAGACCACCTGGTAGGAGTTGCCCAAGGCGATTTCGGACTGCAGCAGCTGGAAAACGTCTCCGGTGACCAGCGCGTCCATGCAGCCCGGATTTTTCGACTGCACCCCGGCGGAGCTGAAGTCTATCCCCTTCACCGTCCATCCCTGCTCGCGAAAAAAGGAAAGGGCGTACCCCTCACCACACCCGACGTCAAGGAGTCTCCCCCCCTCGCCTTCTGTCAGGTGGCGCTGGATGACGGCGAAACGCTGCTCCAGTTTGGCGCGGAAGTAGGCGAGTTCCCCTTCGCTATACTCATGCTCATAGCTCCCCTGCGCCTGCTGGTAGTACTTTTCTGCGTAGTAGCGCTGCAGTTCGTCTACCGTCGGTTTGTTGGCTATCTCCCAAAAGCCGAGCGGGTTTCTCGTAAGCCGTTGATCCACTTTGTTCTCCAGGGTTAAAGAAATCGGAACATCAAGCCATTTCAAGCATCAGCTCTGCCACGGACGGACCTGGTTTGCCGAGCACGCCGAGCGCTACGGCGCTTATCTTCTTCACCGTTTCAGGGCTCTCCATCATTCGGAGTATCGCTCGGGCGTAATCCTCGATGCCAAGCCTATGGGACCACCCCAGGTAGTCGATCGCGCCGGTTGCCGCGACATCCTCTGTGGTCCTCAGCTGGTTCTCTGCAAAGACCACGGTGATGGTGGGGAGTCCGAGACAGCAGCGCTCCCACATGCTGGACCCTCCGGCGCCTATGCCGAGGTCCGCGTTGAGGATCATCTCCGCCATGTTGGATACCTGGCAATGGAACGTCGCGTTGGGGAGGCCGGCGCAGAGCGCCTCGATCCTTGCCCGGTTCTCATTGCCCGCCCCCACCACCACCTGCGCTGCAAGATGCGGCAGGTTCAAGAGCTTCAGTGCCTCGACAGCCTTCTGGGTCTCGTTGACCGGGTCGCTTCCCCCGAAAAAGAGCAGCACGCTGGTTACGCTCCCGTCTCTTTGCCTCAACTTCTGGCGCGCTGCGGCGAACTCCGGCCTCAGCAGCACGTATGAAGGTCCGAGCAGCATCCGGCAGGGCTTCGGCACCAAGCCGTCGTAGCGCCGTTCCAGGCCGCTGTAGTAGTTCTGATCCAGGAGCAGATCGCAGTCATGCTCCCGGTCGGCGAGGTCGTCGATCACCATGATCCTGCCGGCGCGGGGACGGAGCATCGCCTCCCAAGGTGAAGCGAGCCCGTAGTGGTCCACCACCAGCCAGTCCACCTCCCCCGAGAAGAGGGAGGCGGCCGCCTCGATGGTCTCTTTGGCATCGACCGCCTGGGGGGTGCGCGCCGCGACGGCCGGGGGAAGGCGCGCGCTCCTGAAACCCCGCTCCTGCAACTGCTCGAACATGGCGCCAGGGAGATCGCGGCAGACAAAGGCCACTTCCGCTCCCCGATCCGACAACTGTTCGGCAAGGGTGAGGCAGCGCATCACGTGACCAGCTCCGACCTCCACGGACGCATCGGCGCGGATAAGCACCCTCATGCGTCCGTCCTGCGATGTAGACCCATCTGCATCCGGCTATATCTTCTTGCGGAAGACCGCTTTGGCAGGGGAGCCAATCAGAAGGCCTGCCGTGCTCCCTGCGTCTACGGCCTTGCGGTAGATGGCGCACGACTCGTCGAAGGCGGCTGCGACGATCTCCATCTCGGGGGACTGGTGCGACCAGGTGGTGTAGAACAGCCCCTGGAACAGCACACCGCGGGCAATCATTTCCTGCATCATCAAGGTGCGGAAGGCGTCGTCCGGCGCTCCTTGCGGATTGCGGCAGACCAGCGCGAAGAAGCAGGGGAAACCCACCAGCTGCAGCGCGCTTTCAAGGGCGTGCTTTTGCACTACCTGTTCGAGGCGTTTTTTCAGCGCCTCGCCTCTGGCCCAGTTGCTCTCGATCATGCCATGTTCTTTGAAGGCCCGGATGGTAGCCATCATGGCCGCGAGTCCGGTGGTCTCCGCGCCGTGGGTGGTCGAGATCAGGAAGAGTTTTTCCTCCCCAGTGCGGCGAATCCCCCCCAGCTCCATGATGTCGGCACGTCCGGTGAGCGCGCAGGCGGAGAAGCCATTGGCGATCCCCTTCCCCCAGGTCGACAGGTCGGGCGTCACACCGTAGTAGTCATGCGCCCCCTTCATGGACCACTTGAAGCCGGTGATCATCTCGTCGAGGATGAAGAGCACCCCCCGCTCCTTGCAGAGCGCCGCAACCTTGTGCAGGAAGTTGTCCTTGGGGGGGTCGAACTTGACCGGCTCCATGAGGATGCAGGCGATGTCATGGTCGTTGTCAGCCAGCAACGCCTCGACAGATTCGTAGTCGTTGTAGCTGAAATGCGCCGTCATCTCCCGCACCTTGGAGGGGATCCCACTGTCGCAAGGGGTGGTGGCGATGAACCAGTCGTCGTAACTGAAAAACGGATGCTCCCGGGCTATGGCAACCCGGCTGCGCCCGGTGTAGGCGCGCGCGATCTTTATGGCAGCGGTGGTCACCGTGGAACCGTTCTTGGCGAACTTGACCATCTCACCCGACTGCACCGTGTCGAGAAAAGCCCTCGCAGCTTCCAGCTCTATGGTCGCCGGACGCTGGAAATTAGTCCCCCTGAAGGCGGCCTCGGCGACCGCCTGCGCCACCGGCTCGTAGCCGTGACCGATGCAGACCGAGGTGAGCCCCATGCTGCAGTCGATGTACTCGTTGCCGTCCAGGTCCCAGACATGTGCCCCTTTGCCATGAGTGATCGCCGCTGGGGCGTTGAAGGGGAACTGGTCGTCGCCCTTGGAGTAAGTGTGGGCGCCGCCGGGGATCAGGTCGTGTATGCCTGCGGAAAAATTCCGCGATTCGTCGAATTTCGTGATGTTAGCCATGGTCGCCTCCATAAGGGCTATTTGACGCTCAGGTACATGGTGCTGTATCCGACCTCGGTGAAAGGAGCGGTCAGTTTTATCAGTTCGGGATTGGCATCCAGGAACCTGACTATCTGCAGGACCGGTATCCTCGGGGCCAGACTCTGAAACTCGCCGTAGACCGCTCTGCAAAGAGCCAGGTCCTCCGGGTTGTCAACCGTCAGCCGGAGATCCTTGCGCAGGAGTTCCGCCGGAGGATCCGCCTTGATGATCTTGAACAGCTCTGGATGCTCCCGGATGTACAAGCTGCAAAGCTCCGAGCGATGCTTTTTCTCCCCCCTGGCGTGGGACTCCTCCAGGGCCTTGAGCGCAATGATCTCGAAACCGCAGCCGTCGATAACGTCGTCCATGAAGCTTGCGTCCGCCTCTTCTTGTTGATGGCGGCGCCAAAGCTCCTCGGCCTGCTCGAAATAAAGAAAGGGGGACTCGCTGGTCACCCGGAAGATGTCCGTCGCGTGCGCGATCCCGCCACAGGCGATGAGCCGGGAGAGGACGTCGATCTGGTCCCCCACCACGTAGCGCAGCCCCTTCTCCTGGGCGATGGACTTGAACACCTCGTTCTCGATTCCTTCGGAGATGCCGAGGACGATCTCGTCGATGCAGGAGATGCCGCGCAGGCAGTCGACGATGTTGTCCAGGATCCGGACCCCCCTTTGAACGTCCAGGTTCTGGATGGGCTTGCCGTAAAGGCGCGATCCCTGGTTGCGGCAGGCAATTGCGGCGACAAGACGTCTTTGCATGGAGTCCCCCTGGTTCAGTGCAGGTCGCTTGGCGACAGCGGCGAGTTGGCGGTGAGCGCGTGCTTGATGGTCCTTCCGTAGACCAGTTCGAGATCGGTGACGGCGTTCTCTGCGGCGGCGCGCTTGAGCATCAGGTCGCAGGGGAGCAGTCGCGTCTCGGCAGGAAGGTCGCGACTGCACACCACGTGCCTGCGGATCATCTTGCGGTAGGCCTGCTCCGATGCAGCCATGCCGAAATCCTCCGTCGGGTTCGCCGCTCCGAAGGCCTCGGCGCAGCTTCGGATCACCTGGCAGAACTGGGCGAACTGATCCGGGTTCAGGGCCGACTCGTGGTCTTCCAGCTGCATGATCTGCCCCAGGGTGAGATGCTTCTCGATCACCCGCGCGCCCGCTCCCACGGCGGTCGAGGCCAAGGCGTAGCGGAGGGGACTCTCAGTAGGCGCGTGGTCCGCAAAGCCTGCGATGACCCTGGCATCGGCTGCGGCGCAGCGATCGGCGATCAGTTTGACCCTGGCGATCTGGTTGTCCTGGTTCGGCGTCGGGTAGCCCTGGAAACCCAACAGCACCACGACCTCCTTGGACGACAGCATCTCGATGGCTCGTTCCAGCTCGCTCAGGTGCGCCCCCCCCGCACCCAGGAGGACCCTGGGGACAGAACTCTGCGCGACCCTTTCCAGGAACCCGAGGTTGGAGATGTCAGTGCCGTGCAGTTTCACGACCCCAAGGCCGAGCCGTTCGGCGAGAGCGAGGCTGCGGTTCCCGAAAACGTCGAGGTAGAGCCTGATGCCGAGTTCGGCGGCGTAAGAGGCAAGGCCGCTCCAGACCTCGTCTGCCATCTCGAGGGAGCGGAAAAGGTCGTAGTACTTGTAGTCAGGGGTAGCCAACTCGTCCGCATACACCAGCTGGTACTTGACGGCGTCCGCACCAGCTGCGGCGGCGGCCTTCAACAGCAGGCGGGCCTGCTCCGGTTTCCCCTCGAATCCCTGAGCCAGTTCGGCGATTATTTCAATTTGCATGGTGAATTCCTGTCACTCTTGTTTGTGTGGTGGTTGGGGGTCAGCCTAGTTCGCTCCACCGGCTCGGGTTGACCAGGACCGGGTCGCAAGCAAAAAGCTCAGAGGGTATCCCAGAGGGGGGTGCGCCGAGAGAGTGGAGGATCTCGGTCAGCTGGGCAAGGCTGTCGACTCCGATTACGACCCTGTCTATCTGGGGGAATCCAAGGACGTAACCGATGCATGCTTGCAGCGGTGTCAGCTCGCTCTCCCTGAGCCACTCGTCCCAGCAGCGCCATTTCTTTTCCCAGCGGCCGAATTTCTCCGGCCGGGTCCCCGCTTCCATCAGGAGCAGCCCTTGCAGGAAGGCGGAGCGGACATGAAGTTCGGTCCCCTGCTCCGACAGCCGCGACAGCCAGCCGGATTCGATCAAGCGGCTGTCCATGATGTTGAACGGGGCCTGCACCATGTCGAGGGGATAGCGCTCGCAGATCAGGTCCAGCTCCGCCGGGTCGTAGATGGAAACGCCGACCTTCTCGACCACTCCCCGGCACTTCAGCTGCTGCAACGCGGCGAAGAGGCGGTCGCCGCCAGGCTCCAGGAGCTGATGCGGCCGATGCAGCAGCAGGCCGTACAGGCGCGTGACGTTTAGCCTTTCCAGCGAGGTATCGACCGAATCCTGCACCCATCGGAGCAGGTCTGCGCACCCTTCATCTGCGGCAGGAAGCTTCGAAACCACCCGCCAGTTCCGCACCCCGATCTCCCCCAGCCGTTTCTCGCTGTCGCCGTAAGCGATGGCGGTATCCAGGGTATCGATGCCGTGGGCGGACGCATGGTCGACAATTGCCCTCGCCGCGTCATCCGGCACCTGGCCCTGCTGGTTGGCGATGCCGTAGTCGAGCCCGAACTGCGCGGTGCCAAGGGCGAGACGCTTGCGGGACTCGTGAAGGGGCGGCATCGAGAGCGTCACGCCGCCACCTTGCTGTTGACCAGGTCCAGCATCTCGCCCACGTTTTTGAGCGTCTGCAGCTCTGCGGTGACGAACCGGATCTTGAAGCGCAGCTCGACGGCGATGACCAGGTTCATGTGGGTGAGCGAGTCCCAATCGTCTATGTCGTCTGCGGTGGTATCCCTGGAAAGGACGATTGCGTCATCATCGAAAACGTGGCGGAAAACCTGTGAAAGTTCGTCAAGTGTCACCATGCTGTATTAATCCTCAAGTGTGGAAATGTCGCCGGCATCCAGCCCGAGGTACCGGGCCTTCAATACGCGCCGCATGATCTTGCCGCTTTTGTTTTTGGGAACCCTCTCGACCGGGACGATCTCCTGGGGAATGGCCACGGAGGAAAGACGGTTCGCCACGTGCAGGCGGATCTTCAGCTCCAGCTCCGGGGTGTACTCCGACGAGGGATGAAGGTGGACAAACGCCACCACCTTCTCGAATACCATGTCGTCCGGCGCCCCGATCACCCCCGACTCGATCACCTCCGGCAGTTCCAGCAAGACACTCTCCACTTCGAAAGGACTCACCAGATGCCCGGAGGTGTTGATCACGTCGTCGCTGCGCCCAAGGAACCAAAAGAAGCCGTCCCGGTCCCGGAAGGCCCGGTCGCCGGTGTAGTAGTAGTCGCCGCGGAACCTCCGCCGGTAAATCTCTTCGTTGTTGAGGTAGGTGACGAACATGGAGTCCCACCCCTCTTTGAGGCAGAGGTTTCCTTCCTGGTTGTCGCCCAGCAGCTCCCCGTCGTCGGCGACGATCGCCGCTTCGATCCCCGGCAGGGAGGTTCCCATGGAGCCAGGCCTGATCTCCAGGCCGGGGCGGTTGGTGATCATGATGCCGCCGGTCTCGGTCTGGAACCAGGTGTCGTAGATCTCCTTGCCGAAAGTGGCGCGCGCCCAGGAAATCACCTCGGGGTTGAGCGGCTCCCCTACGCTGAAGATGTGCCTCAGCGCATCCAGGCGATAGCCCTGGTAGAAGCCGGGCTCCTCCCGCATCAGCATGCGGAGCGCGGTCGGAGCCGAGTACCAGACGGTGACCCCCTCCTCTTGCAGGATGTCGAACCAGATACCGGCGTCGTAGACGCCGCCGTAGTGGATCTGGGTCACCCCCAGGCTCCAAGGGCCGATGATGCCGTAGGAGGTGCCAGTCACCCAACCTTGGTCGGCGGTACACCAGAAGACGTCAGGATCGCCCAGCTGCAGCACCTCGCGCGCTGTCTTGCTCTGATGCAAGACGCTGCGGTGTACGTGAAGCACCCCCTTTGGCTTCCCGGTGGAGCCGGAGGTGTAGTGCAGCACGGAGGGGGTGTTGGCGGCGGTGACCGGCGCCACGAAGTCGTCGCTCGCCTGGGCCATGAGGAGCCGGTAGCTGAGGACGTCCTCCGAGAGGTGCTCGTCGATGTCGGTGACGATTACGTACGCCAGAGAAGGGAGCCGGTCCCGGATGCGCATGATCTTTTTGAGCATGCTTTTCTTGGTGACCACCCCTTTGGCCCCGGCGTCCCCCAAACGGTCCAGGATCGCCTCGTCGCCGAAATTGGAAAACAAGGTGCCGCATACCGCCTGCAGTTTCAACGTGCCGAGGAAACAGAAGAACTGCTCCGGCATTCTGGGGAGGAAGGTGAACAGGATTTCCCCGGGTCGGAAGCCGAGGCGGCGCAACACGTCGGCGAACCGGCTCGATTCCCGGTCCAGGTCGGCGAAGGTGTACTCCGCGCGCTCACGATGACCGGAGATCCAGCGGAAGGCCGTTTTCTCTCCCAGTCCCCGTTCGCACTGAAGGCGGGTGCAGATATGGCCTATGTTGTACTGGTCTTGCTGGATGATGCCCATGCTTGCCTCCGCCAAAGGGGCCTCCCCCTGAAGAGGGGCCTTAGCCCCTTCTCGCTCGCCGAACCGTCCCGTCTGCCGCAGGGCGCGACCGGTTAAAGGTGATCGTTTCCGGCGACCTTGCCGGCGTCCCCTCCCGTCAGGAAGCGGGCCGCACGGTCGGTGAACAGCGCGGCGCCGATCGGGTTCGCGTGGTCCGGATCGTACTCCAGCTTTTCCGCGTTCCCATCGCGCCACTTGTCGTAGTCGACGTTTTCAAGGTAACGGTTGACGTAATGCTTGTCTTTCAACCCGTACTCCTCCGCCTTCAGATTGACCACCCTTTCGGCGCACGACCCGAACTGGTCCAGCACCATTTGGTAATACTTCCGGACCTCGTCGGTGTAGTACGATTCGGCGAGAGGGCCGACGGGGATGTTCACGACCCACAATCTAGAACCGAGTTCTTTGACCGACCTGCAGACCTCGTCCGCCACGTTCTTTCCGAAATCCGGCAGCCGCCGCGCGCCCTGGGCCTTTTTCACCGCCTCGATCGACTTGGGGAGATGGCGGCGGATCTCACGGTCGATGGTCGCCTCGCAGGCATCCAGCCTGGGGGCGTGCAGCGTGATTGCCTCGTCCTGGGCCTTGGCGGAGGCGGGGAAAAGCTGCTTGTGCAGCATCTCCTTCAGGTAGGCCTCCGTCCAGAAGGTATAGGGGGCTCGTGCCTCGTCCAGGAGTGCTACGTGCATCTGGTTTTGCAGCGTCCTGTTTTCCGAGTCCACGAACATGTAGATGTTGGTCCCCAGGATTATCTGCTTGGGAGGTGTCTTCAGTTCCCGCACCAGCTCCATGATGTGGAGCAGCGTCTCCCCGGATGCCCCCCCCAGCATGCACCCGCCGACCCGCATCCCGGTGATGCGCTGCAGCCTTCTGGCATCCCACATGGTGTAGCTTCCGGAGTTGCCGATCAGCAGGATCTCGGGTTGCCGCGCAAGCAAGGTGGCGCAGCCGATCTTCGAGTTGTTGCGCAGGCTCTCCAGATAATCGGCCTCCGCTACCGGGCGGGACAAAATCCTGCGCCCGACGTACGGGTACGCCTGCCACACGACAACCACGGGGATACCGAGAAGGCAAAAGAAAATCAACAAGAACCGCTTGAATTTTTTGTCAACGCTCATCCACTAACCCCGCACTCAAAAAGCCAGGTAGACGAAAGGGGTCTGGTTGTACATGTTCAAGAGCACCACGATGAAGAGGCAGGCGATCAGGGCGGCCCAGGAGACGGTCGGGGACCACTCCAGGGACTTGAAAACGCCCCCGGACAGTGCGCGCTGCTTGTACCGGTACGTCGGCGCGTAGTTGCGCAGCAGCCAGTTCGAGTTCGGGCAGAGAAGTATCACGGCCAGGCCGGAAGCGGCGCACAAAACGAAGTGACGCGACAGTCCCACCACGGCACCTACCTTGCCGGGCAACGAAGCGGCCAATGCCGCCGTCCACTCCGGCCAGACCAGATCCCCCGAGAACATCTCCCTCAGGAAGGCGACCGCCTGCCCGAAACCGGCCGCACGAAAGAAAACGAAGGAGACCATGACGGTCACGAACATCAGCATCCAGCCGACGGGAGCCGGCAGGGAGGGCATCTTGAAGCTGCGCCAGGCGTGATTGGCGCTCAAGGCTATGCCGTGCACCAAGCCGAAACATATGAAATTCCAGCCGGCTCCGTGCCAGATCCCGGACACCAGGAAGGTCACCGTCGTGGGGAACACCACGGTGAAGAGCAACATCCGCAGGCGGCCGGAGCGGGCCGTCATTTCCCGCCGCGTGAGCCGGATCGCTATGGGGTTAAAGACGTGGTCCATGAAAAACCGCGTCATGGTCATGTGCCAGCCGCGCCAGAATTCGAGCAGGCTGGTCGCCCGAAGCGGAGAGTCAAAGTTCTGGGGAAGCCTGAACCCGAACATCCTGGCCGCGCCTATGGCCATGTCGGAGTACCCGGAAAAATCGAAGTACAGCTGTATCGTGTAGGCAGTGATGCCGGTCCAGGCCCCCAGTAGCGAGAAGGAGTCCTGCCCGACGGAGCCGAACACCGTATTGGCGGTCTGGGCGAAAGGCTCGGAGATGACGACTTTCTTGAAAGCTCCGATGCAGAAGAGAAAAAGGCCCACCGAAAGGTCCTCGTAGCGTGTCAGATGACCTTTCCAGTTGTCGTTTAGCTGTGCGAAGTACTCCGTGGCATAGACGATCGGTCCCGCCGTCAACTTGGGAAAGAACAAGACGAAGCTGAGGTAGTTCCAAGGTTTTCTCTCGGCCCGCCCCTGATGGCTCACCATCATGAGATAGGCGACCTGCTGCAGCGTATAAAAGGAGATACCGACGGGAAAAGCGGGCGGGACAAAGGAAAGATGAAACCCCGTCGTCTGTGCCGCAATGTCAAGCAGAAACAAGCTGTACTTGTAGTAAGCCAGGAAGAGGCAATTCAGCACAACCCCTAACTGCAGAAGAAGCGACTTCCTGATCCCCTGTGAAGAAGCGATAGCCAGCGCAACGGCGTAATTCAGCAAAGCTGAGACCATGATCAGGAACAGGTCTTTCAAGCTACCTGCAGCGTAGAACACAGCGGAAGCCGCCGACAGAAAAACCATCGCAGCGGGCGTAAGGCCCTTCCTGGTCAAAACGATCCAGACGGCCAGTACAACAGGCAGAAATATGAAGAGGAAATTGATGGATATAAAATTCATGGTCTCAGCAATCACCCCCAAAGGGAGAAGTGGTACGTTTCTATCAGGCAGTCACTCTCAACCCAGCAATTCTTTCAACGTCGCTATCACGAACTCCTGCTGTTCATCCTTCAAATCGTAGTAAAGCGGTATGCTCAACGCCTCCTGGTAGAATTTGAAGGCGTTCGGATAGTCCTCGGGTTTGAAACCCATCCTGCGGTAAAACGGTTGGGACGGAACCGGTATGTAGTGCACTTGAGTCCCTATTTGCCGTTCTTTGAGTTCCCGCATCAGCTGTCCCCTGTTCAGGCGGGTAGCTTCAAAGGAAATCCGGAGCGCGTAGAGATGATGTCCGCTCAGGGTGCGCCCTGAACTCTGCGCCGGCTTGCAGTGGCGCATCCCCGCAAACGCCTCGTCGTACCTGCTAACCAACTCGCGTCGGCGCGCGAGGAAGGCCTCAAGTTTCTTGAACTGCGACAAGGCCAGACTGCACTGGATGTCCGTTATGCGGAAATGGAACCCGAGTTCCTGCATCTCGTAGTACCAGGGATCGGGAATCCCGTTGGTCTCCGCTTCATCAGGCATCTGCAAGGGGTCCCCCTGCTTGTTTATGCCGTGGCTGCGCAGCCGCAGGAGCTTGCGGAAGGTCGCCTCATCGTTCGTGGTGATCATCCCCCCCTCGCCAGCGGCGATCGCTTTCACAGGATGGAAGGAGAAAACGGTCATAAGTGAGTGGTCGCAGCAGCCGACTCTCCGGCCGTCGGGATACGTCGCCCCCAGCGCGTGAGCCGCGTCCTCGATGATGACGGCGCCAGCCTGGTCCGCCGCCTCCTTAATGGCAGGCATATCGCAGGGAAGCCCGGCGTAGTGGACCGGGATCACGGCTCGGACATCGTCATTGCGCGTGAGGACCTCACGCAGGCTGTCAGGGGAGAGGTCGATGGTAGCGGGATCGATGTCGGCGAAGAGGGTTCGTCCTCCTGCGTACAGCGCGGCGTTGGCGCTGGCGACAAAGGTGATTGGCGATGTGATCGACGCAGTGCCCGGACCGACTCCGGCCACCAAGCTAGCGAGGTGCAGTGCGGCGGTGCAGCTTGAAACCGCGATGGCATACTTCGCCCCGACGTACTCAGCTACAGCATGTTCGAACGCCTCTATTGCAGGCCCCTGCGTAAGATAGCCATTTCTCAATACATCCACAACCGCCTGGATGTCGTCCTCGTCGATGTAGTGCCTTCCATAAGGGATCATAGGTTTCGCATCTCCCGGGCAAGCCCGCTCACTTCCTGTTGGTGCAGCGCAGCGATGTGGTCGTCGACTCCGCCGATGTTCCGGCCAAGGAGCCTGCAAAGTTTCCGGTTGGAAAGACTCATGTCATACGGTCGCCGGACCAGGGCAACCTGGTCCGCAAGCCTTCCAGCTCTTATGAGGCTCGCGTCAAGCTCGAACTCCTTGGCCACCTTGAGCCCGAATTCATACTTCGATATCCGCTCGTCTCCCACCACATGATAAATGCCGCTGACCTTGAGTTCGATCAGCTCGTGCACGGCCTTTGTTGCCGCGGCAATCAAAACAGGGGTGTAAAAGACATCCTGAAACAGGTTCAGTGGACGCCCCGACCTCAGACCGTCTATGATGACGTCACTGAAAGAGCGCCGATAGGTGGGGCCCCATCCGTAGAAGTTGGTCCTCACCACCAACGCCTGCGGGTGAGCTTCAAGAACCCGGATCTCAGCCTCTGCCTTGGTAAACCCATAAACATTGCAGGGACGCGTCGGCTCGCCTTCGTCCACCGATTCCACCTTGCCGTCGAAGAGATGATCGGTTGAGACGTGTACCAGCGGCAGCCCGAGGCTCGCGCATGCCTTGGCTACGTTGACGGCGAGTTCCACGTTGAGATACCGCGCAAGGTCGGGCTTAGCTTCGCATTCCTCGACACTGGTCAGCCCCACCGTGTGAACCACGACCTGCGGCTGAATCGACGCGAGGGTCCGGAGCAACTGGTCCGGAGAATCGAGAACGAGCTGCCGCGACTGGACACCAACCAGCGAGATCTCCCGCTCGTGCAGTCCCAGCGTGACTGAAAGGCGGTCACGTAGGGATAGCGCCCAGTTGAGTGCGAGGAGACCGGAGCCACCGGTGATAAGTGCGTTCGTGATCATGGGTGATCCTGGTAATCCACCGCTAGGCTCCTACTTGAGTGCCAGAGCGCTTTTCTTGATACTCTCAATGATCTTCCTGTCCTCGTCGGAGATCTTCGACAGGTACTCCTGCACGAACACGATAACCAGTGACGCCATGAAAGCAACCACGGTCGCGAAGATGACAATCCTGGAGCGCTGGGGCTTACTCTTCTCCGAGGGAGCCGCGGCCTCGTCCAGAACCTGCAGGGCTGAGGAATCCTTCGCCTCGGTCAGCTTGGCGATTTCGTACTGCTTGGTCAACTGGTCGAATACGGCTTCCTGCATCTTCAACTCCCGCAGCTTCCGCGAGTATTCAAGGCCGATTCCGGGGACATTCCCTACCGAAGGAATCCCCTCGCCGCCGCCGTTTCCTGCCATGGCCTCTATCTGCCCTTTCAACTTCCTGATGGCGCTCTGGACGACCTGCACTTCAGGGCTTTGCTCCGTCTGCTGACTGCGCAGGACCGAGAGTTCCACCTCTTTCACGGAGAGATCTGACTTAAGACGTGCGAGAGCGGTTAGGGAAGCGCTCGCCTGTGCATCGACCTGAATGATCTTGTTCTTCTGCGCGAAGGACTTCAGGTCGTCCTCGGCCGCTTTGAGGCTAATCTTCGCCAGGTCGAGACGCTTCTCCAGAAAGAGCCTCTCGGCCCCAACCCTGGTCAGGTTCAGCCTGACCGTCGCCCTTCCCAGCTCGTCAGCAAAGGCGTTAGCCAACTGAGCCGCACGTTTCGGGTCCTTGTCGTCGACGGTAATGGAGATGATGCCATCCTTCCCCGCCTGGACAGAGAGAGCGCCCTCCAGACTTTTGCGCACCGCGTCCGGCGAGGCTCCCTTGTAGACCTTCAAGAGGTCCAGCCGCTGCATGACGGCGTTGCTTACTGAGCGGCTCTTCATGATCCCGACGTAGAGGTCGCTTCCCCCACTGAGCCCTCCCTGGGTCAGCGAGGCCAGCCCCCCCTGGGAAAGCAGGGCGGAAAGGCCGCTCCCCCCCTCCCTTGGCGGAGGGAGTACCATGGCCGTGGCTGAGTAGATGTCCGGCAGGGTAAGACTGTAACCAACCGAGGCAACTATGGCGACGGTGACCAGCTTTACGATCAGCATCTTACGCTTGACAAGCACCTGCAAGAGTTCCAGAAGGTTTATCTCCTGCTCGTCCGCGTTTTCAACAAGGTTCTGCCTGTCCGTCATTTATAAATCCTCAAGAACAAGAGGTTGCCATCAATCGCTGCAGACATGTTCCATGTCTGAACCTCCGACTGGTCAGACACGCATCATGTGAAGGAGACTTAGAGCCCCGCCGCTACCAACACGCCGACCGTTACAGCAATATTCCCGATAATTGTAGCAACGTCCTTGATACTCCTAAGCCAAGCGGTCTTCTCGTACTGTCTCGGAACTATGACTGTATCTCCGGAATCGAGCGATTTGCTCCAGAAGGAGTTGTAGAACAGGAAGCCGTGAGAGTTGGCCTGACTGATGACGGAACCGTCAACCTTAACGACGTAAACGCTGTCGAGGTCCGCATCCCTTGTCACCCCTCCGACCTGGTTCAGGTACCAGTCCACGCTGCGGCCGCGCTGGGCCACGATGGTGTTCTGATTATATACGTCACCTATCACGTTCACCCCGCCGGGGTCGCTTGGAACCGTAAGCTGGTCCCCTCCCTGCAGTTCCAGGTCGTAGATGCTTCCCTGCAGTTCCTGCAGCGAGACTATCTCGAGCAGCATGCGCCCCTCGGCCTTCTTGGTCTTCAGCACGTCGACGCTGCGCATCAGCCCCTCAAGCGCGGCCTTGGAACCGGAGACTTCCTCGACGGAGGAGGCGGTCTGGGAGACGCTGGTCTGCAGTTTGATGATGTCTTCCTGCGCCTTTTGAAGGGACTCGTCCATCCGCTGCTGCTGCAGCTTTCGTGCGTTCTCCCTGGTAAACCGCGCCCCCTTGAGGTAGGCGAGGTCTGTAAATCCGCCTGCGCGGGCAATCACGGATGTGAGCCGCTCCCCTTTGTATATGGGGTAGGTCCCCGGGAAGACGAACTCGCCTTTCAGCGTGACGTAACGATCAGTCGCCTCGGCCCAGTTCGGTATCCGGCGCACGTTCAACTCGTCAAACGGCTCGAGCTTTATGTTGTCCCTTCCCCCGCTCATGGCATCGGCAACGTCAACGGAGATGGAATAGGAGTTGACGACGTCGCCGGAACGTTTGATCCTGGTGATTTCCGCGTTCTTCAGGTACGCGTTGAGCTTCACATTGCCCGCCTCTAGGAGCAGGTCGCGCACTGTCATGTTTTCCAGAAATTGGACCTGTCCGGGTTTCTGCACCTCTCCGCTCACTTTTACGAAGGGGAGCTCCTCCACATCTGCTCGGGCGAAGATCTTCACCCGGTCGAACTCTTTCAGTTCCAGATCGTGCGCAGGGTCGCCCTTGAGGGCACGGGAGACGTCGAAGAGAACGATCTCCTGATGCATATCGGGCGGGAAAAGGCGAATGATCTTGCCCGCTGCAGCGTGGTACCCGGCAAGCAGATTGTCACCTTTCAGTAGAGTGCTTACCTGCATCCCCGGCTTCAGTGCGTAATCGCCCGGGCGCAACACGTGCCCTTCCAGGCGTACGTAGTCGCGAAGGCTGCTATTAATGGCAAGCACCTTCACGAAATCGAGATCTTGAATCTTTATGCCAGCGATCAGTACGTCTGGGCTCTCGCCGTTAAGATCAAGGCTGAAGTCGGTAACTATTTTCTTCTCGTGCGCCTGCACACGGTACATCTGAACCCGCTGCAGGTACGCGGTCGGGTTTATGCCGCCTGAAAGAGCCAAAAGATCCTTTAGGCTGCCCTCGTCTTTGAGTTCATAGATGGCCGGCCGACGCACATTGCCGCCAATCCCCGCAGTACGTCCTAAGATCGGCACCAAGACAGTGTCACCGGCCTGCAACCGGATGTCTTTACCCTTGTCCCCTTTAAGGAAGAAGTCATACAGATCGACGGTTTCGACGACCTTGCCGTTTCTGTTGATCTGGATATTCCTGAGGCTGCCGTTCTTGGTCGGGCCACCGGCGACTGAAAGCGCGCTGATAAGGGTGGACAGGGAACTCACGTTGTAGTCGCCGGGAGAAACCACCTCCCCAACTACGTATACCTTGAGGACCCTCAGCTTCCCCATATTCACATTAAGTTGGAAATCCTTGTAGATGCGGGAAATCGTATTCTTAAACAGCGCCGGAAGTTGTCCGAAGCTCTGCCCGGCGACTCTCACCGCCCCCACCTTGGGAAGCACCACCTCGCCGCTGCGGTTCACCTCGAGTTCAAATGTACCGTCGATACTACCCCAAACGGTGAGCACCAAATGGTCACCGACGCCTATGATATAGTCGGAACCGACCGGCACGTCGGTCTGTGAGGCGAATCCTTCGGCCTCAGGACGGAAGAAACTGTACCCGAACTGGATAAGCGGCACCGCGCCTTGCTGCTGCAAGAGTGACTTATCTGCGGAGACAGAGTCCTCTCCCATGGCCCGCTCCAAGGCGGAAAGCTCAACCGGTTTAGTCACCTGCAGCGGGCCGCCTCTGGTCGACTCTCTGGCTGCGAGTTTTTCTTTACCTTCCGAGGACTTATCCGCTGCGGATTTGCCGTCCTCCGCCTTGGTGGAACCCTGAACTTGGGGGGCCTGTTGTTGCAAGCCCCTCTGACTCTTAGCATGTGCAGGAGCTTGAAAGTAATCCGATGATGTCTGAAACGAATTGGACGCTTTTGTTGTTGCTACGGGGGGCGCATCAGGCATTGACTCGGTCGAGGTCAAGGAGGCGGGAAAAGCTGTGGCAATTGATAATAGGGTGAGGATTGCTGCAAAAAGCAGGATTTTCTTCATGCTTATTTGTACCTCTACTTCATGAAGTGACTCAAGGCTCTGAACAAGCCGGACAGTGAAAGAACGATCGTACATGCAGCACAGGAAGC
>Ga0209212_1001253_pt1 | contig 42873 bp, 50 predicted proteins | sample RifGroC2_FD_183996 | JGI IMG/M metagenome (GOLD analysis project Ga0209212, IMG submission 183996) | Groundwater microbial communities from Rifle, Colorado, USA - Groundwater C2 (SPAdes) (version 2) | ecosystem: Environmental > Aquatic > Deep subsurface > Groundwater | place: Rifle, Colorado... | reverse complement strand
GATAGATGAGTTGCTGCCGAGCAATTGGAAACCACCGCTAAAAAAGGCGAAAATTGCAGAAGACGACATCGCCGCATAATTTTTTACAGGGGTGCATTTGCTCGGGAAGTTACGAAAAAACCATCTTCCCCATTTTCCTTTCAGTCCACTGACTTATGCGGCTGTTGCGGCCACTGCGAACAGAGCCGGATAGATGAGTTGCTGCCGAGCAATTGGAAACCACCGCTAAAAAAGGCGAAAATTGCAGAAGACGACCTCGCCGCATAATTTTTTGCAGGGGTGCATTTGCTCGGGAAGTTACGTTACTCCCAAAAAAGATAGCAACTTTACATGGCAGTGGGAAATCAAGGACAATGAACGCAGGCGTCTGCCTCTTACCGAAGAAGTCATTAAGCTGCTAACCGAACATCATGCCCAGCAGCCTGAAGGCTTTCCATATGTTTTTGTTTTGCCTCAAAGGTATGAATACATCCAAAAGCTAAGAAAACAAGGCAAATGGAATCAGCGTAAGGCATCGTGTCCTGCAAATAATTTCCGACGTCAATTCCAGCTGATTTTGTCGCACGCGGGTATTGAAGATGGCGAGTTCCATGACTTAAGAAGAACCTGTTTGACCAACTGGTTTAGAAACGGTCTGAGTGAATATGATGTAATGACAATGGCTGGTCATTCATCTTTTGAGACAACAAGGAAGTTTTATCTCGCCGTCAGAAATGACCTGATTGAAAAGACAAAAGCCGCAAGCAGCAAAGCTCTATCCGATATGTCTGTTGCAAATCTGTTGCAGTAGGGGTATTAGATAAAAAAAGCCTGCTATTGCTCGATTTCAACTCTTGCAACAACAGGCACTTAGCTAATAGCGGGGGCAGGATTCGAACCTACGACCTCCGGGTTATGAGCTTAATATAAAGCAAAATTACAACTTCTTATTTAATAACGAGTTATCCCTAAATCTCTACTTTATAGGTATTTAACTTAAATGTGCATGTTGAGCATATTGAGCATCACGTGCACAAAATATATGACAATTTAATGACAGTGAGCAAGTTGTCCGGAATTATACCACTCTTCAATTTAAAGCGCAATATCTTTTTTAAAAAAATATTCTGTAGTACCTTGTAAAAAAGTCGTCCACCCATCATGCCGCTCTTCTCGGAATTTCAACAATCCGCCGAGCCACTTATGGCCAACATCCTTATAGTAACAAATATAAACAATAATGTTTACATTTGTTACTTAATATGGTATTATACCTTTTAGTTACAGGAAAAGTGCTTTAAGGAATAGCCAATGATAGCTAATAAACAGAAAAAAGTAGAAGCCATCCAAAAGATCATTGCCCGGTATGTAGCAACTCACCCTGTGGGACGCAATCTGGCTCTCATCGGTGGATTTAGGTATCGCTTCCTAGATGCCAGCGTACGCATCTCAAACGATATTGATTATCACTGGGACGGAGACCTTAAGGAAAAACAAAGAAAACTTATAGATTCTTTTGACCGTGGTTTGCTTTTGGAAGTATCGAGGCTTCTCGGCTATTCCGGAAGTATCAGTGCACATACTGGTCCGGATGCCGATTCTCCAGTTGTGCAAATTGTGGATCTTTCTTTCTGGAAAGATGATGTGCCATATAGCCGCATAGAAATACCTGTTGAAGTAACGTGCATTAGATGTGCGGATCAAATTGAAGTTCGTACGGTAGGAGGTACTATATATGCGACAGCTTCGGAAGCAGACATGATCGAAAGTAAAGTTATCGCCATTTTCGGCAGAATAATGTTAAGACATCGCGATATTTTAGATGTATTTCTTTTTCAGGATCGCTTTCGTTCTGATTCTGCTCAAAGACTGAAATCAAAGTTGCAGGCGTTAAGGATGAATAATAAGGATCTTGAAAAAAAAATGTGCGACCTCCGGAAAAATTCTGATTACCATGCCAAGGCTATACAGGAAGTTATCGACACACAACTTGATGCCGAAGCAGCCGCTCAACTTAATGATACTGGTGGTGGAATAATAGTTCTCAATGCAGTTATGAACATACTGAATCGATATATTAGCATGGAGAATACTAATGAAAGCAATTGATTGGCAGAAAACGCTGCAAGAACAACGTGACAAATATCGTAAAGTTATTTTTACAGTAACAGAGCTGTCTAACATTTCCTCGCTGAATACAAAATCTCTCAAAGTGTCACTTTCGCGATTAGTAAATCGCAGAATTATACAGCGTTATACCAAAGGCCGATATGGTATGGCGGAATCGGTCATGATTGAGGATCTGGTGTCCTCTATTGATCCCGCTGCATATGTTACTGGAATGTATGCTCTTTACCGACATCAGTTAATTACTCAAGTACCGACAGAGATAACGTGTTTTACCAATCATAGGCATAATCGATCAAGAGTACGTGGTACAACCTTGGGGCAGATTGTCTTTGTATGTATCACCGATTCGACCTATTCACATCCGCAGAAAAATCTCGTCGCTTCACCGGAACAAGCCATAAGTGATTTTGTTTATTTGTGCCGAAAGCGTGGCATTTGCCCATCTGATATTGTAACGTTTCGTAATCTACATCGCTTGAATTTAAAGCTGCTTCAGAAGTATTTGAAAAAATACCCTGCCACTGTTAAGCGTGAAATGGAAAAACTTTTCCAGCAGTCTGGTGGTGGCATACTACAGTTGTAAGAATTGAGCAAAATATATGGCGTAATAGGCAAAAATTATAACTCCATAACTATATTTCATAAAATGAGTTAAAACCATTCTATACGAAATTAGTTGAAGCACAGATTCAGAATTATTAGAACTTTCAGGCTATGAAACAAAAATTATGGCTTACAATTATCACATGCCTTGCATATTGCATTGACAAAGAACTTTACAAGGCAATTGACTATCTAAAAGAACAGGTACGCATACCTAAAGAACTGCAGGAAAAAGATAAACGGATTTTGCTTAATAATAATCAACGAATGCGATTAGCAAGAAAAGCAAAAGAGCTGACCAGAAAGCTCCTCGAAGAAACATCCCTGCTCTTCTCCCGTAATAGGCAAAAATTATAACTCCATAACTATATTTCATAAAATGAGTTAAAACCATTCTATACGAAATTAGTTGAAGCACAGATTCAGAATTGTTAAAATTTTCAGACTATGAAACAAAAATTATGGCTTACAATTATCACATGCCTTGCATATTGCATTGACAAAGAACTTTACAAGGCAATTGACTATCTAAAAGAGCAGGTACGCATACTTAAAGAACTGCAGGAAAAAGATAAACGGATTTTGCTTAATGATAATCAACGAATGCGATTAGCAAGAAAAGCAAAAGAGTTGACCAGAAAGCTCCTTGAAGAAACATCCCTGTTCTTCTCCCCTGCCACTGTGCTTGGTTGGTACAGAAAGCTAATTGCCAAAAAGTATGATGGCAGTGCAAATATTCAGAAGAAAGTCGGCAGGCCACATATTGAGCAACAAACAGTTTATTGGATACTTAAAATCAAAACTGAGAATATGCTATGGGGTAGCCAGAAAATATGTGACTGTTTACAAGACCTTGGCTTTGACGTATCGAGAACTACTGTAAGAAATATTCTGATCGCAAATGGCTATGACCCCGAACCAAATACCAAATCCACGTGGAAACAATTTCTCAAAAGCCATTGGCATATTTTAACAGCATGTGATTTCTTCTCAATTGAATTGCTCACGATAAAAGGGCTTGTCAGATGCATGGTGTTATTTGCGATTGACCTTTCGACTCGCAAGGTCGAAATCCTGGGGATAAAACCTAACCCGGATGGTATTTGGATGGAGCAAGTAGCTCGAAATATGGTCGATTGCGAAGAAGGTTTCCTTAAGGGAAAGAAATATCTTATCCATGACAGAGACCCCTTGTATACGGCCACGTTCTGTACAATTCTGAAATCAGAAGGCATTGAATGTATTAAACTGCCACCGCATAGCCCCAATTTGAATTCTGTAGCTGAACGCTTTGTCAGAACTGTAAAAGAAGAATGCCTCAATCACCTGATATTGTCTTCTGAAGAGCAACTTGGATACGTACTCTCGAAGTTTCTTGATTATTACCATACTGGTCGGATACATCAAGGGCTTGGAAGAATAATTGATCCGATATACGGAAACAATACAGGCGATATCTTCTGCATCGAACGACTCGGCGGCCTATTGAAATCATATCATCGAAAAGCTGCTTAACAGAAAACTTCGATCATTATGAATCTGTCTCCGACAGTACCGGTCCGCCTTCAGTTCACTATGAACTTTGAAAAGAGCACTTTAAAAACATTGCAGCCACACATTTTTTCAATTCTTCGGTTGAAAGTCACTGCCAATTTGAGCAATAACGTGTGTGTATCGCTCACTTTACGGAAAGATGACTTTTTGCCTATTACGGGAATTGCCATTAGCGTAATTTCATTGAGATGATTTCTCAATTACAGGGCTGTCAATTGTAGACATCTATTACAATTTAATGACATATGCCCTATAGGCGACCAAAGGCAACCACAACTAAGTCGTTGCAATTGCCTTATTTACGTCAATAGCGGGGGCAGGATTCGAACCTACGACCTCCGGGTTATGAGCCCGACGAGCTACCAGACTGCTCTACCCCGCGATAAATTTTTCAACCAAAAGCGCAAGTTTTTTGCAAATTTTGTCAAATTTTTACAAATTTTTGCAAAAAAAACATCAAAAACCTTCAAAAACCTAACGGATTTTATCAAAAAACTCAAAAAATTACAAGCTTTTACGAATTTTTTTCGCAACTTCATCCGCTTTGCCCGGCGGGTACTTGCCGGCAGGCCAATGACTAAATACTCCATCGCCAGCCATTCTCGGTATTATGTGAAAATGCAAATGCTCAACAAGCTGGCCAGCCGCCCTGCCATTATTACACAAGACGTTATAACCATCAGCGCTGACAGCGTCAGAAACAGCTAACGCAATTTTGGGCAAAACCGAAGTCAACGCCTCAAAATACTTTTCACTGCAATTGTGAACTTCATCACAATGCTCTTTTGGAATTACAAGAGTATGGCCTGCGCTGACCGGCGCAATATCCAGAAAAGCCAAAACCATTTCATCCTCGTAAATTTTCGTACAAGGAATACTGCCGGCAACTATTTGACAAAAAATACAATCCATAATTCAAAAAAAGACTATTCTTCTTTTTTGTCTTTAGTTTCCGCTTTTTTGGCAGATTTTTTCTTTGCGACCTTTTTCTTTCCCTTAGTCTCTGGTTTTTCCAGATTTTCCTGGCCAACCAACTGGAGCAGGACGAGCGGAGTATTATCGCCAAGTCTAACTTTAGCAAGTTTTATGATTCTTGTATAACCGCCCTTTCGGTCGAGATAGCGAGGAGCCAATTCGCTGAAGAGTTTGCCGATTACAGTTCCTGTTTTTTCAACGCTGCCGTCAACGTCCTTAACAATGTCCCTGTTGCCGAGGATAGAGATGGCTCTTCTTCTGGCGTTAAGGTCTCCCTTTTTGGCGAGCGTGATGAGTTTTTCAGCAAAACTCCTGACGTGTTTGGCTTTTGGCAGAGTAGTGCTTATTGTTTCGTGCTCAAACAGCGAGGCTGCGAGATTTCTTCTCATCGCCTGTCTGTGAGCGCTGGTTCTATTAAGCTGTCCGCCTGCAATTCTGTGACGCATATTTTTACCTACCTAAAAAATTTCTATTCCTGGGCATTCATACCGAGCGAAAGACCCATATCTGCGAGCTTTCGCGTAATTTCCCGAAGGCTTGTTTTGCCAAAACTTCTAAGCTTGAGCAGATTAGCCTCTGAAAGCGAAACTAACTGGCCGACAGTTTCGATGTGGCTGGCTTCGAGGCAGTTGCTCGCTCTGACGCTCAATTCAAGTTCCTGAATCGACATCTTGAGCTTTGCTTCGAGCTGGTCATCAACTTTATCATGCGGCTGCGTCTCAACAAATTCAGCTTCTTCTGCGGTGTCGTCGCCGAGTTCAAAATACTGCACAAACGGATTGATGTGCTTTCTCAAGATTTTGCCGGATTCAACCATCGCCATTTCAGGAGTAATGGAGCCATTCGTCCATATTTCGAGAATCAATCTGTCGTAGTTGGTCTTCTGGCCGACACGAGTATCTTCGGTTTTATAACGAACACGAACGACCGGCGAATAAATAGCATCAATTTCAATTCTGCCGATTTCCTGTTCAAATCTGTCTTCTTCGGCAAGTCTCTCGATAGCGGCGGAATAACCTCTGCCGGTCTCGACGACCATTTCCATAGAAAACTTTACATTTTCGGTCAGAGTTACCAGGACGGCATCCTTGTTGATAATTTCAACAGAGGGGTCGCACTCTATCTGTGCTGCGGTAACAACGCCAATTTTGTTCGCTGAAACAGAAATAACTCTCGGATCACGAGTGGTTTTTCTAATAATCAGATTTTTGACATTCAGAACGATTTCCGTAATGTCTTCCTTAACGCCCGGCAGCGAAGTAAATTCATGGTCTGCGCCGGCGACCTTAATGTTCGTTACGGCAGCTCCCTCAAGCGAAGACAGCAGAACGCGTCTCAAGCTGTTTCCTATGGTCGTTCCAAAGCCATGCTCAAACGGCTCAACTCTGAATAAACCATATTTTCCCGTTGAAACCTGTTTATCAAGGTCAACACGGGTCGGCAGTTCCAACCCTCTCCAAGTCATTCTCATATTCGGCCTCCAAAAAAATGGCAATTGTTCTCAACAATATTCGCAGGCGGCCAAGCCTTCAAAATCGTTATCTGTTAATTGCCGGTTAGTAATTAAAAAAATAATTTAGCCACAGAGAACACAGAGTTCACAGAGATTTGTTTTAAAAATCATTGATTACTCTGTTCTCTAAATTTCAATATTCAATTTTCAAATCTTCCGAACGAGATTGCTTCGCTTCGCTCGCAATGACAAATACCGCTCATTAACATTCGCGGCTCTGATTACCGCTCCATTACTGTCGCGGCTCTGAACCCGCCGGCATAAAGCCGGGGGTTAACTATTTTTTTACTATTATCTTGAACAGAACTCGATAACGAGCTGGTCTTCAATCGGCAACTGGACATCCTGTCTTGTCGGCAGAGCAAGCACTGTCGCGGCGGGAGTATTCGCATCAAGCTGCAGCCACGGTTGAGCGGAGAAATTCGGATTAGTAGCAAGCTGCTCTTTGATTCTCTTTTTGCTCTTTTCAGCGGGCTTTACGGTAATTTTGTCGCCGATGCCGACTGTGAAATCCGGAATATCAAGTTTTTTGCCGTTAATGTAAATATGTCCGTGAGCGATAAGCTGTCTTGCGGCTTTTCTCGAAGCGGCAAAGTTCACCTTATAGACGACATTGTCGAGTCTTCTTTCGAGCAGGGTAAGGAGAACTTCTCCGGTATTTCCTTTTGTTTTCTCGGCTCTGGAGACGTATATCATAAACTGTCTTTCGCCAAGACCGTAGTATCTCTTGACTTTTTGCTTTTCACGGAAGCGGACGCCATAGTCGCTGCCTCTTCCCTTTTTCCAGCCGTGCATACCAGGAGCGAGATTTTTCTGTTTTTTCTCAATTGGGCATTTTGCCGTTTCGCAGCGAACACCCTTGAGCATCAGCTTCATACCTTCTCGCCGGCACAGCCTGCATGATGGATCAATCGTTATACGTCCCATATTTTAAAAACTCCAATTCAGTTATCAGTAAAAAATAGCCACAGAGAACACAGAGGACACCGAGATTTATTTTAAAAATCGCCAGTTATTCTGTTCTCTAATCTTTAAACTCTTCTTTTCTTCGGCGGACGGCAGCCGTTGTGCGGAATCGGAGTAACATCTTCGATAGAAGATATTCTCAAGCCCGTAGCCTGGAGAGCGGAAACGGCAGACTCGCGGCCTGAACCCGGTCCCTTAACTCTGACTTCGACTTCGCGAACGCCGGAACGCTTCGCGGCGTTTGCACATTTTTCAGCGGCTCTTTGAGCTGCGAAAGGCGTGCTTTTTCTTGAGCCTTTGAAGCCGACAGTGCCGGCCGAATCGCTGCTTATCGTGTCGCCATCAACATCGGTTATAGTAATCTGCGTGTTGTTAAAGCTCGCTCTGATATGAACGATGCCTTTTACAACATTCTTTCTGATTTTACTTTTAGCCATTTAATTAGAACCTTAAAAAAACTCTGCCACAGAGAACACAGAGATTGCTTCGCTGCGCTCGCAATGACAAAACTGATTATTAGCCGCGCATTTCTTTAACGCCCTTCTTGCCGGCGACTGTCTTACGTTTGCCCTTTCGAGTTCGAGCATTACACTGGGTCTGCTGGCCTCTGACTGGCAGACCTTTTCTATGACGAATGCCGCGATAGCAGCCGATATCTCTAAGTCTTGCGATGTTCTGCGAGACCTGTCTGCGAAGCTGACCTTCAACGAGATAGTCGCGGTCGATAATCTGCGCGATTTTGCTTACTTCGTCTTCAGTGAGCTTGCCGGCGTGAACATTCGATTCAATGCCAAGCTCTTTTAGAATTTTTTTGGCGATGAACGGTCCAATGCCGTGTATGTACAGCAGAGAAATGTTAATCGCTTTATTATTTGGTATATCAACACCAACTATACGAGGCATAATAGAACCTTTCTAAAACTTTTCAAATCAGCCCTGTCTCTGTTTGTGGCGGGAATTGGCCGGACAGATAACGCGTACAACGCCTTTGCGCCGTACAATTTTACAGTTTTCACATATTCTTTTAACGGAACTTCTAACTTTCATTTTGACCTCAAAATCTGTCAGTTTCTCATAACAATTCGACCCTTAGTCAGGTCATAAGGCGACATTTCGATAGTAACCTTATCGCCTGAAAGGATTCTGATAAAATGCATTCGCATTTTTCCGGAAACGTGGGCGATAATCACATGCCCGTTTTCTAGCTGTACTCTGAACATCGCGTTCGGCAATGTCTCAAGTATAGTTCCTTCAACTTTTATCGCGTCTTTTTTTGGCATATATTTTAGTATTCAATAGCCAGTAGCCAATAGTTAGTATATAAACATCAACTTAAAGTAAGCACTTCGCAGCCGGCGGCGGTAATCGCTATGGTATGCTCAAAATGAGCAGATGGTTTTCCATCGCGAGTAACAACCGTCCATCCATCGCTAAGCGATTTTACACTGCACGAGCCTGCGTTCACCATAGGCTCAACCGCGAGTATCATTCCTTCACGCAGAAGAATATCGTGCTTTAGCAGCTCGGCGTTGACGAAATTCTGGACTTTCGGCTCTTCGTGCATTTCTGTTCCGATGCCGTGTCCGACGAAATCTCTGACAACTGAAAAACCCTGCGACTCGACGTACTTCTGCATTTTGCCGGCAACGCTGCTCCATTTTATGCCCGGCCTGCTTTCTTCAATCGCAATGTCGAGCATTCTTTTTGTCGCATCGAGCAATCGCTGTTTCGTATCGCTGATGTTTCCGATCGCAATCGTCGTCGCCGCATCGCCGCAGTAGCCGTCAAGTTTTACGCCGAAGTCAACGCTAATGATGTCGCCATCTTTTAGAATGACTTTTTCGGACGGTATTCCGTGTACGACCTGTTCGTTGAGCGAAGCACATATCGCGGCGGGAAAATCTCTTTTCCCGCAGGGATTTTTTACGCCCTTGAACAGCGGAATGGCACCTGCCTGTCGGGTCATATCCTCGGCGATTTTATTCAAATACGCCGTGGTCATACCGACCGCTGCACAATTTTTTAATTTTAAAAGAACATCGGCAACAACCCTGCCTGCATTTCGCATCAATTCAATTTCTCTGCGACTTCTAAGGTTTATCGCCATTTTATTTACTTAGCCAATATAAGGCTTTCGAGATTTTTAATAATTTCAGCAGTTACTGCATCAATCGCTCTGTCGGCATCGACATCCAGCACTTCTCCGCCTGCGCCAGTATAATAACCGACCACAGCGGAAGTCTGCTGATGATACGTTTTAAGTCTTTCCCTTATCACATCGGGCGTATCATCGACCCTTTGCGTCAGCGACTGACCTTTACATTTATCACAGAATCCATCAACCTTCGGCTTGAGCGATTCAAGATGATAAACAGCACCGCAGGCCGGGCAGCTTCTTCTGCCGGTAATTCTGTTTTCAACGACGCTATCGTCAATTACCAAATTGACAATGGCATCGATACTATTTCCTTTTCGCTCCAACTCCCTGTCAAGCTCGGAGGCCTGAACAACCGTTCTTGGAAAACCGTCAAGAACACAATTGCCTTTTGCCTTTGTGATTGCGCCGCTCATCATTGCGATAATCAAATCGTCAGGCACAAGTTTGCCGGCATCCATAAAGCTCTGGGCTTTTTTGCCGAGTTCCGTCCCGGCGGTTCTTTCGCTTCGCAAAATGTCGCCGCTGGACAAATGCGTGAGCTTAAACCTGTCAACGATGCGTTTGCACTGTGTACCCTTGCCTGCGCCGGGAGGGCCAAGAAGAACGATTACCATCCTCTTGCTCCCTTTATCCTGCCGGTAGAACTAAAGCCTTCATAATTTCTCATTATCAGATTCGATTCGACTCTCTGAACCAAATCGAGCGAAACGCTCACAACAATAAGCAACCCTGTACCGCCAAAGAACGAAGCAACCTGCCAGTCAATCGACAGGCCGGGCATCTGCGCGATGACCGTCGGAACAACGGCGATAATCGCCAGAAACGCAGCGCCGTAGAAAGTAATTCGAGCCATAACGGTTTCAAGATATTCGGCGGTTCTAAATCCAGGCCGCAGACCGGGAATGAAGCTGCCGGAGTTTCTAAGATTTTTGGCCATTTCCTTCGGCTGGAACTGAACCGTCGTCCAGAAATATGAAAACAAAATAATCATAATTATATAGATAACATTGTAAGTATAAGCGCCGGGCTGCAGAGCCATAGCGATATTGCCGAGAATCGCCGAGTTGGCGAGCTTTTCAACGCTCAAAAGCTGACCGACTACAATCGGCGGAAACTGCATCAAACTCGAAGCAAAGATAATCGGCATAACTCCGCCGTGATTGATTCGCAACGGAAGATAATGCCTCTGGCCGCCATACATCTTGCGGCCACGCATTTGCTTTGCCTGCTGGACGGGAATTCTTCGCTGTCCCTGTGTAATTAAGATTGCACCGGCGACAACAAAAACAAAAGCAACTATAAGGAATAAAATTTTGGCCGGACCGTAAGTGCCGCTTGCTGAACCGGCGCCGACTGTCATTGATGAGTTTTGATATACTGTGTAAAGCGTGCCCGGCATTTGCGCGACAATACCTGCCATAATCAAAAGGCTTATGCCGTTGCCGATTCCATATTCGTCAATCTGCTCGCCGAGCCACATCAGGAAAACTGTGCCGGCGGTCATACCGATAGTACCCATAATGACAGTAGAACCTTCAAGACCCGGATAGGCGAAGGAACGCATCATCTTCATAAACATCATCGACTGCACAATACATATAGGCACAGTGAGATAGCGAGTGTATTCCTGAATTTTTTTGTAGCCGGTCTGGCCTTCGGCCTTGAGCTTTTTCAGGGAGGGCATAACTTCGCCGAGCAGCATCAATATAATAGATGCCGTGATATATGGCATAATGCCGAGACCGAAAAGACTGCTTCTTTTGAGGTTACCGCCGCTAAGCATCTGAAGATGTTCCAGTGCCCTGCCGACCGGACTGCTCTGGTCGCGATTCTCCGAAGCGCCAATCATCTTCTGCTGGTCAACGCCAGGCAAAGGAATGTGGAAACCAATCCTGTAAATAATCAGCAGCGCTATAGTGAACAGCACCTTGTTCCTCAAATCAGGAATCTTAAAGATATTTACAGCAGCATTAAACATTTGTCTTCCTTGTCAAATTATGCGACCACCTTTGCAACGCCGCCACAGCTTAAAATTTTGTCGTGAGCGGTTTTGCTGAATTTATGTACATTGACATCGAGCTTTTTTGTTAGTTCGCCATCGCCAAGCAGCTTTACTCTGCTGTCTGCACTGCTGATGAGGCCGGCGCCGAAAAGACACTTTGCGTCAACGACCGCGCCGTCTTCAAATCTGTCAAGCTGCGAGACGTTGATGACTTCGTACCGCGTTGTAAAATTAAAATTGTTGAAGCCGCGTTTCGGCAAACGTCTGTACAACGGCACCTGCCCGCCTTCATTGCCAAGTCTCGATTTACAGCCGGATCTGCTGCCGCCGCCCTTATGGCCTCGAGTACTGGTTTTGCCATGTCCGCTGCCAACGCCCTTGCCGACGCGCTTGCGCTTTTTGTCGTGTCCTGCTATTGAAGTTATTTCATGATTCATCATGATTGTATCACCACCTTTTTACCGCTTCTACCGTTATGCCGCGGATGTCGCTAAACGCCTGCGGGTCACGAAGTTTTAACAAACCATCCATCGTCGCTTTTACAACATTCTTAGTCGTCGTGCTGCCATAAACTTTCGTCAGAATATCGTGTACGCCGGCCAGTTCGAGAACTGCTCTTGCGCTTCCGCCGGCGATAACGCCGGTGCCGGGGCTGGCTGGCAGCATTTTAATTTTAGTCGCTCCAAACCTGCCGATAATCTGATGAGGAATCGTCTGGCCGTAAAGCGAGACGTGCTGCAACTGTTTCTTCGCGTCTTTGACAGCCTTTTCGACGGCCTTTGGCACTTCTCTTGCTTTGCCGTAACCGATGCCGACAGTGCCTTTTCTGTCGCCAACAGCCACCATAGCGCTGAAACTGAAACGCCTGCCGCCTTTTACGACTTTAGCGCAACGGAAGACCTTAACGACGGTGTCTTCTATAGCGCCTTCCTGACTAACCATAAATCTTGAATCTTCAGCCAATTTTAATCTCCGATTTTGGGCAATTAGCTATTGCATTAAATACATTTAGAAAACTAAGCCTGCTTCTCTGGCGGCCATAGCGAGAGCTTTAACTCTGCCGTGGTACATAAAGCGGCTTCTGTCAAACCTGACAGCCTTAATTCCGACCTGCATAGCCTGTTTGGCAATTTCAGCGCCGACGATTTTGGCGGCGTTGATGTTGCCGGTTTTTTTCAGACTTTCGCGAAGCGAAGGCTGTTTAGTTCCTGCCGAAGCGAGCGTAACGCCTGCGATGTCGTCAATAATTTGAGCGTAAATGTGACGGTTAGACCTGAATACGCTTAATCTTGGTCTTTCCGGAGTACCTACGACATTTTTGCGTACTCTGAACTTACGTCTGACTCTCGCTTTTTTTATTACATCAATCTGCATTTGCAAATCTCAAAAAAATCACTTTAATTTTTATTATTTCAGGCTATACGAGCCTTTTATTTTCTACAATACTAAGCAGCGCCGCCTGCAACAGCCTTACCGACCTTACGCTTAACGTGCTGGCCTGCAAACCTTATGCCCTTGCCCTGATACGGTTCAGGCGGTCTGACCTTTCTAATGTTTGAAGCAAACTGGCCAAGTTCCTGTTTGTCATATCCCGTGAGCGTGAATTTCGCAGGAATATCGTTTCCTTTTGTGGCAGGAACATCAATCACGGCTTTTACGGTTTTTGGTATTTTCAGTTCAACAGGGTGGCTGAAACCGACGGTTACGACGATATTTCCAGCCTGTTCCTTGACGCTGTAGCCTGTGCCGTAGATTTCGAGTTTTTGCTCGAAGCCTTTGCTGACGCCGATTATCATATTGTTAATCAGCGCCCTTACTGTTCCGTGCATAGCTTTTTCGAGCTTAGCCGTTGGCGCCAGGTTGACAACGGAAACGCCATTTGTGCCGTCAACGCTGACTTTTATATTGGGATGAGATTCTATCGAAAGCGTGCCTTTGGGGCCGCTGACTTTGACCATCCTGTCAACAACATCAACCTTTACGCCTGATGGAACGCTAATTAGTTTTTTACCTATTCTGCTCATTAACTCACCGTACAAAGTATTTCGCCGCCGATATTTTCGGCTCTGCATTGTTTATCAGTCATTACGCCTTTATTCGTTGAAATCACGGCGATACCCATACCATTGACAACGTTCGGCAGCTTATCAACTGCAAGATATACTCTCTTGCCTGTCTTGCTGATTCTTTTAACTTCGGTTATCACCGGAGAGCCGTCGAACGCATACTTAAGCTGAATCTTTATAAAGCCCTGGCCTGTGGCATCGTCTATTTTATCAAAGCCTTCGATGTATCCTTCGGTAAGCAGCACCTGCGCAATACCGCGGCAGATTTTCGACGCTTTGACTTCAACGTTTTCCTTGCCTGCAAAAGCAGCATTTCTTACTCTCGTAAGCATATCCGCTATCGGATCACTGTGCATTTGACAAATTCCTGTAAAAAAACTTTTAAATCTAAATTTTACCGCTCATTTACATTCGCGGCTCTGTTAACACCCTGCGCTGTCGCTTGGGCTCTGAACTATTAACTACCAGCTTGCCTTTTTGAGGCCTGGAATTTTACCTTCGCCGGCGAGCTTTCGCAGACACAGACGACATATTTTAAACTTTTTATAAACCGCATGACTTCTTCCGCACAACTGGCATCTTGTATATGCCCGCGTGCTGAACTTTGGTTTTTTTTTGCTTTTATTAACAAGAGCTTTTGTTGACATCAACTACTCCCTGAAAGGCATACCAAACAGTCTAAGCAGTTCTCGCGCCTGGTCATCTGTCTGGGCTGTCGTAACAAATGTAATATTCATACCCTGGGTTGTCTCAACCTTGACAGGGTCAATTTCCGGAAATACGGTCTGTTCGCTCATACCGAGGGAATAATTTCCCATACCGTCGAAACTCTTCGGGTTCAGACCTCTAAAGTCCTTAACTCTCGGAATAGCGAGGTTGATGAGTCTGTCCATAAACTCATACATTCTTCCGCCGCGAAGCGTAACCTTCAGGCCGGTGTTTTCGCCTTCTCTGACCTTAAAGTTAGATACGCTTTTTTTGGCTTTGCATATCTGGGGCTTCTGGCCGGCAATCATCGTGAGGTCAGCCAAAGCAACTTCGAGGAACTTCTTGTCCTGCGTAGCCTTGCCAATGCCCATAGAGATAACCACCTTCTCCATTCGGGGTACAGCCATAGAGCTTTTGTACTTATACTTTTCCTTCAGAGCAGGAACTACTTTCGATTTATAGAGGTCGCTTAACCTTGCCATTTTTAAAACCTTATTATGTTTATGTTACTTACCCCCGGCATAAAGCAGGGGGCTAACCATTTTTATTAGTCGGCTTTTCTAACAATACCGATTTCAGTGCCATCGGTCGCGATGCGTTTCTTTTCGCCTTTTGCACCAACGACAAACTTAACTCTCGTACCCTTTGAAGTCTTCGGATTGACCGGCTGAACATTACTAATATGCACAGACTGTTCAATCTGAATTCTTCCGCCCTGCGGGTATTTTCTGCTGGGCTTGACGTGTTTGTATCTTCTGTTGACAGATTCGACAATCACTCTGTCTTTTGAAGTAATAACACGCATTACTTTCGCGACGGTGCCTTTACCTTCGCCGGCTATCACTTCGACCGTATCGCCTTTTTTTACATTTCTTGCCATAACTTAAACTTTCCTATTACTCCCTGCGCTGTCGCTTGGGCTCTGTTCTCGTTTTTGCATCCTTAAACGACTTCGCTGGCTAAAGAAACAATCTTCATATAATTTTTCTCTCGCAGTTCTCTTGCTACTGCGCCGAAAATTCTTGTTCCAACCGGATTGCCTTCAGCGTCTATAATAACGCCGGCGTTACTGTCGAACCTTACATAACTGCCATCGGGTCTTCTGATTGGATGTTTGGTTCTGATAATGACGCATTTATACGTTTTTTTTCTGTCAAGCTGACAGGTCGGCAGCAATTTTTTTATGGCGACGCAGATAATATCGCCCACCGCGGCGGCGCCGCGAGTGGATTTGCCCAGCTTTGAACTGGTTTGGCCGTACACCATAATGCACTGCGCCTGCTTTGCGCCGGAGTTATCGGCGATGTCTATATATGCTTCCTGTTGAATCACGCTTTATCCCTTACAGTTATTCTTTTTCTACCGCTTTTTGAACGACATTAAGAAGTCGCCATGACTTAGTCTTGCTCATCGGCCTGCACTGCGCAACTTCGACAACATCGCCGACTTGAGCGACATTCTGCTCATCGTGAACGCCGAACTTCGTGCGCCTGTTCATAAACTTGCCGTACACAGGGTGCTTAATCCTGTAGTCAATAACAATTCTGATGCTCTTGTCGCCGCTGCGGCTGACAACCACGCCTTGTACAGTCTTTATTTGTTTTTTTTCGGCTTGCATTTATTTTTCGCCCTTTAACTGGCTTTGTCTGATAACGGTCTTAAATCTTGCGATATCCTTTTTTATGTTCTTGAGCAAATGCGAATTTTCAAGTTTCTCTGTAACAGCTCTTGTTCTCATATCGAAAAGCTGCTTTTCGAGGCTCGTCAGTTCGCCTGCCCATTCATCCGCTCTCATTTCTCTTATTTTTGCTGTTTTCACGCTCTATCCTTATCCGATGGCATGTTTTCTTGCGACTAATCTACACTTTACGGGCATTTTGTGAGAAACTCTCGAAAATGCTCTTTTTGCAACGTCTTCGGTAACTCCGCCAATTTCAAACATTACCGTTCCCGGCTTGACACAGGCAACCCACTGGTCAATTTCGGCTTTACCTTTACCCATTCGAGTCTCAAGCGGCTTTTTAGTTATCGACTTGTGCGGAAATATTCTGATATAAACCTTGCCCACATTCTGAAGGAAGTGGGTGGCAGCCACTCTGCCCGCCTCAATCTGCTTGCCTGTAACCCAACTGGTTTCGAGAGACTGCAGACCGAATTCGCCAAAAGCGACGTAGTTCATCCGACAGGCATTGCCTCTCATCTTGCCGCGCTGGCTCTTACGATATTTAACTCTTTTTGGCATCATTGCCATAGTAATACCTTTTCAACTATGATTGCTATTCGCTTTTCGGAGTCGAGTCCTGCACTGCCGCGGGGGCTGCATTTTCGTGGGCTGCCCTTGGAGCGTTGTGCGACGGTTCTCTGTCTCTTGAATACATTCTTGAACGCGGCTTTCTAAGAGTTTTTCTGCCAGGCATCTCTTCAAGCTGCGTTCCGTATTTACCTTTGTAAATCCAAACCTTTATGCCTATTACACCATAAGTGGTAATAGCGCCGACATGAGCGTAATCAACGTCGGCATCAATGGTATGCAGCGGAATGCTGCCTTCCATTTGAGTTTCGCATCTTGCGATTTCAGCTCCGCCAAGTCTGCCGCCGCACTTAATCTTGATGCCCTTTGCGCCGGCCTGCATTGCAAGCTCGCACTGCTGCTTCATCGCTCTTCTGAAAGCGACTCTTTTTTTCATCTGCTCGGCAACCGCTTCGCCGACTAACTTCGCATCAAGAGAAGGCTCTTTTATTTCAATAACATTTACGAGCACCTGTCTGTCAATCAATTCTTCGAGGTCGCCTTTGAGCTTGTCAACTTCTGCGCCTCTCGGGCCAATTACAATACCAGGCCTTGCGGTGTGAAGTGTAACCTTAACTTCGTTTCTTGTTCTTGCTATCTCAACCTTCGATACCGCGGCGAACGGAGGCTGCTTGTTAAACTTCGTATCGACATAGTTTCTAATCCGCTGGTCTTCAACAAGCATCTGTCCATAATTGGCTTTCGGAGCAAACCATGTACTCTGCCACGGCAACCTAATGCCTGTCCTGAACCCTATCGGCTGAACCTTCTGACCCATATCAAGTCCTTAATACTGCTTCTATTTACTATACAATTTCTGTTACAGCCACGTGAATATGGCTGGCCATTTTTCTAATTGAATGCGCCCTGCCTCTGTCTTTGGCAATCCATCTCTTTGTGCCGACCCTTACGCCTGCGCCGTCAACCTTCGCCAGACAGACATAAAGATTTTCGACATCGGCCGAATCTTCATCTGCGCTTGCGATTGCGCTCTTGAGAGCCTTGCTTACGGTGTCGGAAGCTCGCTTGTGAGTGAACTTGAGCAGGTCAAGAGCCTCCTGTGCGCCGCGACCATAAATAAGCTGCGTAACAAGTCTGGCTTTTCTTGGCGAACTCGGCGAGTATCTGACCGAGGACTTCCACTGCGAAACGCCGACAACATCAACGCCAAGACCCGAGGCGAGAGCTTCGATATCGCTTTTTCTGGGCAGAGGTTTCATCAAACCCTTGCGCCAATTTTTTATGGCAGAAGCCGCCTGCTTTTCGGTTAGACCGGCTCTTTTGAGCCCGGTCGCCAAATCGGCGACGCTTTTGCCTGTACTTTTGATAAGATTATCAAGTTTGCTTGCACTTAACATCTGTTATGCCCCTGCCGCTTTATTGCCTGAATGGCCTCTAAATGTGCGAGTTATAGAAAACTCGCCCAGCTTGTGGCCGACCATTTCTTCACTGACGAAAACTTTATGAAACATTTTTCCGTTGTGAACCATAAATGTATAGCCCACAAATTCCGGAACTATTGTACTGCGTCTTGACCATGTTTTAATCGGGTCTTTTACGCCCGTCTGGCGCTGCTTAAGCACTTTCTGCAGAAGACTGTCTTCGACAAACGGACCTTTTTTAAGCGATCTTGACATTTATAAATTACCTCAAACTAATTAGAGAACTAACTGCTGGCCTCTGCCGGTTTTTCTTCTTCTGATAATTCTCTTGTTGCTGTTCTTTCTTGGATTACGCGTTTTGCCGCCCTTTGCCAGAACGCCTCTTGGCGAACATGGATGTCTTCCGCCGTTGGCTCTGCCTTCGCCGCCGCCCATCGGATGTGCGACAGGGTTCATAGCTTTGCCGCGAACGTGCGGCCTGATGCCCATATGACGCATTCTGCCGGCTTTACCGATTTTTACGTTTTGATAATCAGGATTGCTCAATCCGCCAATCGTGGCTCTGCATTCAACGCGAATCATTCTCGTTTCGCCGCTTGGAAGGATGACCGTAGCCCATTCGCCTTCCTTAGCCATAAGTCTTGCGGAAAGGCCTGCGCCTCTTACGAGCTTGCCGCCCTGTCCTGCGGTCATTTCGATGTTGTGAATTTCAACGCCGACCGGTATAGCGCCCAAAGGCATCGCATTGCCGACTTTCGGCTCGACGACGGCTCCGCTTTCTATCTTCTGACCAACCGTCAGCCCCTGCGGAGCAAGTATGTATCTTTTCTCGCCGTCCTGATAACCAACTAAAGATATAAAACAATTTCTGTTCGGATCATATTCGACTGTTTCGACTATCGCAGGAGAAGTGTCCTTGTTGCGTTTGAAGTCGATGATTCTGTAAATCCTCTTTGCGCCGCCGCCTCTGAATCTGACAGTGGTCTTGCCGCTGTTGTTCTTGCCGCCGGCTTTTTTAATCCTTTTGCAAAGGCTCTTCTGCCGACTGTCCGTCGTAAGCTCGGCGTAATCATTAACCGAAGCATTTCTGCGTCCGTTTGATGTTGGTCTGTATATTCTAATGCCCATAATTATCTATTCCTATGTGTTAGAACAGGTCTATGTGATGCTGCTCGTCAAGCACTACGACGGCCTTTTTCCAATCCGACCGTTTGCCCATAAATCTGCCGCGTCTTTTCGGCTTTCCCTTGCGGTTGGCGGTTCTGACATCGGTAACCTTAACGCCATAGAGCCGTTCGACCGCGCCCTTAATCTGAATTTTGTTGGCCTTACTGTTGACCTCGAACGCATACGCATTTTTCTCGTTGGCAAAATGCGTGCTTTGCTCTGTAATCAACGGCTTTATAACAATATCATGATCGTCCATTTTTTATATCCATCAACCAACTGATTCTGTTTTTTGATTTTTGCTGCCGTCGATAATCGCCAGCAAAGCTTCTTTCGTGAAAAGCATTTTCTGCCTGTTGCAGATGTCGCCGGCGTTCAGGTCGCTTACGTTCATAACGGCAACCTTCTGCACGTTTCTTGCCGACTTGTAAAGATTGTCGTCCGGCTGATTCACTGTAACTAAGCAGCTTCTGTCAATTTTGAGATTGCCGAGTATGGCAACAAAATCCTTCGTCCTGGGCTTTTCGATGCCGAACTGGTCGATAACAATGACATTGCCCTTCATCAGCTTTGAAAGAATCGCCGAACTTGTCGCCAATCTTCTCTGCTTTTTAGGCATATCCTGCCTGAAATCGCGAGTTACTTTCGCGAAAGCGACACCGCCGCCCCTTCTAATCGGAGTTCTGACAGTACCGGCACGAGCATTGCCTGTGCCTTTCTGCTTATATAATTTTCTTGTCGAGCCTTCGACCAGGCTTCTGTTCTTCGTGGCAACAGTTCCCTGACGCTTGTTGGCGTGGTACATCACGATTGCCTGCTTGAGCAGCGCGTGCCTTACATAGCCGCCGAGCGTCGTCTCGTCCACATTAAGGCTGTCGATTTCCTTACCATCTTTATTATGTACAGCAACGGTAATCATAACTATTTATTTCCTGCCTTTGCTTTGCTTTACAATGACATATCCGCCGCACGGACCTGGTATAGCGCCTTTTACAACGAGAAGATTGTTCTCGGTGTCAACGCTCACAAGGGCGTGATTTTTGACGGTAACACGAGCAGTTCCCATTCTGCCGCCCATTCGCTTGCCTTTTTTAAGGTTTCCGCCGTGGCCTCTGTCGGAAGCGTGGCTGGATATCGAACCGGGAGCTCTGTGCTTTCTTTCAGTACCATGACTTCCCGGGAAACCGCCGAAGCCATGCCTTTTCATAACGCCTGCCCAGCCTTTGCCTTTGCTCGTGCCGACGACATCGACAAACTTGACTTCAGCAAAACCTTCGACGGTGATTTTGTCGCCGATTTTGTATTCAGCCTGCTTTCCTTCGAGATTACATTCTTTAACAAATCTCTTTGGAACATCGTTGGCTTTTTTAGCGTGACCGATTGCCGACTTTATTTGACGCGACTTTTTTACATCTTCAAAACCCATCTGGATAGCTGTGTATCCATCGGTTTCGGCTGTCTTTACCTGTGTAACGGTACAAGGGCCGGCCTGTATAACGGTAACCGGAACCATTTTACCGGCCTCATTATAAACCTGCGTCATTCCGACTTTTTTGCCAAGAAGCATCATATTGTCAAAAAACCTTTTTTCTAAACCCAAAAACAAAAACGTAAAGCTCTACATAGCTTTACGTTTATTAAATACGCATTATGCCTTAATTTTCACGAATACGCCCGCCGGGACTACTAATCTGTTGAGAGCCTCAACGGTTCTGGCGTTGGCTTCAAAGATGTCGATGAGACGTTTGTGCGTTCTCATTTCGAACTGCTCGCGACTCTTTTTGTCAACGTGAGGACTTCGCAAAACTGTATATCGCTCAATCCTCGTGGGCAGCGGAATCGGTCCGCTGACTCTGGCGTTAGTCCTGCGAGCCTGCTCAACGATTTCCTTTGCACTGACATCCAGCGCACGCGGGTCATACGCTTCCATTCTGATACGAATCTTTTCTGTTTCAACTGCCATATTAGTTCTCTAAATAAGCATTCAAGCCAAAATTTCAAATTTTTTCGCTCAATCGCGGCAATCCCCGCAAAAGGCTAAGGGGTAGCAAAATACCCGCTATAAATTCAAAAATCAAGTAAATAATGCTGAAAAAAGGGTTTTTTTACAAAAAACAGCTTTTCCGCGTTTTCACTATCAAAAACAAGGACATTATAGGTCCTAATCGATTCACGATTATCAATCGCGAATCTGAGTTGCCATAGTAGTAATACTATAGATATGTTTATCAGTCCAACTCAGAACACGCATGACGCGTTGCCATGCTCGCTACGACTGAAGGAAAGGAGTATATACCATACCCCGAAACATTCGTCAAGAGGCTGCAAGAATTTTTTCTGCAATTTGTTCAGGAACTTTTTCGTAGGTACTCGGCTCCATTACAAAACTGCCTCTTCCGCTGGTCATACCGCGTAAATCACTGGAATATCCAAACATCTCGGAAAGAGGCACTTTGACATCGAGAACTCGCATTTTGCCGTGAGCTCGCGTATCGTAAATCATACCTCTCTTGCTTATGATATTGCCCTGAACCACGCCGTAATCGGATTCAGGTATAATAATTTCAACCTTCATAATAGGCTCGAGCAGAATAGGCTTTGCCCTTCTCATACCCTCTCGGCAGGCCAAAACGCCGGCCTGCTCAAACGCCATTTCGGAAGAATCGACCGTATGGAAAGAACCGTCAATCAGGCAGACTTTAGCTCCGACAACAGGATACCCGGCCAATTCGCCGCTTGTAAAGGCCTGCATTACGCCGTTTTCGATGGGAGAAATATATTCCCTCGGAACAGAACCACCGACGATTTTATTTTCAAAAACGTTTTCTTTGCTGAAATGACCGCTCTCGTCATAAAGAGGTTCAATCGTAATAACCGCGTGACCGTACTGGCCTCGACCGCCTGTCTGGCGAACGAATTTGCCTTCGGCCTCGGCTGTGCCTGTGATAGCCTCGCGATAGGCGACTTTCGGCCTGCCGACCCGGACATCGATTTTCATATCTCTTGTCAATCTGTGCTGAAGCACCTCAAGATGCAGTTCGCCCATACCGCTGATAATCGTCTGGCCGGTTTCCGGGTCGTACTTGCATTTGAAAGTTGGGTCTTCTTTTCTTAAAGCCGCCAGACCTTCGCCGAGTTTATCTCTATCGCTGCCGCTGGCAGGTTCAATCGACATACTTATAACGGTTTCCGGGAAAACGATGTTTTCGAGCATAACGGGGTGTTTGGTATCGCAGATGGTATCGCCTGTGCCGACATCTTTCAGGCCGATACAGGCAACGATATCGCCCGCCTTCCCTGCTTCCACGATTTCTCTTGTGCCGGCGTGCATTCGGAACAGACGCGTAATATTTTCTTTTTTGCCGTTGTTGGCGTTTAAAACTCTTGTGCTGCCCTTAAGCGTTCCCTGATAAATTCTTAAGAAATAAAGGTCGCCGTGCTTATCGTTGACGATTTTGAACGCAAGCGCAGCCAGCGGCTTATGCGAATCGCACATAATCGGTATATTCATTTCCTTCTGGCCGGGGCTGTGACCAAAAACTTCGGGCTTATCGGCAGGCGAAGGGCAATACATACCAACCGCGTCCAAAAGCGGCTGAACGCCTATATACTGCAATGCCGAACCGAACAGCACCGGATTTAGTTTATTGGCAAGCATTCCCTTTCTGACGGCGTTATGAATCATATCTTCCTCGATATGTTCATCGTGGATATATTTTTCCATCAGATGTTCGTCGAACTCGGCCAGAGCTTCAAGCATATCGTGCCGCCAGTGAGCGACAGCGTCTTTGAATTCTTCCGGAATCTCTTTCTCTTCAAAACTTGCGCCGAGCTTCTCGTCTTTATAATAAATCGCCTTTAAGCGAATAAGGTCTATAACGCCCTGGAACGTGGTATCGGCACCAATTGGTATTTGCAGGCAAACCGGATGAGCGACAAGTTTATCCTTGATGCTCTGCACGCTCATTTCAAAATCAGCGCCGGTTTTGTCCATCTTATTGATGAAACAGATGCAGGGAACTTTATATTTCAGCCCCTGTCTCCAGACGGTTTCGCTCTGCGCCTGAACGCCTTCGCTGCCGTCAAAAACGGCAATCGCCGCGTCAAGCACTCGAAGCGAACGCTCCACCTCCGCCGTAAAATCAACGTGGCCGGGAGTGTCAATCAGATTGAAAATCCAATCCTTCCACGGACAGGTGGTTGCCGCGCTTGTTATTGTAATGCCTCTCTGCTGCTCTTCTTCGAGGTAGTCCATAACGGCTGTACCGTTGTGAACTTCGCCCATTTTGTAGGTTTTGCCGGTATAAAAAAGTATCCTTTCGGACACGGTTGTTTTGCCGGCGTCAATGTGAGCCATTACTCCGATATTACGAATTCTTTCTACTGATTTAGGCATAATAAGAAATTCAAAATTTAAAGTTTAAAAATTAAAATTGTGGATTCAGCCCAAAGGCTGAAACTGCTTTTTATATAAAAAGAAAAAAATGCCGCCGTTAAACACTTAAATTCAACTGCGGCATTTATAATCCTGCGGATGCTACCAGGCAAAATGAGCAAAGGCCTTGTTAGCCTCGGCCATTTTGTGGATATTTTCACGAGTTGTCATCGCGCCGCCCTGCCTGTTATAAGCGTCAAGCAGTTCCGACGCAAGTCTGTCGCACATTGGTCTGCCCTTCTTGCCTCTGGCAGAGGCGAGTATCCATCTGAATGCAAGAGACTGCTGTCTTCTGGCGTTGACGGGCATAGGCACCTGATAACTGGCGCCGCCGACTCGCTTGGAGCGAACCTCGATTTGCGGCTTAACATTGTTGATTGCGGCCTCGAACAACGCCAAAGGTTCAACATCCTTTACCTTCTTGACGGCTATATCAAGGGCATCGTAGAAAATCTGCGTTGCAGTCGTTTTCTTGCCCTGCCACATCATCGAATTAATAAACTTCTGTGCCAGCTTGCTGTTAAAGCGGGCATCAGGTCTTAACTGTTTTGCAGAAGCTGTGAACTTCTTTGCCATTTTTCACCTTCGATTAACTATCAACTATTAACTATTCTTAACGCCGTATTTGCTTCGGCTTTTCTTTCTGTTGGCTACGCCTGAAGTATCGAGCGTGCCTCTGACAATATGGTATCTTACGCCGGGTAAGTCTCTTACTCTTCCGCCGCGGATAAGCACAGTACTGTGTTCCTGCAGATTGTGGTCGATACCCGGAATATAAGCTGTAACTTCCTTGCCATTGGTAAGTCTTACACGGGCGATTTTACGCAAAGCGGAGTTCGGCTTCTTTGGCGTCTGGGTTCTTACTATCAGACAAACGCCGCGTTTCTGCGGGCAGCCGGTAATATCCGATATACGCTTCTTGCCCTTTGTGCCTCTGCCTTTTCTAACTAACTGATTGATTGTTGGCATTATTTTCCCTTAACTTAAAACTCACAGTTTAAAGTCCAAAACCAAAACCCAAAATTTAAAACTCATCGGCCGAAGGCCGTTCCATAGTTTTGGGCTTTTAGCTTTAACTTTTCAATTTTTTTTTATTCGAGTCCCAATGCTGCTCTTGCCGCTTTATCGGCTTGAGCTTCGGCATCGTGGGTTTCCTTAAGTTCGGCAAGCTGCTTGGGCAGCGGAGCCTTAACAAGGTGTTTCACGGTCATTTCGAGATGCGGCCTGAACGCCGTACCGGCCGGTATAAGGTGGCCGAGAATGACGTTTTCTTTCAAACCGCGTAATTCATCTACTCTACCACCTAAGGCCGCTTCCGTCAAGACTTTAGTCGTTTCCTGGAAACTTGCCGCTGATATCCAGCTTTCCGACTGCAATGCAGCCTTTGTGATACCCATAAGCAGCGTGGCGGCGGTTGCCGGACGCGGTTTTTTGCCTTTTGCAGGCTCGCCGGCGAGTTTTTCGACCTTTTCATTGGCCTGTTCGATATGCGCCTTGGTATAAACCATACCCGCGACAAGGTCGGTATCGCCCGGTTCTGCGATTTTCAGACTGCCCGCCAGCTCGTCATTTGCCTTTCTGAAGACATACTTTGAAACAATGTCGCCCGGCAGGAAATTGCTGTCGCCGATGGTTTCTATTTCGACTTTCTGCATCATTTGAGAAAGAATTACCTCAATGTGCTTGTCGTTAATCGTTACATTCTGCGAACGATAAACATTCAGAACTTCAGCCAGCAGATACCTTTGCAGAGCCTCTTCGCCCTTAATTCGGAGAATATCGTGCGGAACTAACGGCCCGTCTGTCAGCGGGTCGCCGGCCTCGACCATATCCCCGGCGTGGACATTAAGATGCCTGTCGCGCGGGACATGGTGTTCTTTTTCCATCTTTTCGCTCTTGATGGTAATAGTCATTTTGCCGCGGCGTTTATCGCTCTTAAGCTCGACACGACCGCTAATCTCGGCCATCGCTGCCGGCTCTTTGGGCTTTCTTGCCTCAAAGATTTCGGTAACTCTCGGCAGACCGCCGGTAATATCCTGCGTACCACCCTGGCCTCTCGGCTGACGGGCAAGGAGCTGACCGGCCTGAATCTTCTGACCTTCGTCAACTTCGATACGAGCCTTTGCCGGCAGGTAGTGAATGTCAAGAATTTTGCCGTTTTCATCTTCGATAATAACCTGCGGATGTTTATCGCCCTTGTGTTCGATAACAACCGGCCGGCCTTTTTGGCCTTTTCGTTCTTCTTCGACGCGCATCGTCTCGCCTTCGACAACGTCAACAAGGCGAGCAACACCGGCAACTTCTGCCAGAATCGGAACTCTGTGAGGATCCCAGCTATACAGGCTCGTTCGAGCCGTAACGGTCTGGCCGTCTTTCACATGAACAACAGCGCCGTAAGGCACTTTGAATTTATCGTACTCGCGACCTCTGTCGTCAACGATAGCCAATTCGCCGCTTCTCTTGAGCGCGATAAGCGTTTCTGTGCCGTCTTCGTTTTTCACCGGCACAACGTTAATGTCGCGATACTGAACAACGCCGTCTCTCGGAGCCTTCTGGTCGTTTTCAAGAATTGCGCGAGATGCGATACCGCCCGTGTGGAACGTACGCATCGTAAGCTGCGTGCCTGGTTCGCCGATTGACTGCGCGGCGATAATGCCGACAGCCATACCTTCTTCGACAAGCCTGCCTGTTCCCAAATCCCAGCCGTAGCATTTTGCACAAACGCCGAGAGGACTATCGCAGGTAAGCGAGCTTCGTATTCTTATTGATTCAAGGCCGAGAGCTTCGATTTTATCAGCGGCCTCGTGTGTAATGACTTCGTTCTCGCGAACAATCATTTCATCGGTAATCGGATTTCTGACATTGTCGCGGGCGGTTCTGCCGATGATGAGTTCACGCAGCGGAATATCAACCTGCTCGCCCTTATACAATGTCGTCTTTGTAATGCCCTGCAATGTGCCGCAGTCGATTTCATTGATGATTACGTTCTGTGCGACATCGGCCAGCTTTCTTGTCAGATAGCCGGAGTCCGCCGTTTTCAGAGCCGTATCAGCCAAACCTTTTCTTGCTCCGTGAGTCGAACTGAAATACTCAAGCACGTTCAAACCTTCACGGAAGTTCGATTTAATAGGCGTTTCAATAATTTCGCCGCTCGGCTTGGCCATCAAAGCACGCATACCTGCAAGCTGCTGAATCTGGTCAACGCTGCCTCGCGCGCCGGAATCCGACATCAGATAAATCGGATTAAGATAGGCTTTGCCGTCTCTTGTGTCGTTCTTTAAACCCTGCATCATTGCGCTGGTAACAGCGACACGAGCGTGTGTCCAGGCATCGATTACCTGATTATATCTTTCGCCTTCGGTCAGAACGCCTTCGTTGTAGTTTTTACGAATTTTGTCAATGACCTTCTGGGTTTTATCAATAATGCCCTGCTTTTCGGGCGGAACTCTCAAATCCGTAATGCCGAAACTCAAACCCGCAAGCGTCGCATATTTGAAGCCGAGGTCTTTCATATCGTCAAGCAGATTTAAAGATGTGTTGCCGTCGCACAGCATAAAGCAATCGTTAATAACGCGTCTTAGCGTCTTTTGCGACATCAGATAATTATAAAAAGGCATTTCCTTGGGCAGCATCTCATTAAAGATACATCTGCCCGGCGTCGTCTCAATAATGCCGGTGCTTACTTTTGTTCCTTCGGAACTTACAATCTTTTTGCCTGCGGGAATGCCGACTTTTACTTTCGCGTGGATATTGACTTTGCCCATTTCATAGGCGGTAATGGCCTCGAAGGAATCTCTGAATATCATTCCCTCGCCCTTCATACCGAGTCTCTGGGCTGTTACATAATAGTTGCCAAGCACGATATCCTGCGATGGACTTATCTGCGGCGAACCGTTGGCGGGCGAGAAAACGTTATTAGTCGCCATTATCAAAGTATGCGTTTCGACCTGCGCCTCAATGCTCAAGGGAAGGTGAACGGCCATCTGGTCGCCATCGAAGTCGGCGTTGAAGCCTTTGCAAACCAACGGGTGCAGCATAATCGCGTTGCCTTCGACCAATACCGGCTCGAACGCCTGAATACCCATTCTGTGCAGCGTAGGCGCACGGTTGAGCATTACGGGATGCTGATGAATAACTTTTTCGAGAATGTCCCAGACGTGTTCTTCACGCCTTTCGAGCATTCTCTTTGCGCTCTTAATAGTATCGGCAAGGCCGCGCTCCTTCAGTTCCCTGATAATGAAAGGCTGGAAAAGCTCAAGAGCGATTTTCTTCGGCAGGCCGCACTGATGCAGTTTAAGGTATGGGCCGACGACGATAACCGAACGTGCTGAATAGTCAACGCGTTTGCCTAAAAGGTTCTCGCGGAATCTGCCCTGCTTGCCTTTAATCATATCCGTAAGACTCTTCAGCGGCCTGTTGTTGCTGCCGAGAACGGGCCTTCTGCATCTGCCGTTGTCGAACAGAGCGTCAACCGCCTGCTGGAGCATTCGTTTTTCGTTTCTGATGATGACTTCCGGTGCGTTGAGGTCCATCAGTTTTTTAAGTCTGTTATTTCTGTTAATGATTCTTCGATACAAATCATTCAAATCGCTCGTGGCGAAGTTGCCGCTCTCTAACATAACTAACGGACGCAAATCCGGCGGAATCACCGGTACAACTTCAAGAACTATCCATTCCGGCTTGTTGGGACTGCCCTTAACCGCGTTGACGTTCTTAAGCCTTTTGGTAAGGTCTTTAATTTTCTGCTTGCTGCTGGTCTTGGTGATGCCCGCCTTCAAATCGCCGGCCAACTGGTCAAGGTCAAGCTGCATAAGCAAATCTCTAACGCCTTCTGCGCCCATCGAGGCCTTGAATGTATTGCCGTACTTGGTAACAGCTTCGCGATATTCTTCTTCGTTGAGAAGCTGCTTGACCTTCAGAGGACTCTGACCCGCGTCGGTAACGACATAATCCTGAAAATAAATTATCTTTTCAAGGTCGATTGTTTTCATCGCCAAAAGCGAACCGAGGCGCGACGGCATAGCCTTAAAGAACCATATATGCACAGCAGGCGCGGCAAGATTAATGTGTCCCATTCTTTTTCTGCGGACTCTGCTGTGCGTAACTTTTACGCCGCATCTGTCGCAGATAATGCCTTTGAATTTTGTTCCCTTGTATTTGCCGCAGGAACATTCCCAGTCTCTTTCCGGGCCAAAGATACGTTCGCAGAAAAGTCCGTCTTTTTCAGGCCTGTATGTACGATAGTTAATCGTTTCAGGTTTTCTGACTTCGCCGAACGACCAGCTTCTGATGTCATTCGGACTGGCAAGACCAATCTTTACCGAACCGTAATCATTTATTTTGTCATAAATACTTTCAGCCATTTAAGCTTACTCCTGACATAAGGTTTATAAACCTTTTATTCCACTGAAATACTAAAGGGTTTTTCCGCCGATTTTTTTCTTTTCGAGCTGGATATTCAAACCCAATCCCTTAATTTCGCTGCACAGCACATCGAACGAAATCGGCGTGCCTGCTTCAAGGGTATTTTTGCCCTTGACCATCGACTCGTAAATCTTCGTTCTGCCTTCGATGTCGTCGCTCTTGACGGTGAGCAGTTCCTGCAATGTATAAGCCGCGCCATAAGCTTCCAGAGCCCAGACTTCCATTTCGCCGAATCTCTGGCCGCCTGTTCTGGCTTTTCCGCCGAGAGGCTGCTGCGTGATAAGACTGTATGGACCCGTCGAACGAGCGTGAATTTTGTCGTCAACAAGGTGGTGCAGTTTCATCATATATATATGTCCGACAGTAGCGTCCTGCTCAAAAGGCTCGCCTGTTCTGCCGTCGCGGAGGGTCGTCTTCATATCCGGCCTGATTTTTGCGAATATCTCTCCTGCCGGCGGAGCGGTCTTCGAATCAGCAAGCTCTTTGGCGCGTTTAACCGTATGGTCATTGGCATCCATAAGAATCTGCTTGATTTCATCTTCTGTTGCGCCGGCGAATACCGGAGTAACGGCATCGAAACCGAGAACCTTTGCCGCCCAGCCGAGATGCGTTTCAAGAATCTGGCCGACGTTCATACGGCTCGGTACGCCGAGAGGATTGAGGCAAACATCGACAGGCGTACCGTCTTCCATAAACGGCATATCTTCGACCGGCATAATTCTGGCGATAACGCCTTTGTTTCCGTGTCTGCCCGCCATTTTATCGCCGACCGAGAGAGTTCTCTTCGTGGCGACATAGACCTTGACCATTTCGAGTACGCCGCTTGGCAATTCATCGCCGTGCTTCATTCTCTCAAGTCTTGCCTTTGCGTCTTGAGCAATCTGGGCAATCTTGGGCATATACTTGTCGATAACCGGTTGAGCCTGCGGGCGAACGTTTGCGGGCTTTACCCACGCGATATCAAAGTTTTCAATCTGCTCGGCAATAACATCAGCATCCTCGCTGACACCGAGTTTCTGCTTTGTAGTCGGGTCGATGATTGAGATTTCGAGTTTTTCGCAAATCTCATCGACCATTTGCCTGAACATTTTGCAGCGTTTAAGTTTTGTCTCGGTCTCAAAGTCTTTAATCTTCTGTTTGAAACCTTTTTTCTGTTCGTCAGTGCCTGCGCCTTTTCGGGTAAATCGGCTGGTCTTTACGACAACGCCGTTGTAGCCGCTCGGCAGTTCGAGGGAATCATTTTTTACATCTTCGCCCGCTCTGCCGAATATCGCATGCAGAAGTTTTTCTTCGGGCGTAAGTTCGGTCTTGCTCTTTGGCGAAACCTTGCCGACAAGAACGTCGCCGGCATCGACTCTTGTGCCTTCTCTGATAACGCCGGTCTCGTCGAGATTTCTCATCGCTCTTTCGCCGACGTTCGGAATGTCTCTGGTGAACTCTTCTTTGCCGAGTTTTGTTTCTCTTACTTCAACGCTGAACTCGTCGATGTGTATGCTTGTGAAGACATCGTCTTTTACCAATCTTTCGCTGATAAGAATAGCGTCCTCAAAGTTGAAGCCGTCAAAAATCATAAAAGCGACAAGCACGTTTTTGCCAAGCGCCAAAACGCCTTTATCAGTTCCGCCGCCGTCGGCGATAATTTCGTTCTTTTTGACCTTTTGGCCGAGCGAGACTATCGGAGTCTGATTCAGACAAGTTCTCTCATTGAGGCCGACGAATTTTTCGAGCGTATAAACATCGGTGTCGTCAATGACGATTTTCAGCGCGTCAACCGCGGTAATTGTGCCGGCGTTTCTTGCCCGAACAACCATACTCGAGTTTTGAGCGACGTGTTCTTCCATTCCGGTCTGAACAACAGGAGCTTCCGACGTAAGCAGCGGAACTGCCTGCCTCATCATATTAGAACCCATCAACGCTCTGTTGGCATCGTCGTGTTCGAGGAAAGGAATCAGCGCAGCCGATATACCGACAATCTGTTTGCTCGAAACATCGACATAGTTCACTTCTTTACTGTCAACCTGCGACAGTTCGCTCTGCTTGATAGCCAGAACAACGCCGTCGTGAAGTTTATTTCCCTTCTCGATAGCGCCCGGAGGAGCAAAGGTCAATTTCATTTCTTCATCGGCTCGAAGATAAACTACTTCGCCGGTGAGTTTGCCCTTTTCAGCCTTGCGATAAGGTGTCAGCAAAAAGCCGTATTCGTCAACTTTCGAGAAAGTCGCCAGCGACGCAATAAGGCCGATGTTCGTGCCTTCCGGCGTTTCAATCGGACAAATTCTGCCGTAGTGACTGATATGAACGTCGCGGACTTCAAAGCCTGCGCGTTTTCTGTTAAGACCGCCCGGGCCTAACGCCGACAGTCGTCTTTCGTGCGTAAGCTGGCTTAGCGAATTCGTCTGGTCAACGACCTGACTCAACTCGCCTCTGCCGAAGAAGTATTCAATACTGCTCGAAACGCTCTTTGAGTTGACCAAATCAGCAATGCGAACAGCCTGCTGCGGCTCTTTCAAACTCATTCGTTCCTGAACGGTGCGCCTTAATTTGAGCAGACCTTTTCTGATTTCGTCAGCGGCCAGTTCGTCGATGGTTCGCAGCCTTCTGTTGCCCAAATGGTCGATATCGTCAACAGCGCCCTGATTGTTTCGCATATCGATGATGTATTTTATTGTATTCAGGAAATCTTCAGGCCGAAGAGTCATCTCGTCTTCGCTGATTTCCTGATTGAATTTTCTGTTAAGTCTGAACCTGCCGACTCTGCCGAGGCGGTATCTGTCGCCATCGAAGAATTTTTCGTTGAACAGGGTCGTTGCCTTTTCGATATTCGGCGGATTGCCAGGCCTAAGTCTCGCGTAAAGTTTCAGCAGAGCTTCTTCTCTGCTTTCGCAATCGTCTTCGGCAAGCGTATTAAGAACAAGCGGGTCAACAACATTCGTTACGACTTCGATTTTCTTAATCGAGCTTCTTTGTATTGCGCCTGTCCTGTCGCCGATTTGCGTGCCTGCCTCGACGATGATTTCGCCGGATTCGGTATCAACTATCGGCCCGACCGACCACATCATCGGGTCGAGCTTGTCAACCGATATGGTTTTCGTTTCATAAAATATTCTGATAATAGCTTCGGTACTGCTGTACTGTCCGTCCATAGCGCGAAGGAACATCGTCGCAGGAATTTTGCTCGACTGGTCAATTCTGACAATGAGAACGTCTTTTTTGGTAACTGAAATTTCAATCCAGCTTCCGCGTTCCGGAATAATTCTTCCGCCGTGCAGAACTCTGTCGCCTTCCTTGCTTTCGACAAGAAAATCAACGCCGGGCGAACGGTGGAGCTGATTGACGATAACGCGCTCTGCTCCATTGATGATAAATTCGCCGCCGCCAATCATTACAGGGATTTCGCCAATATAAACGGCCTGCTCCTGAATGTCTTCGATATCTTTTCTTTTCAGCCGGCAGGATATTTTCATCGGATAGCCGTAAGTGAGCCGCAGTTCCCTGCACTCATTCGGCGTATAACGGGGACTGTCCATTTCGTAGCCCAGAAACTCAAGACTCATCGTCTTGTCGTAGCTTTCGATGGGAAATATCTCCCTGAACAGAGCCTCAAGGCCGATGCTCTTTCGTTTCTGCATTGCGCATTCAGCCTGAAGGAATCTTTCATAACTGGCACGCTGAACTTCGGTAAGATCCGGAATAGCAATCGCGTCCTGAACCTTGCCGAAATCTCTTACGGTTTTTGTGCCCATCACACACTCCATAAAATGTGTTAAATTAATTAACAGTTATCAGCTACCAGCAAAATTTCTGCTGATAACTGATAACTGAATTTCTGATAACTGTATTACTTAATTTCGCAAACAGCGCCGGCAGTTTCAATCTGCTTCTTGGCCGCTTCCGCGTCAGCTTTGCTGACACCTTCTTTAACGGTCTTCGGAGCGCCGTCAACGAGGTCTTTTGCTTCTTTCAGGCCAAGACCTGTCAAAGCGCGAACTTCCTTGATAACCTGGATTTTCTTATCGCCGACTTCTTTAAGGACTACATCGAAAGTCGTCTTTTCCTCGACTGCCGCTGCTGCGCCTGCTGCCGGGCCTGCCATCATAACCGCAGCGCCTGCTGCAGGCTCGATGCCATAGGTTTCCTTGAGATAATCGCCAAGCTCTTTAGCCTGAATGAGGGTCAGCTTAACGATTTTGTCGCCAAGTTCTTTTACTTCTGTGCTGAATTCTGCCATTTTAAAACTCCTGTTACTTTGTGTTCCGCAGCAGCCCGAATTACGAATCCGGTTTAACCCTTTTAGGGACTCCATTGTGAACAAATTAATTTCTTACTTTTAACTTCTCACTTCTCACTTCTTACTTCTCTACGCCGCCGCAGGCGTCGGTTCAGGTTCAACTGCCGGCGCTTTGTCCGCAATTGTCTTTATGCAGCCTGCGATTCTGCCTGCCGGAGAAGCGATAGCGCTGGCCAATCTGCTTGCCGGCGATTTTGCCAGCATAACAATGTCGCCCTGCAGCTCGATTCTGCTCTTCATATTGACAAGGTTCGCGGCAGCCTTAGCATCAAGAGCGGCACCTTCAAGATAAGCGCCTTTAAATTTAATCACTGTTTTGCCTGCCGTAGCTTTTAGTTCTTTGGCAAGGTCAACCACGTTGTCTGCGCCATAAGCAATCGTGCAGCAGCCTGTCGCGAACAAACTCGTCGCGGCAGCCATACCCAAAGACGCAGCCGCCTGCCGCATCATTGCGTTTCTGACCATTGTAAGTTTGATGCCCTTTGCGCCGAGTTTGCCTCGGAGTTGGTTGTTCGTAATGCCGTCAATGCCGGTCATATCAACTACGAGAAACTCTTTAACCGCGGCGAATTTGCCTTCGAGTTCTTTGGCCAGCATATCTTTTATATATCTGCTCATATTATCACCTGTAAGTTTTTGGGTTATAGTTCAGAATTATCAATCTGTACGCCGGGACTCATCGTCGCCGACAGCGATACTTTCTTAATGTATGTGCCTTTGGCGGTCGCCGGTCTCATTTTCCTGATGAGTTCCAGAAACGCTCTGATGTTGTCAACCAGCTTGGAATCTTCAAAACTAACCTTGCCGACAACAACGTGAACATTTCCGCCCGTATCATTTTTGAATTCGACTTTGCCCGCGGCAAACTCTCTGACAGCCGTAATAACATCTGCGGTAACCGTGCCGTTCTTCGGCGACGGCATCTTGCCCTGCGGGCCGAGAACTTTGCCGAGCTTGCCAGCTTTACCCATAACCTTCGGAGAGGCAATAGCAACATCAAAATCCAGCCACCCGCCGGTAATTTTCTTAATCAATTCGTCGCAACCCGCTTCAATCGCGCCTGCGCTCTTGGCCGCTTCGATATCGGAATCTTCGCAAAAGGCGATAACCTTTTTGCTCTTGCCGATGCCGTGCGGCAGAGAAACAGCGCCTCTGATAAGCTGGTCTGCCTGTTTTGGATCAACTCCGAGCCATATAACACAGTCGATGCTCTGGTCGAATTTGGTCGGGTTGAAGGATTTGACTTTCTTCACCGCTTCGGCAATGCTCACCGACTTTTCGGACGCATTTTTTGCCGCCGCTGAATACCTTTTACTTCTTTTCTGCATAATTTTTACTCCGCGAAAAACGTTTTAAAAAATAAACTTTCGCTCCCACTATTCGCCAACCTGCGATTTTCGCAATCGGCAAGCCGTGGTAAGCCACAAAAAATTCAAATATCAAAATTTAAAAATAAAAAACAAGGAAGTCATCGCGGCATTGCCGCGATTCCACAGTTTTAAGTTTTTAGCTTTTAGTTTTAAGCTACTTTTCTACTTCTATTCCCATACTGCGGGCGGTGCCTTCGATAATTTTGCAGGCCTGCTCAACGCTAAAAGCGTTAAGGTCAACCATCTTTCTTTGAGCAATGCTCTTAACCTGCTCTTTGGTAACCTTTCCGACTTTATCCTTGCTCGGAACGCCGCTGCCTTTGGCAACCTGCGCCTCGTGCTTGAGCAGCACCGAAGCTGGCGGGCTTTTTACGATGAAATCAAACGTCCTGTCTGAATATACTGTAATTTCAGCGGGAACAACCATTCCGTTGAGTTCTTTTGTTCTTTCGTTGAACTGCTGAACGAACTGACCGATATTAACGCCGTGCTGACCAAGAGCAGGACCAATCGGCGGTGCTGGTGTCGCCTGTCCGCCGGGTGCCTGAATCTTAATTTTTCCCGTTATTTGCTTTGCCATCTTATACCTTTTATGTAAATCAGTATTTTATAATTTTCAATGGTCATCCGCCCACAGGCGGATTCCTCAATTTTGCACTTTCAACTTTAAATTTTAAACTTTCTCAATCTGCCAGTATTCAATATCAAGCGGCGTGCTTCTTCCGAATATCGTTACGATTACGCAGACAACGCCTCTTTCGGTATCAATCGAATCGACAACGCCTTCAAAATTCTCAAAAGCGCCTTCGCGAATTTTAACCACATCGCCTTTGGCAAAATCAACTTTAATGTTGGCGTTTGCCTGTACGGTCGCCTTTTCAACTTCGTTGAGCATTTTCGCGACATCCGTATCGCTCATCGGAACAGGAACGCCTTCAGTCCCGACAAAATCGCCGACGCCCATAGTTTCCTTAATAAGAAACCACGCCTTGTCGTTAATTTTCCCGCCCTCGCCCGGCTCAAGCTCCATAAAAACATATCCGGGATAAAGTTTTCGCTTGTGAACTTTCTGCTTTCCGCTCCGGATTCGCTTGACCTGCTCGACAGGTACGACAATCCTTCCGATAACAGATTCAAGTCCTTCCAGCGTAACTTTACGCATAAGAGCTTCTTTAACCTGCTCCTCTCTATTCGAGGCTACTCGCAAAACATACCAACGCATAACTATCACCCTTGCCTGGGATTTAAGATTGACTATATTCCCAAAACGCTTGAGAAAAACAGGTTAAAACAAAAATCCGCCACGCCGAGCATCGCGGTCATCAAAAAAACAACAGCAATTACTACAAACGTCGAAACGGCTATCTCTTTTTTAGAACTAAAACTTACTTTTTTCAGCTCGCCCTCGGCCGATATCATAAAATCCGCAACCGTAGGCTTATTAACTAACCAATAGAGAAACGCCGCGATTACCGCAAAAACGCCTAACGGCACGACAACGGTAATCCACAAACCGGTCGTTTCAGTAACGTCAATCGATGCGACAAGTTTCTGATAAAGCCGCCAGCAGCCAATCGCCGCCAACAGAGCCACCGCCACCGCGCTGTAGAGCCGGGTGTTTTTACCCTGACCCCATTTATATTTTTCCATCAGCATTTAAATAAAGCCCTCAAAAAAACAGTTTTCCGTGCCTTTGCGACTATCCGCCGGCCGTCTCAAAAGCTAACAGGCCAGGGAGGGATCGAACCCCCAACCTTCGGTTTTGGAGACCGACGCTCTGCCAGTTGAGCTACTGGCCTGTTTCGTAAATTCCAAACCAAACACCTAAAAGCCTTAAATCGAGGTTAGTAATTCTCGGCTATTTACGTCTTATCTTGTGAACAGTATGTTTTCGCTCGCTTTTGCAGAACTTTTTCAGCTCAAACTTCGGCGTACCGCCGGATACGTTGACTTCTGTCCTGTAGTTCCGCTGGCCGCAGTCTTTACACTCAAGCCAGATGTATTCTCTTTTTTTAGCCTTGGCCATTTTTTATCCGCATAAAACGGTTAAAACGGCCAGACACTTGCAGCCTGGCCGTTTATTGTCATTTGTTATTTAAGAACCTTTGTTACAACGCCCGCGCCGACCGTCCTGCCGCCTTCACGAATAGCGAATCTCAAACCGTCTTCCATAGCGATTGGGTTGATAATCTCAACTTCCATACCAATGTTATCGCCTGGCAGACACATTTCCGCCGGTTTGCCTTCACGACTCTTGATTGCCAGAACTGCGCCCGTTACGTCGGTTGTTCTGAAATAGAACTGCGGCTTGTAACCCGCGAAGAATGGCGAATGTCTGCCGCCTTCGTCTTTAGTCAGAACGTAAACTTCCGCCTCAAACTTCGTGTGAGGTGTAATCGAACCGGACTTGGCCAAAACCATTCCGCGTTCGAGTTCTGTCTTTTCAACGCCTCGCAGAAGCAGACCGACGTTATCGCCCGCCTGACCCTGGTCGAGCGTCTTGTTAAACATTTCAACGCCGGTTACGACCGTCTTTCTTGTATCTTTCTTGATGCCGATGACTTCAACTTCTTCACCAACCTTAACCATACCGCGTTCAATTCTGCCGGTACCTACTGTGCCGCGACCCTTAATGCTGAACACGTCTTCGATTGGCATAAGGAACGGCTTATCCACTTCACGAACAGGAATCGGAATAAAGCTGTCCATCGCCGCCAGAAGGTCAAGTATCGGCTTACAGGCCGGGTCATCTAATTTAGTCGCCGTCATTGCCTTATTCGCAACGCCTCTGATAATCGGTGTATCATCGCCGGGGAAATCATACTTGCTCAACAGCTCTCTGATTTCCATTTCGACAAGGTCAATCAATTCCGGGTCGTCAACAAGGTCAACCTTGTTAAGGAACACTACGATTTTTGGAACGTTAACCTGTCTGGCCAAGAGAATATGCTCTCTTGTCTGCGGCATCGGGCCGTCGCAGGCGCTTACTACCAGAATCGCACCGTCCATTTGAGCGGCGCCGGTAATCATATTCTTTACATAGTCCGCGTGGCCTGGGCAGTCAACGTGTGCATAGTGACGTTCTCCGCTGGCATACTCAACGTGTGCCGTCGAAATCGTCAGAATCTTCGTCGGGTCGCGACGACCTTGAGATGCCGATGCCTTGGCGATATCGTCGTAGCTCTTAAACTTCGACCAGCCGCTAAGCTCTGTTACTTTGGTCAACGCAGCGGTAAGAGTTGTCTTGCCGTGGTCAACGTGACCGATAGTACCGACATTAACGTGCGGTTTGCTTCTCGTAAATGTTTCTTTAGCCATACTGTACTAACCTCCAATGTTCGATATTTTAAATGCCATTAATTGTTTTTATCTTAAAAAGTCGAATCTTTCGGCTTTTACCATAACACCCTGCTGCACGCAGGTTCAATAAATCAAGCTGCTGATGGGATTTGAACCCGTGACCTCGTCCTTACCAAGGACGCGCTCTACCGACTGAGCTACAGCAGCAGCGGTTCAGCAACTTACAGTACAAACGAAAACAAGTCGCCTTCGGCGAAGCTATTTCTACTAACTACTGACTACTAATACATACGCCCCAACACGCCTGAAATCTCTACAATTCGCAGACGGCTGAAACGCCTTTTACAGTACTGAAACAGTTATTTGCTCGCTATTTAGCGAAAATTGTTAAGGGATTCCCTGTACAGTTTCCGCCCAGAGCGAAAGGGAAAGTATAGCCAACAACCTGAAAAATGCAATTATTAAAAGGAAAATTTTAAAAAATTTTTCTTTTGGACCAAAAATCCTGCCTAAACAATCAAGACACAGGAAACCTTTTTACCCGCTACCCCGATTATAGCCCTATAATATCGGTATTATATAGAGTGAAAAGTGAAAATAGAGACTTATGCAAGCCGTTAAATAGAACTCCTTTACAGTGGGGATAAAATAAGATATATTCCCGCAGCAATCTTTAATCTAATATCATACATTAAAAGGACATCATAATGAGTCAGGAAGAACAAGTATTAGTAATAGAGCGAAAAGTCGTTGAGCGAATAGGGATGTTCAACGGGCTTATGTTTGATGTCGAACGTTATCTTCGCGAAATCTTCGTCCAGGGCGTTCCCTGTTTTATGCCTCGCTCGCAGGTCGAAAAAAAACCCGCCTATAAGCAGCTTATTCCTTATGTGATAATGAGTTGTGGCGATAAATACCTTAGCTATGTCAGAGGAAAGCGAGCCGGCGAGACGCGATTAGTCGGAAACAGGTCAATCGGCATCGGCGGCCACATCAACCCGCCGGATAATATGCCGCTATTTGATACGAATTTTTATGAAACCTATCTTGCCGCTGTTGAACGTGAGGTAGCCGAGGAAGTTTCCATAGAAGCAGGCCACACCAACCACATCGTCGCCCTTCTTAATGACGAGTCCAATGATGTCGGCAGCGTGCATCTTGGAATAGTCCACTATTGGAAATTGGACGCTCCAAACGTCAGCAGGCGGGAACAGATGATTACGCAAATGACATTTATGACTGCCGCTGAACTGCTGGAAGTCTTCGATACTATGGAAACATGGTCGGGCTTATGCGTGAAAAATCTGGCGGAGATAGAAAATCGCAGAAAATCCGCACTGGAAATTAATTTCAAAAATTGAAAACAGAGCCGCGAGCGTATATAATACCAACGGCGTTAAATAATTGCGCCCGTTATACGCGGGCAAGCGAAGCTGGCGTAAATACTTACGAATTGTTCAACACGCAATTAAATATACCCACTGGTATAATCAGCGATTAATGGCAGAAGACAGGAATAATTCGGTCGGCATAGTTCAAACGAAAACCGTAAGGGTCGTCGAGGCGGAAAGTCCGCTGAAACTTGTGAGCGGAAAAACTCTCGGCCCGATTGATGTCGCTTACGAAAGCTACGGCAAACTAAACCCGGCAGGCGACAATGTTATTCTCATCTGCCACGCATTGAGCGGCAGCGCACACGCGGCAGGATTCAACAGCCCCGATGACAAGAAGCCCGGCTGGTGGGATATAATGATTGGGCCGGGCAAGGCCATCGACACTAATAAATATTTCGTTATCTGCTCGAATTTTCTGGGAAGCTGCAGCGGCACAACGGGGCCTTCAAGCATAAATCCGCAGACCGGCAAACCTTATCATCTTGATTTTCCGATGATAACAATCGTTGATATGGTACGCGTGCAAAAACTGCTGTTAGACAAACTCGGCATAAAACAACTGCTCTGCGTCATCGGCGGGTCGATGGGCGGAATGCAGGTTTTGAAGTGGACGATTGAATTTCCCCAAATCGTCAAATCGGCGATTGTAATCGCAGCGACATCGAAACTCGGCGCACAGGCGATTGCGTTTGACGCGGTCGGTAGAAACGCGATTATGTCGGATATGGATGCCGACAAGCCTTCCAAAAAAGGCTTAGCCACCGCCAGAATGATTGGACACATCACATATTTGTCCGAAGAGAGTATGCGCGAAAAATTCGGCAGAGAACTCCGCAGCGCAGAAAAGTACAGTTACGACCTCAACTCCGAATTCGCGGTTGAAACGTATCTCGATTATCAGGGACAGATTTTCGTCGATAGATTCGACGCGGACAGTTATTTGTATATCACCAAGGCGATGGACTATTTCGACCTTGAAAAAGATTTCGGCTCGCTGCAAAACGCTTTTGCGAAAACAAAATCCAGATTTATGCTCGTAAGTTTCACAAGCGACTGGCTGTTCACGCCCGCCCAATCGGAAGAAATGGTCAACGCGCTGGTAGCGGACAGAAAACCGGTCAGCTACTGCAATATCGCCTCGCCTTACGGACACGATGCGTTTTTGCTTGAGCCGAAAACGCTGGGCAGCCTGATTAGCGGGTTCATTTCGACGACGTTCGAAAAACCCAAGTTCGCCAAACCTGCGACGGCATCAGCGATTAAAGGCGTTGAAAAAATAAAACGCGTTCGCGTTGATTATGAACTTATCGAATCGCTGATTGAGCCGAACAGCAGAGTGCTTGACGCAGGCTGCGGCGACGGCCAGCTTCTGTTAAATTTGCAGTACGATAAAAATATCATCGCCGAGGGAATTGAAGTGGACCAGCAGCTTGTGCTGCAATGCGTACACAGCGGGCTGAATATAATTCATCGCGACATCGAACGCGGGCTTGGGCATTATCCTGCCGACACATTCGATTACGCGATATTGTCGCAGACATTGCAAACGCTGAAAAATCCAAAGCAGGTTTTCGCCGAGCTTTTGAAAGTCGCAAAGAGAGTTATCGTGAGCTTTCCGAATTTCGCGTATTGGCGATGCAGAGCGGATTTATTAGCAGGTCGTGCGCCGCGAACAAAGCAGCTCCCATTCGGCTGGTACGACACGCCGAATATTCATTTCCTGTCGCTAAAGGATTTTGAGGATTTCTGCCAGGAGCTCGGAGCGAAAATAGAAGCGAAGATTCCGCTCATCGGCAACAGAGTAAGCCCGGTAAAATTCGCACCGAACCTTTTCGCCGAACAGGCAGTTTATATGACGAGCAGAAAGTAAAATATCATCGCCGCAGGCGATTCCTCAATTTTGATTTTTAATCTTTGATTTTTGATTTTCGTAATTCAGACAGTATGCTAATTGGAAACATAGTTATAACCAACCCTTTCATTCAGGCTGCTCTGGCCGGCTACACCGACAGAGCTATGCGAATGCTCGCCCGCAAATTCGGATGCGAACTTGTTTTCAGCGGCGTAATCCTCGACAAATGCACATCGTATAAGCCATTGTTTGAACGACCGAACTATATAATAAAAGACGATGAACACCCAATCGGAGCACAGCTTCTCGGCACAGAGCCGGAGCAAATGGCCACAGCCGCAAAAAATATGGTCAAGACCGGCTACGATATTATAGATTTGAATTTCGCCTGCCCCGCTCCGAAAGTTTTGCGAAAAGCAAGGGGCGGCGCGCTGATGGCAGAGCCGCAGAAAGTTTTGGAAATTTTTAAAACCGTCAGAGACGCGGTGAGCTGCCCTGTAATGATGAAATTGCGAATCGGCACAGACGACAGTGCACAGGCCAAAGAGAATTTCTGGTACATCGCCGAGAACGCTGTCAAATCCGGCGTTGATGGAATTATCCTCCACGGCAGAACCGTTGAGCAGAGATTTAAAGGCTTTGCAAACTGGGAAACAATAAAACAGTTTAAAGAAAAGTTTCCGCAGACAACAATCATCGGCAGCGGCGATTTATTCGACCCCGCTGATATCGTGGACAAATTTAAAACCGCAGGCGTTGATGGCGTTGCAGTCGCAAGAGGCGCAATCGGCAAACCGTGGATTTTCAGACAGATTGCGGATGTTATCGAGGGCAAAGCGGAAATTTACAAACCCGATTTAAAAACACAGGGGCAGATTATTCTTGAGCATTTTGAAATGCTTAAGGAGCTTTACGATGCGAGAAAGTGTATCTGGTATTTTAGAAAATTTTTGAGCAAATACTGCACCAGCCATAATACGATTAAAAAAGCAAGACGTGAATTCGTCGCCATCCGCGACGAAGCACATCTGCGCGAAATCATCGACCGGCTATATGGATGCTAATGGCAGATTTCTGGTATTAGCATAATTATTTTCGCCAAAAAATGCACCAGATACCTTTGTTTTTTTACTTGTTCTGACTTGCAACAGACTGGATTTGCACCGCGATTATGAGCAATAGTGGGGAAATAATTATGGTTTGCTGAAAAAACTATAAGTTTTTTATTGACAAGGAGATATGTTCTGTTTATGCTGTGCCGAGTGAATGGATTAAGTGGAAAAAGTTTCAGAACCCCTGCACACGGAGGCGCGAATG
>Ga0209212_1001252_pt1 | contig 42889 bp, 53 predicted proteins | sample RifGroC2_FD_183996 | JGI IMG/M metagenome (GOLD analysis project Ga0209212, IMG submission 183996) | Groundwater microbial communities from Rifle, Colorado, USA - Groundwater C2 (SPAdes) (version 2) | ecosystem: Environmental > Aquatic > Deep subsurface > Groundwater | place: Rifle, Colorado... | reverse complement strand
CAGGATGAGCGCAAGCGGTCATCGCAGCGTACCTGGCGAGAACGTGAGACTCCGGCGGGGTATTTTGCCGGGCGCTACGCCTATGTCAAGGAGTGGCGACGGAAGCGACGTCTTACCGCCCAGGAGGTGATACAGGACGAGATACCCACCGCAAAGCCCGTGCTGAAGCTGGTTTGCTGGGTGCCGGCCACTTGTTTTCCGATGATACAGGACGAGATACGGCTCAAGCGCCTTACCAATACTGAGTTTGCCGCCCCTGGTGTAACAAAGCGCATGATACAGGACGCGATAGCCCGTCCTCCCTGACCGGTTTACTCTGGCCTCCTCGTAACAACTTCAGGGAGGATGCCATGACCGACGCTGAACGTGCCGCCCACGTACTGCAACTGTATCAGACCGAGAAGCTTTCCATGCGCCAGATCGCCGTGTATTGCAGTATGGGCAGAAATACTGTTTCCCGTATCATTGCCGGCCAAGGGGCGCCGGTGCGCCAGACGGATCAGGAGTTGTTGCTCACGCCGTACCGGCGACTGATTGACTCCTGGTACGCCGAGTATCCCCGGCTGAAGGCGACACAGGTCTATGACCGCCTGCTGGCTCTCGGCTTTACCGGCAGTTACGTGAGTGTCAGCCGGGCGACCAAAGGGTTGCGCGTCAAGCGGCCGGTCATGTTTCACGAACGGGTGCTCTTGCCGGCGGAAGAGGCCCAGGTGGACTGGATGGTGCTAACTCTGCCATGGGGTACGGTGTACGGCTTCGTCTACATTCTGGCTTGGTCCCGGTATCTGGTGGTGCGTTTTTATCCCCGCATGACCTTCGAGTTCTTTCTGAACGGCCACCTGGAGGCATTCCGTGATTCTTCCGGTGTTGCCCATGCCCTGCGCTTTGACAATCTCAAGAGTGTGGTGCTTGCCAGGAAACCGGTACTGCGCCTGAATCCCCAGTTTGTTGATTTTGCCCGGCATTACGGCTTTGCCATCCATCCTTGCACACCGTACCGGGCCAATGAGAAAGGGCGGGTGGAACGGGTTATCCGGGATATCAGATCGTTTCTTTATGACAAGACTCCCCGCGATCTGGCAGACCTGAACCGTCTGACGAGACAATGGCTGGAACTCCGCAATGCCGCTGTGCACAGTGTGACCGGCAGATCGCCTGCCGAGTTGCTGCGTGACGAGCCGCTCAGGAAACTGCCAGCCATCGGCTATCCGGCACGCAGGTGTGACGTGGCAACGGTGACAAAGACCGGATTCGTCGAGGTGGACGGCAACCGCTACTCCGTGCCGTCACGATATTGCGGGCAGTGCGTGACCGTTGCCTTTCATCCCGAGAAGATCGAAGTAATCGTCAACTCTCATCCGGTGGCGACCCACCGCCGCTGTTTTGACAAGAAGCAGACCATTGAACATCCAACCCATCGCACCGACCTGCTCAAGCTGACGCCTGCCTATAAAGAAAAACGTATTTATCTGCTGATGACCAGGATGGATGCCGACGTTGATCGTTTTATCCGGAACGCTGAACATGACGGGCATGATCCGGTTAAAGCGGCGCGCATCCTGTTCAATCTGTTGCGCCAATTCAAAAAGCCCTGCCTGCTGTCGGCAGTCCGGGAGGCCCTGGCCCAGAAGGTAACCCGTCCCGATCTGGTGGCGGCCATTCTCGCAAAGCCGCTTTCATCGCCGGCATGCCCGGTGACGCCGAGAAACGGCGAACTGTTGGCACTATCATACCAAGAAAGGAGCCTCGCCTGTTATGACCCAACATGATCAACTCAAGAACGAATTCCGCCTGCTTACTGACATCAGCGCATTTACCACGGAAGAACAGGCGTTCCTTGAGCGATTTCTCGAAGAAGAGGCAAGACTGCGTCAGGCAAAGAAGATCGCCTACCTGCTCACTCGCTCCGGGATAAAACGGATAAAGACAATTGGCGATTTTGACTGGAAGTTCAATCCTGTCATTCCCAGGGACAAGCTGATGGAGTTCATGGGCCATCCCTGGCTGAAAGAGCCGTGCAATCTGGTGCTGATCGGCCCGGCGGGAGTCGGTAAAACTCATCTGGCCAAGGCTCTGTGCCACGATGCTGTCATGAAGGGGCATCAGGCTCTGTTCATCTCCCTGTTCGACCTGATGGCGAAAATCTCCAAGGCAAACAACCTTTATAACGCCATCGACTTCTACGCCAAGGTGCCGGTGCTCTGTCTCGACGAGGTCGGCTATGCCTTCCCGTCAAAGGATCAGGCCGATGCCATCTTTCAGGTAATCGCCAAAAGGGCCGAAACCAAAACCACCATCATGACCACCAATCTCGTGCCGTCACAATGGAACAAGGTCTTTGACGCCACCACCGCCACCGCGATCCTGGATCGGCTTACCATGAATGGCACGTTTCTCACCATGGAAGGGAGGTCGTATCGGAGCAAAAAGTAAGGCCGGGGGCCTTTACCGCTATAAACAAAATCAAAACCAGCAAAAACAGGGATGGTGCGTCTTCAGGCCAGGCTCATATGGGGTACTGCAACTTCAGGCAGGGGACTCAACGCACAACTGCGGCGAACACTCAAAACAAATCGAGACCACATGATCAGAAATGGCATCGTTTGGATGATCGCCAACAGCTGTTGCAGAATTCATCGGAAGTTCGGTCATGAGTAATGCTTCTGCCATCGCCGGAGGGAGTCGGAAACCACTGGAAAAACTGGAGACGATCTATTTTTCTCATGTCGCTCTTATAATAGAGCATCCAGGAATTCCACGCTTCGTATTCTCCGATGATATCCATCTGGGGCAGAGGAATCTTGCTGATACCCTCGCACTTCGTATTGGTAATTATATCGAAACTATAACAGGTGTCATTGCCGCAGGCATAGCGGAAGGTGATTTGAAACCCGGCTTGTCTCCCCGGGAAACGGCCTTAACACTCCTTGGCATGATCCAGTTTACCACGTTACGATGGACAATAAGTAACGCATCCTTTGAAATACGGCCGGAAGCGGAAAAACTATGGCAAAATTTCCTGACCCTTGTTCGTTGATTTTTTTTGCACCGAATGTGAATATATATTCACCTTATATTCAATTTTCAGCATGACATAGGGAACCTTATGAAACGATTTGTGTTTGTGCTGTTGTCTCTCCTGATTTCTACTCAGCCGCTGTATGCTGCAACCGACTTGACGCTGGACGAGGCGCTAGGTACAGCCCTGAAAAACCACCCCCAGGTGATCGAAGCCAAGGAAAACCTGAACGGTGCCGAAGCGAAAACTGGCCAGGCTTTGGCAAATTACTATCCTCAGATAAACCTGACTGCTGACTGGATCAGAGGCCAGACGTACTTTCCGGCCCAGGAAACCATAAAGATTTCTGAAACCAACACCGCGTCACTGTATCTGAAACAGACCATCTATGATTTTGGCCGCACCGCTGGTGTGGTCGAAGCAGCCCGTGGCAACCGCGAAGCAGCAGACAATACCCTTGCCGTGACTCGACAGGATTTGACGTTACGTGTCAGGGTTGCTTTCTATCTCGTTCTTGCGCTTGAAAAACAGGTCCAGGCCGTCAGAGAAAACGTCAAGGCTCGTGAAGAGGTTTTCCGTCAGGCGCAGGAATTTTTCACTCAGGGGATCAGGGCCAGGGTGGACGTAGCCAGGTCCGAAGCTAACTTTTTTGCTGCTAAAACGAATTTGATACGTGCGGAAAGTAATCGAGAAATTGCCCGGGTAGAACTTGCCAATGCCATGGGGATCGCCTCCCTGGGAGAACATACCCCGGTTGCAACGTCCTCCGTTTTACTGTCATTGCCGGAGCGGAACTCGTTGCAACAGGACGCCCTGCGCAACCGCGCCGAACTGCAGCAATTTGCCGCCATGAAGTCGGCAGCATCCGGTAATCTCACGTCAGCCAAAAGCAGCTATTTGCCGATTCTCTCCGGTGTCGCCAACATCGGCTATGCTGATCGTGACTTTCCACCCACCGGAAATGTCTGGGGCGTCGGTCTGAACCTGACCGTACCGCTCTTTTCCGGTTTCTCTTCCGTTGAGCAGGTGCGCGAGGCTACTGCTGCTATGAACTCCATCGAGGCCAGGCAGAATAACCTCAAACTTCAGATCATCAAAGAAGTTGAATCTGCCTGGTTTGGCGGAAACGATGCCGCTGGCCGTATAGTTTCAACACAGAAAGAAGTTGATGCAGCGAATGAAAGCAAATCGCTGGCGGAAGGGCGCTATCAGGAAGGAATCGGCAGCATCATCGAAGTCACCGATGCACAGTCCCAAACGCTTGATGCCCAGACAGCAAACATTCAGGCAAAGTTTGATTATTACACCGCACTGGCACGACTCGACAGGGCTGTGGGCAAACAATGAGAATTACCGGTAAAGGAGTGCTGTATGGATCTCTTGAATAGATTGGCAGGAAAGAAAAAATATTTGATCTGGCCCGTTGTTCTCGTGGCTGGAGGGATCATTCTCAAAATGACGATCTTAGCCCCAACAAAGGTAAATGTCGTGAGTGTTGAGAAACGCGGCCTCACTGCCCAGGTCTACGGCAACGGAACGGTTGAGGCCAAGGTTGTGGTCGGTGTTTCCAGCAAGATAACCGGCAGAATAGTGGAACTGTACGCTGATCAGGGTGATCTGGTGAAACGGGGGCAACTCCTCGTCAGGCTGGAAAATGAAGACTTTCGCCACCAGGAACAGCAGTCCGAGGCAGTACTAAGCAAATCAGCGGCCAACCTGAGTGTAGAACAGGCCAATCTCCAAAAGGCCAGGACTAATCTGACCCTGGCGGAACGGAATGCCCAGCGGTACAAAAACCTAGCCGAGAAGAACTTCGTCTCCAGGCTGGAGGCTGAACAGTATGATACCGCCAGCAAGGTAGCCAGGGAAGAGGTCGTCCGCAGCCAGGCAGCTGTAGAGGCGGTGCGCATGGAGCAGCAGGCTGGCCGGGCCAGCGTTGGTTTTGCCCGAAGCAGGGTCGCAGATACGCTGATCTACGCTCCCCAGGATGGGGTCATCATCACCCGTGACCTGGAGAAGGGAGCCACTGTTTCGCCGGGGATGTCGATCTTCACCCTGGCAGACCCCCGAACCATCTGGGTCAAGGCCAACGTGGACGAATCACAGTTGAAAGGGGTGGCTGTCGGCAAAAAAGCCATAATCACCCTACGTTCCTCGTCCGGCGAACAGCTCTCCGGTCAGGTTGCCCGTTTGGGGCGCCAGAGCGATCGGGTGACCGAAGAGCTGGAGGTGGATGTGGCCTTCAGCGAGCCCCTGAAACAGTTCCGTCTGGGGGAGCAGTCCGATGTGTACATCGTCACGGATACAAAAAAAGATGCTCCGTCGCTCCCATCCGCCGCCATTGTCGCCAAGGACAAAAAACGGGGCGTGTGGGTGATAAAAGACGGTCGGTTAACATTTAAAGAGGTGACTATCGGGATCGAGGACCGGAGCAATCTGAGCGAAATCGTTGCAGGGCTTGATGCCGGCGACCGTGTAGCAGTGGCTCCCCCCGCGAACATGGCAAAATTCAAGGAAGGCATGAAGGTACGGGCTGCGAAATGAATCTCGCCATTCGGGACATACGCTACCACCGGGGCAGGTTTATCCTGACCTCCATCGGCCTCGGGCTGCTCCTCGGGGTGGTAATAAGCATGGGAGGAATTTACCGGGGACTCATCGCCGACGCCCTGGCGATACTGCACGCGAATAAGGCCGACATCTGGGTTGTGCAGCAGAATACCAACGGCCCGTTTGCCGAGAGTTCGCGCATCCCGGAAGACATCAAGTACCGCATACGGGCGGTGCCCGGTGTGGCCGAGGCATCCCCGATTTCCTTCCAGACGATCCAGATCGAGCGTCACGGCAAACCATTCCGTTTTTTCCTGATAGGGTATGAATTGAGCGGCTTCGGCGGCCCGCCGGAGATTGTTACCGGGCGTGGTATCCGCCAGAAGCACTATGAAATGGTGGCTGCCAAGGCGATGGGGATGGAGATCGGTGAAAAGATCCATCTGGGCCTCCATGATTACACCGTCGTAGGGATAACCAGCAAGATTGTTTCTTCCAGCGGTGACCCGGCTGCCTATGTGAGCCTGGCCGACGCGCAGGATATCCAGTTCAAGAAAGACAACGACGCCATCAGGAATGACCGTGAGCGGATCGGCGCCAATCTGGCCGGCATTCAGTCCCTATCCCCAGTTCAGTCGAATTACCTGCAGCAGAACATCTCCGGCATCACGGAATCAACGCACACGGTCAATACTGTCGTTGCGCGACTATCGCCGGGTGCGAACCTCCAGGAGGTTCAGAAGCGGATCAGCCGCTGGAACCATTTCAAGCCCATTTCCGATGCTGAACAGACCGCTATCCTGGCTAAAGGGATGATTGAAAAAGCTAGGATGCAGTTGGGGCTTTTTCGGGTAATACTGCTTGTCATCTCGGCCGTAATTATCTCACTGATCATCTACACATCGACTCTCGACAAGATCAAGGTTATCGCCACCCTGAAGCTGATCGGCTCACAAAACCGGGTAATCATTGGCATGATACTGCAGCAGTCGTTGCTGATGGGGTTTATTGCGTATTTTATAGGCTACGGTTTGATTCTGCTGACCTATGAAAAATTTCCACGGCGGATCGTTCTAGAGGCTTTTGACATGCAGATACTGTTTGTCATTGTCATGGCGATTTGCATCATTTCGAGCTTTGTTGGTATCCGGAAGGCGCTCAAGGTTGAGCCAGGGGAGGCCCTGGGTGGATAAGAACATGTATGCAATCGAGGTGGAAAGACTGACGAAGATTTACGGTAAAGGCGAGACGGCGGTGACCGCCATTGAAGATGCTACTCTGCAGGTTAACCCAGGGGAACTGGTCGCCATTCTCGGCCCCTCTGGTTCCGGTAAAACAACCCTACTGACCTGCATCGGACTGATCAATGAGCCGACCCACGGCACGGTCGTTATCGACGGTACTACTGTCGCTGATGACGGTTGGAAAAGCGGTATTGATCTGAAGCGGATGCGCCGGGAAAAGCTCGGTTTCATCTTTCAGGCACACAACCTGATACCGTTTCTGACCGCTCAGGAAAATGTCATGATAGCGTTGGAGATCAACAACATGACAAAAAATGAAGCCAAAAGCCGTGCAACAGAGTTGCTAACTTCCCTCAATCTCGGCCACCGACTGGGCAATTACCCTTCAGCGCTTTCCGGTGGCGAAGCCCAGCGGGTTGCTATAGCGAGGGCCTTGGCCAACAAACCCCGGGTGATCCTGGCCGATGAGCCGACCGCTGCGCTTGATACCGAGAATGGCAAAAATGTCATGGCGCTCCTGAAGAAACTGGCGGTAGAAAACCATTCCGCTATCCTGGTTGTCACCCACGACCATCGCATGGTGGAAGGTTTCGACCGTATATTCCAGGTCAGTGATGGTCGTATCATTGATGAGAAAAATTACATTGATGTGGGATGAGTTAATTCTAGCGGATGCAGAAATGCCTTGCCCAAATGTACGTGCAACTAATCAACGCGGATTGACATAGGCCAGATTAAGGTACTAGGAGATCGGAACTTCGATATAAATATAGATATGGTCCGTGAGAGAACCGGAGAGGTGCGTCCGATATTGGAAAGGTTGACACACTGTCGAAGTGTAACAGCCTGTTATTTATGGGTTTACATGCAAATCCAGGGGTGTGTTAACCTTTCTCTACTATACCCACTTAAAACGGCACTCGTTCTCAATTCAAATTCCCCTCGAAAAACAGCAGCTTCCCGGCTATCCCGAATTCCCCATCACAGTCGGTGAACACATACGCAAGAAACGAATGGATCTTGGCCTTCTCCAGAGAGAAGTTGCAGAGATCATCGGCGTTACTGAATCTTCTGTCTGGAATTGGGAACATGGCACCGAACCAGAACTGCAATATAATCCAAGAATTATCAAATTTCTAGGTTATATTCCGTTTGACTGTCCAGATGACACAGTAGGGCGGCTTGCGTGGTACAAGAGAGCGATGGGAATGAATCTGGATCTTCTGGGAGAGGCCATGGGACGTGATCCCGAACAATTGTCAGACTGGTTAAGCGGAAGGCATAACCCGTTCAAGAAGAATCGGGAGAAGATAGAGCTGTTTCTGGAACGTCAGGAAATTTCTGGAGAGGCTTGGGGAGTAAAGCCGGCTTCAGTTCATGGACGTACGGGTAAACGGCTGGATGATAAGGTGAAATAATGTAAGTCTGCGGGAGTCACGGAACTCCTTGAGGCCGATAGACATCCCCTCATGCCCGAGTTCGGGTTGAGGTCGATAGGTGCCACAAAGCTTGTCCCACCATGGGAGGTTGAACCCAAAATTGCTGTTGGTCTCACGGGGTATGACGGAGTGGTGTACCCGGTGCATGTCCGGTGTAACCACGAACAGTCGCAGCAGTCGGTCGAGTTTCTCCGGTATTCGGATATTACCGTGGTTGAATTGGGAAGTGGCATTCAGGATCACTTCAAATGCGATCACAGCCGCGACTGGGGCTCCAATAAGCGTGACTGCCGCCAGTTTGACGCCGATAGATATGAGGATTTCAATGGGATGGAAGCGGTTACCAGTGGTAACGTCGATGTCGAGGTCACTGTGGTGCATCCGATGGAGCCGCCAGAGGACAGGTAAAAAATGGAAGAGCACATGCTGGAGATAGATCACGAGATCGAGGGCGATGATTGCTGCAATGGCAGCAAGCCATTTCGGCAGATCTACCTGATTTAGCAGCCCCCAGTTGTGTTCTTTGGTGAGCAGGGCCATACCCGCCGGCAGTACAGGCACGATGAGCCGGACAGCAACTGTGTTGATCGCCACCATAGACAGGTTGGCGGTCCAGCGCCTCACCTTGCTGTCGGACAGTTTCCGTTTGGGCGCCAGTAGTTCCCAAACGGAAACTGTCACCAATACCCCGAGAAAAGCAGCAAGGCGGATGTTCTGCTCACCGATCATAGCTATTTTCTTCCCCACAATGGGTCGTCGGCAAATTGTTGCCAGAGGCGTGCTTCCGGATTCTGCTCATAGAATTCGCTCTCAGCAAAAGAAAAGCGGTACTCGTTGACGTAATCCATGACTATCCGGTAAGCGGCATTGATTTTTCGAATTGCATCAGGTTCGGACATATTGCCTGCGTCGGGATGATGGCGTTTGACCAACTCCCGATGCCGGCTCTTGATATCGCGCAGTGTTGCTCGCTCTCCCAATCCTAAAATACGAAGTGCTTCCTGTAAATCGTCATAGGTCATATTTCAGTGGGTCCAGTCGATAATCTTCGCATCAGAGCCAAGTTTCCTCTCAACTGCACCTTTGATTGCGGCGAAGTGTGGACAAGGGTACCCGATGGGGTTGCCGTTCTTCATACAGGAAGCGAAGACGATTGCCTCCGCTCCACGGTCAACCATCATCCTGGCCCGGGTGACCGCCTTCTTGCCGGAGCAGCCACCGCACGAGAGAAAACCGACGATCTCCACCGGACCGGTTTCCTCGAAGGCCATTGTCCCTTCCCTGGCCACTTTGAAATCAGTGCTGCCGGGGCACATGTCCTCGGTTAGCTGACAACGAATGATGCCTACCTTCATACTCCCTCCTCGTCATATTTATGCGCTTTGATAACGACGAAACCTCCAGCACCATACCCGTCACGAACCGTCACGTCAGGCGGTTCTCCTGCTAACAGTGTCTGTCGGTATGAGAAGTCTCCAAAGCCTGCTTGATTCAGTATCACCACCATGTCACTCACCGTATAGAAGGTTGCGTCACGATAGAAGGCACTCTGTTCTTTCTTCTGCTCATAGCTTCGACCCAACTCACTCTCACGGTCGATGAACCCTATAACAAGAGTTCCTCCTGGCTTGAGGATTCGCCACGCTTCCCGGAACGCTTTGAGCACATCATCAAGAAAGCAGACAACCGTGACCATGAGCGCATAATCAAAGCTGCTGTCGGCAAGCGGCAGAGCTTCCGCCTCACCTTCCAGCACTTTTACTCCTCGTTGTCGAGCCAGTTCAGCCATGTGAGGCGACGGATCTACCCCTATGGAGATACCCAAGGGCACCGCAAAGCGACCTGTCCCGATACCGATTTCCAATCCATGACCGCTGGCAGGGATAGCGGCCCGTACAGCCGCAAGTTCCGCTTGATAGAGGTCATGATGCCGTTCAAACCAGGCATCGTAGTCGGCAGGTTGTTGATCGAATACTGTGATTTTGGTCATCATCTTTCTCTGCCGCCTCACGGGCGGACATCAATTCATTATCAGGTGAAGGGTTTTCTGAAGAGCAAACCGTAGTGGTACGGCTGCAGGTCGAAGCGGTTCTGCTCGTTGAAGCAAAATCCGGCCTCTTTCCCCCATTCGATGCACTGTTCCGGCCGAGGGCGGATTTCCATTGCCGGCCCACGAGGTGTTGATGGGTCATAGTTCCAGTGAATCACCGCCAGCATCCCATTCGGCTTGAGCACACGCAGCGTCTCCTTCATCAAGGCAACCGGCTCTTCATGATGCAGAATGTTGAACAACAGAGCCGCATCCATGGAGTTGTCGGCAAGGCCGGTGCCGGTGGTGACAAAGTCGCGTAACGTTACCTCCACGTTTTGTACTCCGGCATCCCGGCACTTCTGCTGAACGACGGCAGTCAACTCCGGTTCGATGTCCAAGGCATGCACGGTTCCAGATACTATCGCGGCGGCGGCCAGGGTAAAGGTGCCATAGCCGCAACCGAATTCAACCAGGTCCTGAACGCCACGGTCGAGGCCAAACGTGGCCAGCACCTTGGCCGGTTCAAAAAAACCGTCCCACATTTCCTCATCTGGCATCCCGCTGTCACGAACCTTCATGCGTACCCTCACTGGCCAGTGCCTGTTCAATGTACTCCTGCATCCTGCCCGCCGATGTCGCGATGTCGAGGGGAACCCATGCGTCGTTAAGGAAGACGGTTGTAGCCGCTCTCAGTACATAGTTGGCGGCTTCCGGAGAATCTATCAGATGTATAGCTACGTCAATTACCTCACCGAAGTGAGCCTTCATTTTGTTGGCTACACCTGTAGCCATGGCGCAACTTGTTCAACCCTTACTTCCGGTGTGAAATACAACCATTTTCAACATGGAAACCTCCTGTTCATAGTGCTTAAAAGGTAACTACCCGATCAGATTCCTTGACCAGGGTGTACATCACCTGCATGTTTGACGACGTACAGATCTCAGAACCTTGAGCATCGCGAGACTTTAGACAAGTACCGCACGCCTGGATATCTCCACCAGCTCTAACGAGGCTCTCTGCTTGGCCACGAATATCGAAGCGGTCATCACTTAACTGTTCCAGCTCAACGCCTTCCGCTGTCAGGAATACTGAGACGGTATCACCTTCCTTTAATGCAAAATTGGCAAATCTCATCGCCGTGAATACTTGTTCAGGATTGTTCTGAGTAATGATGACTGCGAGTTTCATTCTAAGCCCCCTTGATATTGATCAGTGCGGAGAGAGCCAAGGCACAGACTTTCAATGCGGTTTCATGGCCATCGTCGCCACCTTTTTCAAAGTCGTCTTCACGGGTCGCCATGGAGTTTGTAATGTGAGCAAAGCAGATGACTGGTTTATTGAGGGCTGCCCCCATCGCCAGTAAGGCAGCGGCTTCCATTTCTACGGAAATGATACCTTCGTCTCGGCGTGCAGTAATCAGTTTCTGTGTCTCACGGAAGGGCGCATCGGTTGTCCAGGATTTGCCCCGGATACACTGGAGACCAGCATCATTCAAGCGCCGGGTCACTGCTTCCAGCAACGGTGATGATGCCTGTGCATAACGCTCAGGCGGCAGATAGTGATAGCTGGTTCCTTCATCACGCAACGCCTGTTCGATTAACAAAAACAAGGGTGTCTGGAGCTGTTCGGCAATGAGTCCGGCTGAAGAGATAGTTACAAGTGCCCTGCATCCCAATGCAAAGAGTTCTTCTGCTACAAGTACCGCGAATGATGCCCCAACAGTGCCACCGATAATCCCGAATTCAGTTCCGTTAGCAGACCAGCGGTAAAGGCGAGTATGGAAGCAGGGCCAGGCAGGCTCGTGTGTTGCTGCCCCAGTCATCAGTAAAAACTCCACCAGTTCGCCGTCAAAATCCAATAGACAACCATGTGGTACTGCCAACGGTGGCAAATTCTTCTGAAGCCTGGCGGCTTCCAGCATGTTGCCAGCAAGAAACACGGGTTCCTCTGCATGGTTGTGCTCAAAGAGAGGCACATCTGATTCATCAGACACAGCAGGCACCTCCAGAACGTTTCTCTTGGGCAATCTCTTCCTTTGACTTGAGTGTAAGTGGCTCTCCTTCGGCAAGTTGCGAGAGAATCGCAGACACGAGCTTGGGACGGCATACAAAGTAACACCGCTGGGAGCCGTCCTGAGAGAAACTCACGATTCCTGCATTACGAAGTACGGTAAGGTGCTGCGAGATGTTGGACTGAGATGCCGGCAAGATGTCCTGAATGTCGGTCACGCATTTGGTGCCTTTGAGCAGTTCCGCGACAATTTGAAGGCGCGTCGGGTGCGCAATGGCTTTCAAGAGTTCTGCCCATTCATGAGATGCACTGATATCCACGATGTTCTCCTTAACGATATTCGAATATCCTAATATCATCGCCTCGCGATGCACGCAAGCAAAACTTATCAGATTTCTAGTTATATTCCGTTCGACTGTCCGGATGACACTGTTGGCCGGATTGCGTGGTATAAGAGAGCGAATGGACTCACCCTGAATGTACTGGGTCAGCAGATGCAGCGACACCCGGATCAGTTGCAGGAGTGGTTGAGTGGAACTCGATTCCCATTCAGAAAAAGCAGGGACAGGATAGAATTGTTCCTGGAAAATCAGAAAATCTTCCTTCTGCCAGAAAAGGAATAACGGATATTCTCTTCCGGGAAGGGAAAATTCCGGAATAGATGTAATAAGTGTAGCGTATGTCGTCTGCATTTTTAATCGACTATTGTATGCATTATGCTATACTTATGCACTACATCTACCATAATAAGTTGTCGAGAGGTATGTATGCCGAAAACTGCTCCGCTGAGTCTACGGATTGACCCGGCGTGCAAAGAAGCATTGCAAAAGGTATCAGAGCGTGAGCATCGAAGTCTTGCGAACGTTGTTGAATACCTAATTCTCTCCTATTGCAAAGAACATGATATTCCGGTCCAACCTCAAAAATTCGCGAGTAGCCGTGGGGGAAACAATGGGTGATATTCAAAAGTTTGGAGGAGATTGGACACAAGAGAAACTGGCAAGGGTTACAAAATATTTGAGTGCATATACGACCGCTCTAAAAAATCAGCCTTTCAACCTCATTTACATTGATGCCTTTGCGGGTACCGGATATCGGAACCTGGACGCTGATGACAAAAATCACCAACTGTTTCCCGACCAAGTTGGTGAAGACGCCGAGGCTTTTCACGCTGGTTCTGCTAAAATTGCATTACAGACCGAGCCACGTTTTGCGGAGTATTACTTCATTGAAACCGACCCTGCCAAGTGTACCGAACTGGAAAAACTGAAACTGGAATTCCCGGATAAAGCGAAAGATATTCATATCGTCAATATGGATGCTAACTCAGCAATTCAGAATGCCTGCAGTCGGTCATGGAAGAAAAGCAGCATCCGGGGTGTTATGTTCCTCGACCCGTTTGGAATGAATGTTTCATGGGAGACTATTGAGGCGATTGCTAAAACGGAAGCAATCGATATGTGGTACCTGTTTCCGCTTGGTGTCGGGGTGAACAGGCTGCTGAAAAAGGATGGAAACATTTCACCGGCTTGGAAGAAAAAGCTCGATGATATTTTTGGCAGTCCAGAATGGGAAAACCTCTTTTACAAAAAGGAGGTAGTTATGAACCTTTTTGGTGAAGAAGAGGTTACTACAAAGACAAGTGATTTTAAGCAGATTGCTGATTTCTTTGTAAAGCGGATGGAGACTATTTTTGCCGGGGTAATCAAGAAACCGTTGCCACTGTGCAATTCAAAGAATAATCCACTTTATCTGTTATGTTTTGCTTGCGGAAACAAAAGGGGTGCCGGCATAGCCCTGAATATTGCCGGTAATATCCTGAAAGGAGCATAGTATGGCAAAATCCGCTATTGAATGGACCGGCAGCACTTGGAACCCTGTCACAGGTTGCACCAAAATAAGTTCCGGTTGTAAGAACTGCTATGCCGAACGGATGGCAAAGCGCCTGCAGGCAATGGGGCAAGCTAACTATGTCACCGGTTTTGAACTTGCCATGCATCCAAAGTCATTGGAGCTTCCGCTGTCCTGGAAGAAACCGCAGACCATCTTTGTGAATTCAATGTCTGATCTGTTTCTTGAAGAAATTCCGACTGAATTCATAAAGCAGGTATTTGATGTAATGCGACGGGCACACTGGCATACATTCCAGGTGCTGACCAAGCGCGCCGCCCGACTAGCAGAACTCAGTCCAGAAATTGCATGGACATCAAATATCTGGATGGGTGTTAGCGTAGAGAATGACGACTGCACATTCCGCATTGACCATCTAAGGGACTGTGGCGCCCACATGAAGTTCCTTTCGATGGAACCGCTTCTTGGCCCGACACCAAACCTACGCCTTAACGGTATTGACTGGGTGATTGTCGGTGGTGAGTCTGGTCCTGGAGCACGTCCGATGAAAGAAGAATGGGTGGTTGAAATCAAGGAACAATGCCTAAGGGCGAATGTGCCGTTCTTCTTTAAGCAATGGGGTGGGGTCAGAAAGAAAAAAAACGGTAGAGAGTTGGAAGGCAAAACCTGGGATCAAATGCCTAGAATACAGCAACGTCGGCAACATTCACTGTCAGCATTTTTGTAAATCACATTCTCAACAAGCGCGGTTACGGCGTATAGCTGAAGATTGATCTACATTTTGTAGAGCTTTGTGCATGTCTTGTAAAACAGCACATATTTTATAAGGTTTTGCCTTCTTTTGGAGTATTACCAAATGCGCATAAAAAAATGGTTTCTTGTTACCTTATCGATATCCTTCCTTCTTTTGTCCAAAATAGGAATGGCTTCTCAAACCAGCTGTCCCGAGCATTTCAATGATGGGCAAGCGCCAGACCTTATTAATCAAAAGCTCGCTTCTAAAACCCGTGAAATCTGCTATTCGGGCTTTGCTGTCAAGCATTCAGGTGTGACAAGGACGCCGCTATATGCAGCTGAACACTTGACGCGCGGTCGGATCTTGCAAGGTAAAGGCCTCAAGCGGCAGAGCAAGTTCCACCCCGACGAGAACATCCCACGTTCGGAACGAGCCGAACTGCATCATTATGCCAGATCTGGCTATGACCGTGGCCATGTAGCACCATCGGCTGACATGTTCGACATTCAATCACAGTATGAATGCTTCTCTTTGGCGAATATGGTTCCCCAGGTACCTGAAAATAACCGCGGGCCATGGGGGGGCATAGAATCAGCTGTGCGGATGATGGCGAAAAGTAAAGGTGATCTGTATGTCGTAACAGGCCCAATTTTCCAGGGCGGTGATATTCAACAAATCGGTGATGCCGTTATGGTCCCAACGAAATTGTTCAAGGCAATATATGATCCACAACGAAAGGAAGCCGGAGCGTATCTGATTGACAACACAGCTGATGCCCAACCTCAGAAAGTCACGATTGAGGACCTGGAAAAAATAGCAGGTATCAGCATGTTTCCCTCCGTGGAAGCCAGTGTGAAGTCCCGCCTCATGCGTTTACCAGACCCAAGATCATATAAAGATCGAAAACGCAAGGGAGGTCGATGATGCCGAAAAAAATCATCAGCCCATTCAAGAACGAAAGCGAATGTCTTCAAATAGGCTCTCTGACAGTTGAGAATCGTGTAGACCGGGTGTCCATCTTTGGCAGTATCGATATTACTAGGGATAAATTGGGGTTAGCTGCAGCACGGGAGCTGAAGTCTATCCTGGATCTGATCCTGACGGAACTGGAAAGCGCGGAGCTTCCTGACAAGGTGACACAGAAACCGGCCAAGACTGTCAAGAACCCTTTCGAATAGTGTGAACTGCGGCATGGAGTATGAAAATTGTCGAAATCAGTTGAAGTGACAATCGAACCTGATGATAACTACCCCCAACAACATCAACCCGACCATGACGAGGATGGGGTCGCTGTACCTTGGGACAGCATCAACCCGGAAACACTTCGCAACCTGATTTCCGAATTCGTCACCCGGGAATGGCCAGACACGGAATACTCCCTCGAAACGAAAATTGATCAAGTGCTGAAGCAGCTCCGCACCGGCCAGGCGAAAATAGCCTTCGACCTGGTATCCAAGACCTGTAACATCATCCCGAGCAGGTGATCGCATCGATGGAGAAACGATTCTTCCCCCTCTCCGCTATCACAAAGCGGATCAATGAACTGCTGGAGCCTGCCATCAGCAAGCAGTTCTGGGTCAAGGCCGAGATATCCACTGGACGGGAACGAGGTGGAGCTTTTTACTGTGATCTGGTTGAAACGGACGCCGGCGGAAAAATCGTCGCAAAGATAGCCTGCACCATCTGGCAGAGAGAACTCGGCACCATTAATCTGCTGTTCAAGGCAAGGAACATGGATCTTGTGCTGACCAATGGCACGGTGGTCGGTTTTCTCTGTTCCCTTCAGTTTAGTCCCCAGTACGGCTTGTCTCTCAGAGTCATTGATGCCGATCCATCGATTGCTTTGGGTGAAATGGAACTGAAAAAGAGGGAGATCATTGAGCGCCTGCAAAAGGAAGGGCTGTTCGATACGAACAAGGAACGCTTCGTACCGATCCTCCCGATAAAGCTCGGCTTGATTACCAGTGCCGGGAGCGCGGCATACAATGACTTCATCCAGACCCTCACGGCGTCAGGCTACGGCTTCAAGATTTACCTGGCCGATGCTATGGTCCAGGGAGATCAGACAGAGAAATCGGTCCTTCGTGCCTTGGATGCCCTTACCGGACTCGATATCGACCTTGTGCTTATCCTCCGGGGTGGCGGCAGCAAGACGGATCTCTACTTCCTGGATAATGAGGCCATTGCCAGGAAAATTGCCGGATACCCCAAGCCGGTGTGGACCGGCATCGGCCACGAAATCGATACGAGTATCCTGGACTATATCGCCAATCGCTCTTTCAAGACGCCGACGGCGGCAGCAGAGGAACTGGTAGCCCGCTTTGTCCAGATGCGCCGGCAGTTGGACGAGGCAACCAACACCTTGAAGACCGTCTGGGCCTACCGGTTGAAAATCGACCAGGACTATCTGGCAAGGGCGGTGACCGGCATCCAGCAGGGACCGAGAAAACTGCTTGATGTGACAGCAAGTTGCTTGAGGGAGCAGGCACAAGAACTTCGTGCCCGGGTACAGCGTCGCTTGTCAACTGAGCAGATTGGAATAGGGAGAAGAAGGGAAAAATTACGTTCTCTCCCGCTGACCCTGACCAAAAATCACATGGAACGCCTGGCAGCAAAACGGCAAGAATTCTCATCGGGAGTAACTCACTGTCTTACCCGAACAGGAGAGACTCTGTCCGGACTAAAGCAACGCTTTGAAAAGGAGCGCTTTCTACGGCGCCTGGCAGTTGAACGTGAGCGCAACGAGAAAAACCGGCAGCAATTGAAAGCTCGGTTCTTTTCGGTATTCAAAATGAAATTGATGCTTCTCACGAACATCAAGGGGCGGCTCAAGCAAGAGCGGGTTTTGCAGAGGATTGCTTTGGCTCGTACCAGTCTGAATGACAAAATGGCCACCCTGAAAGCTATCGACCCGCAGACTGTTCTGAAGCGTGGCTTTGCCCTTGTCTACAGCCAACAGGGCACTCTTGTCAGATCCATTGCTGATGTCGCTGAAAAGCAGATAATTCAAACCCGCTTAGCTGATGGTTCTCTGATCAGCGAAGTTACTGCAAAGGAGATAAACCATGAGTGACACTACCGAACCTACTTATGAGCAGAAAGTTGAAAAGCTGGACGAGATTCTGACCAAGCTCGACAATTCAGAGACTCCAATCGATAAACTCGCAGAAGATGTCAAGGAAGGAACCCGGCTGATCAGGGAACTAGACAAAAAGCTCAAACAGGTTGAGACTGAAGTGCTTGATGCCTTTAAGGAACTTGAAAGCGACTGAAATAATAGAGGACACAGCAATGACCAAGGCAGATATTGTTGAAAGAATCCATACCAACACAGGTATGACACAGAAAGAGTCAATGGAAATGGTGGAAGCAGTTTTTTCCATCATGAAATCGACCCTTGAAACCGGTGAGACTTTGAAAATATCTGGATTCGGCAGTTTTGTGGTGAAACAGAAAAACGACCGGCGGGGCCGTAATCCTCAGACCGGCGAAGCGATCACCATTGAGGCACGGCGCATATTAACCTTTAAGCCAAGCACTGTGCTGCGTGATGCAATCAACAAGTAGAAATTACTGCCACGGCGAGGAAGTAACCTCATGAAGTTTGGAATTCGTACCCCGTCTCTGACGAAACGGATTGCTGCAAGGACATCATTGAAGAGATACGTCCGGCAGTCGTTGGGGCTCAAAGCCCCAAGAGGATGGGGTTGGCTGACGAATCCCAAGAAGGCGGCCTATAACAGAGTCTACAATCGAACGTCTGTAGGTTGTTTGATTCCGTTGACAGTAATTTTCATGATTATTTCCCTTGCGGTTTTCGCTATGGCGAAGATTCGATAAAAGAAGGATTACGTTGCAAAAGACAGCCAAAGACATACCGATGAATCCGATTGAAGCAGAGATCGCTGTAACAGGCCTCCATGCGACTGGTGACTACAAGGTGTTGCGCAGAATGAACCTGAGTCAGGACAGCCGTTTCGCCAGCAAGGTAATAGCCAATCCCAGGATCGGCCTCTGCCTTGACACGGAAACAACCGGGTTGAACCCTGCTTGCGACAAGATAATTGAGCTTGGGATCGTGGCCTTTCTGTATGACCCGCTGACCGCTGGAATAATAAAGATCATCGACCGGTATGCAGGATTTGAAGACCCAGGATTTCCACTTTCGGCAGAAACAACTGCAATTACAGGCATCACTGACAACATGGTGTCTGGTAAGTCTTTCGATGAGGCCCATGTCTGCCGGCTTGCTGATCAAGCAAGTTTGGTAATTGCACATAATGCTGCGTTTGATCGCAAGTTCGTAGAAGCCCGCTACCCTGTCTTCTCCGGAATGCCCTGGGCATGTTCAATTACACAGATCGATTGGCATGCGGAGAGGATAACAACCCGGGTCTTGGAATACCTGCTTTTCAAATTTGGCTGGTTCATCAATGCCCATCGCGCCTTGGACGATGCCGAAGGTTTGCTTGGTCTTCTTCTGGAAACATTGCCAGTTAGTGGTACTCCTGTTTTCAAAGCACTGATTGACAAATATGAGGAGATTTCCGCGAAAATTTGTGCTGTAGGAGCCCCCTTTGACAAGAAAGACGTACTGAAACAGAGAGGATACCGCTGGAACGACGGCACCCAAGGAGGGTGCAAGGCATGGTGGATAAGTGTTCCCGGGGATATGGAAAGAGAGGAACTTACCTGGCTTGCCAACGAAGTTTATCCCCGTGGCATAACAGACAGCGTCGAGATAACCAGAGTCAACGCACTTGATCGCTTTTCGATTCGGGAGAGATAATCATGTACGTTGACTTCAGAATCTCAAATTAGCAATGCCCTCACTGCTGGCAGTCGATCTCGGGCTGAAAACTGGCCTGGCTCTTTTTGAAGGGCAAGGCAAACTCCTCTGGTACCGCTCCCATAATTATGGCACGACTGAACGACTTAAACGCGCGGTTCCAAAGTTAATAGATGGAATTCCCGAGTTGGCTGTGATTGTTATAGAAGGAGGCGGCAATCTGGCTACCGTCTGGGAAAAGGAAGCCGAACGTCGTGGTATTACGTCGCTTCAGATCAGTGCCAGAGAATGGCGGCTCCTATTTCTATATTCACGGGAACAGCGTTCAGGAGTTGAGGCAAAGAGGTACGCCGGCGAAACCGCTCGCAAGGTCATAGATTGGTCAAATGCTCCCCGACCAACTTCTCTCAGGCACGACGCTGCAGAGGCAATTATGATCGGCCTATGGGGGGTGCTACACATGGGGTGGCTAAGCAAACTCCCGGAGGGTCTGCATCGATGGCGAGCATCAGTAGCGAAACAGTAAGGTCTGCCCAGAAATTTCTATCCGATGCAGATCCCGTAATGAAGGGGCTCATCGAACAGTCTGCTGCGTTTGGCCTAAAGCCTGATCTCAGCCAGTCTCCATTTGAAGCACTTTCACGCGCTGTCGCTTCCCAACAACTGCATGGTGCGGCTGCCGAAGCAATTCTTGGTCGATTCATCAAGCTGGTTCCTGGCAAAACGTTTCCCGACCCGGATGACATCGATGTATTGACTGACGAACAAATACGTTCAGCGGGGTTCTCACGGGGGAAGATTCTAACCTTGAGGGACCTGGCACTTAAAATCAAACAGGGTACAGTTCCGTCCATGCAAGAGATTGCAACATTGGACGACAATGAAATTGTGTCGAGGATTACCCAGGTGCGCGGCATTGGTCGGTGGACGGTGGAGATGCTCCTGATTTTCAGTCTGGGACGCATGGATGTCCTACCCGTAGATGACTTTGGTGTCAGGAAAGGATTCTCAAGAGCGTATGGTTTATCGGAAATGCCAAAACCGAAAGAGATCCTCCTCCATGGAGAACGTTGGCGGCCATATCGAACAATTGCCAGTTGGTATCTTTGGCGAGCAGCTTATGAATGATTGGACTTTCAGTAGGTTAGCGTATATAAGAGTCGAAAAACACAATATGGAGGGCACATGAACAAATCGGATCTTGTAGCAAAAATTGCAGAAAGTGCAGAGCTTACTAAGGTTCAAGCTGAAAAGGCACTCAACAGCTTCATCGCTGAAACCATAGCCGCTCTTAAAGCCGGCGACAAAATTACTCTCGTCGGTTTCGGCACATTCAGTGCCGTCACCCGTGCCGCCCGAACAGGTAGAAATCCCCAGACCGGAAAAGCCCTGAAAATTGCTGCCAAGACAAATGGCAAGTTCTCTCCAGGTAAAGCTCTGAAGGATCTGGCTGCCAAGCCTGCCAAAGCATCAAAGGCCCCAGCCAAAAAGAAGTAGTAAAAGTGCCGATACGTTAAGTAATCGATACTTCATCATTTGTAGAACTCATCGATAATGTCATCCGGGGTCAGATCAAAATCATCAGCAATTTTGATCTGGCCCTTTGCTGTACCAAAAATCCTGATCGGTTCAATACAATCAGCAGAATCGTTTTTCGGGCTGTTTACCATCGAAGAGACAGGATAGTTTGCGTTTCTTGCTTGCTGAACGTGCTGAAGTCGGCATACCAGCCTCTGAAACCTAATAATTCTTTGCAGCTGTTACTTTATTGCTTTACGCCGAGTCCCTTCAAGATGTAACCAAGGCTATCCGCCGACTCTTGAGTCTGATCAAAATACCTGCCGCGCAGTTCGCAGATTAACATGCCATGGTAGGAGTCAATGAACTCGGCGAGAATTTCACGGAAAGGGATGTCGCCCCAGCCGACAGGCATGTGAGAATCTCCCTTACCGAAAGGTATCTGGTGGGTCTGCTGCTTCTCGGTATGGTAGACAGGGTTGCCGAAGTTGTCATGTACATGACAATGGGCTATTAAGGGCGCTATAGCACGGACTTCCGCCACCTCATTGAGAGCATAATATTTAGAAGCCATGTGGAGATGCCCAAAATCCAGGTTGATTCTGACGTTGTCACGATTGATCCTGTTCACTTGTGCCATAAGTTTACTAGGAAGCTCTGCGTAACAGTATGGAGAGTGATGCAGATAGGGACGAGCATTCTCCATGGCGATGACCACCGTTGGGAATTTGTCCGCGTCCTCTTGCAGTATTGTCGCCTCCAGCTCAAGCAGCCTTTCTTCTTCAGCCGACTCCAATGTTATCGGCCCACGCACTCCGAACTCCTCCTCCACAAGGAAGCGCCCGGGATGGTAGACCATCACTTCAGCGCCTATTTCTGCCGAAAATTCAAGGGAAGCCATCAAAACATCCCTATGCAACCCAGCATTATTCTTATCCATCAGATTCAAGGGGTTGGGGGCATGGACACTATATCTGAATGGGAAATCATTTAGGATATCCTTAGTTTCTGCTGTTCTCCGTCGGTCAATCCGGCCATTCCTGATGGCGTCAAGGCCGTGAACTGTTATTTCGGCTGCCGAAAGACCAAATTTCTGAAATGCCGTCATGTCCCGGCGTAAAGCCTTCAGGTCGCCGTCAATTCGGACCTCGTTTATGTTGCTGCCAATGCTCAGCATAATGACACTCCCTCCTGTTGACCTGATTGTTTCGAATAGCAAGACACCCTATTGCTTTGAGCGCTGTTGGCAATCCCGTAATCGAGTCCATTCCTGATCGTCTGGCTTTTGTCTTTCCGCTTATCCCGTTTTTGATTCTTTCCTGATGTTCATCTTTCCCACCCCACATTTCCAGTGAAGAGTTGTTAAGACTGTTTCCGGATACTTATTCCGGAGGTGGCCATGACCAAGCGTTGTGAATTCTGCGGCCGTTTTTTTGTTCCTGACAGCCGTGTCGGTGATCGTCAGCGGGCCTGTTCCCGGAAGGAATGTAAAGGCGCCCGTAAACAGTCTGCTCAACAACGCTGGTGTTCTGACAATCCCGGATACTTTTGTGGCCGCTACCCTGAACTGAAAGAGCGGCGGCACAAGCAGCTTTCCCTGGGCCCAGAGGTGATACAAGACACGATACCCCCAGCCAGACCAGTATTGAAGCTGGTTTTCTGGGTGCCGGGCACTCGACTTTCGATGATACAAGACGAGATAACCTTGCGGAGGCTTACCGCTACTTCCTTTGCCGCCACTGGCGTCACAAAACGCATGATACAAGACACGATAGCTCGTTCTCCCTGACCGGTTTACTCTGGCCTCCCCGTAACCAATTTCAGGGAGGATGCCATGACCGACACTGAACGTGCCGCCTTTGTTTTGCACCTGTATCAGACCGAGAAGCTTTCACAACGCCAGATCGCGGCGTGTTGCAGTATGGGCAGGGCGACGGTGTCTCGAATCATTGCCGCCAATGGTGCACCGGAACGCCGGGTGGATCAGCAGTTGCTGCTCACACCGTACCGGCGGTTGATTGATTCCTGGTACGCCGAGTATCCACGGCTGAAGGCGACGCAGGTCTATGACCGCCTGCTGGCTCTTGGTTTTACCGGTAGTTATGTCATCGTCAGCCGGGCGACCAGAGATGTACGCGCCAAGCGGCCGGTCATGTTCCATGAACGGGTGCTGTTACCGGCGGAAGAGGCCCAGGTGGACTGGATGGTGCTTTCTTTGCCGTGGGGCACGGTGTACGGGTTTGTCTATATTCTTGCCTGGTCACGGTATCTCATTGTGCGCTTCTATCCCCGCATGACCTTTGAGTTCTTTCTGGATGGACACCTGGAGGCATTTCGCGACTCTTCCGGTGTCGCTCATGCCCTGCGCTTTGACAATCTCAAGAGTGTCGTGCTTGCCAGGAAACCGATGCTACGCCTGAATCCGCAATTTGTTGATTTTGCCCGGCATTACGGCTTTGCCATCCACCCCTGCACGCCGTATCGGGCCAATGAGAAAGGGAGGGTGGAACGGGTAATCCGCGATATCAGATCGTTTCTCTATGACAAAACACCCCGCGACCTGGCTGATCTGAACCGCCTGACAAGGCAATGGCTGGAACTCCGCAATGCCGCTGTACACAGCGTGACCGGCAGATCACCGAAAGAACTTTTGCGTGACGAGCCGCTCAAGAAACTGCCGGCCATCGGCTATCCGGCACGCAGATGTGACACGGCAACGGTGACAAAAACCGGATTTATCGAGGTGGACGGCAATCGCTATTCCGTGCCGTCACGTTATTGCGGGCAGTGCGTGACCGTTGCCTTTCATCCCGAGAAGATCGAAGTAATCGTCAACTCCCATCCGGTGGCAACCCACCGCCGCTGTTTTGATAAAAAGCAGACCATTGAGCATCCGACCCATCGCACCGATCTGCTCAAGCTGACGCCAGCCTATAAGGAAAAGCGCATTTATCTGCTGATGACAAGGATGGATGCCAACATTGATCGTTTCATCCGGAACGCTGAACATGACGGCCATGATCCGGTAAAAGCAGCGCGCACTCTGTTCAACCTGTTGCGCCAATTCAAAAAGCCCTGCCTGCTGTCGGCGGTCAGGGAAGCGTTGGCCCAGAAGGTAACCCGTCCCGATCTGGTGGCAGCCATTCTCGCAAAGCCGCTCTCCTCGCCAGCATGCCCGGTGACGCCGAGAAACGGCGAACTGTTGGCACTATCATACCAAGAAAGGAGCCTCGCCTGTTATGACCCGACATGATCAACTCAAGATCGAATTCCGCCTGCTTACGGATTTCAGCACATTTACCACGGAAGAACAGGCGCTCATTGAGCGGTTTCTCGAAGAAGAGGCAAGGTTGCGTCAGGCAAAGAAGATCGCCTATCTGCTCGCCAGATCCGGGATAAAGCGGATAAAGACCATCGGCGACTTTGACTGGAAGTTCAATCCCGTCATTCCCAGGGAGAAGCTGATGGAGTTCATGGCACATCCATGGTTGAAAGAGCCGTGCAATCTGGTGCTGATCGGCCCGGCGGGAGTCGGCAAAACCCATCTGGCCAAGGCTCTGTGCCACGATGCCGTCATGAAGGGGCATCAGGCTTTGTTCATCTCCCTGTTTGACCTGATGGCAAAAATCTCGAAAGCAAACAACCTCTATAACGCCATCGACTTCTACGCCAAAATCCCGGTGCTTTGTCTGGATGAGGTCGGATACGCCTTCCCGTCAAAGGATCAGGCCGATGCCATCTTTCAGGTAATCGCCAAAAGGGCGGAAACCAAGACCACTATCATGACTACCAATCTCGTACCATCACAGTGGAACAAGGTCTTTGACGCCACCACCGCCACCGCCATTCTGGATCGGCTTACCATGAATGGCACGTTTCTCACCATGGAAGGGAGATCGTATCGAAGCAAAAAGTAAGGCCAGGGGCTTGAACCAACCAACGTCAAATCAAAATCAGAAGAAACAGGGGTGGTGCGTCTTCAGGCCAGACTCAAATGGGGTACTGCGATTTCAGGCAGGGGACTCAACGCATAATTGCGTCGAACGCTTAAAACAATACGAAGCCACACGATCAGAAATGGCCCAGTCTGGAAGATCGCCAACAAGCGCTGAAAACCACTTGCCCCCGCACCCATACATGCTCCACCTGAGGCAGACCTCCATGGTGTTGAACCGCAATCAGATCGGCACGTTTGCCAACCAGTATTTCGCCGCGATCCAGGAGTCCCGCAGCGCGAGCCGGGTTGCTAGTTACAAGAGCAACCATTTCCTGCAACTCGTAGCCACTCAATTCGGCCAGCTTGAATACCGATGGCAAAAGGGCTGCAGCTGAATAATCACCGCACAGGCAATCGGCCACGCCTTTAAGCACTGCGTCCAAAGCGCGCATTGATCCGGACTGGGATGCCCCCCGCAATACATTGGGCGCCCCAAAGAGAGTGGAAACTCCCCGATATTTTGCTGTCCTGGCAGTTTCTATGTTTACGGGAAATTCCGAGATGGACACACCAAGTTCAGCCATGGCGCAAACTCGTTCAGGACAGTCGTCGTCGTGACTCGCAAGAGGGATGCCGTGCGCCTTGGCTTTCTTTGCAAGTTGCCCGATCAATTCTGCGGTCCCCTGCACATTGGCTAATTTCCTCTGTAACAGGTCATCCAGTTCTTCTTCGGTTTTCTTGTAGGAGCCGGCGAGATAGCTCCGATATGCAGCCACGTCCTTGAACTGCCCCTGCCCAGGTGTATGGTCCATGAAGGAAAGCAGGTACACCTCTTTTTTATCGATCAATTCCGCGAGTATTTCAGGGGCCGACGTGTCGGTTACCTCGCATCGAGCATGTACCCGGTTATCCACCAGGGCATGCTGCTGCCAGTCATGAACGGCATGGGCGATTTCAGCAGCAAACACGTTGTTTCGCACCCCAAATTCATGATGGGCGAATGACAACGCATGAAAAACGGTTGTAACACCTGACATGGCGTTACGTTTATCTGCCTGGGAACAGGCGAAATTTAGTGGGAAATGCACGTTGGGCCTGGGTTCTACCTCTTTTTCCAAAGCGTCGCAATGCAGGTCTATCATGCCCGGCATAAGTATACGTCCGGACAGATCGATAACAGAAGCCGTACCGCTGTTAACCGGGTCTATGGCGACGATTACACCGTCTTCTATCAAAATGGCACTGTCTTCGGCAACTCTGTCAGGGAAAACGACTTTGGCATGTGTCAGCAAGGTTCGCCGGTTCATGATAAACACTCCTTGTTGTACTCTTTGGCAACCACTGGCGGGGCTAACGCCACGACATCGTCAGCAAGACGCCTCACCAGGTCCGGTTGATGGAATATGGCTATCATCGCCACTCCATCCTCTTTCAATGTTTCGATCAATTTAACGGCAAGATCGGTGGTTCCGGGGTCAAGACTTGCCGTAGGCTCATCAAGCAACAACAGGCGCGGTCTTGAAATGAGCCCGCGGGCGAGATTGACCCGCTGCTTTTCACCGCCGGAAAATGTCGCCGGTGGCACACACCAAAGACGTTGCGGAACAGCCAGTCGGGCGAGCATCTCACCGGCACTTGTGCGCGCTGCAGTTCTATTGACGCCGGATGCAACCAGCGGCTCAGCGACAACATCCAACGCGCTCTTTCGTGGCAAGCAGTTCAAAAACTGGGTCACAAAACCGATTTCGCGCTGGCGGAGCCGAAGCATCTGGTGCTCGTCAGCACGTGCGAGATCCATGCTTTGGCCTGCCTTGTCACGAAACATGATCCGGCCGGTGGATGGCAGGTAGGTGCGATAGATGCACTTGAGCACAGACGATTTGCCTGCTCCGGTAGGTCCCACAATGGCCGTGAGTTTTCCTTCCCGACTTTCCAGGCAGACGTTCGAGCACGACGGGATAGTTTCCCTCTGCTCGTGCAGAAAAAAATCTTTTGCCAGTCCTTCAACTATTAGTACCGGTTGCATGTACTCTCCTAAAGGTTTGAAGCAACCAACCGCTGCGTATAGGCGTGTTGGGGGTCTTCAAGTATTTGGTCAGTAAGCCCCGCTTCGATGACGCGGCCGTACTTCATCACCAGTGTGCGTCCAGCCAGAAGCCGTATTACTCCGAGATCATGGGTAACCACGATCATCGCGGTGTTCAGCTCCTGCTGTATTTCCAGAATCAGATCGAGAATGGCTGCCTGCACCGACAAATCCAGTCCGGTGGTGACTTCGTCGAGGAACAGGAGTGGTGGCCGGGTGACCAGAGCCTTGGCAATCTGCACCCGCTGCTGCATACCCCCTGAAAAGGTTTTCGGGTTCTGATCCATGCGTTCCGGCAGCACCTCGGTACGCAGCAGAAGTTCCTGGGCACGGCGGCGGATTTCGCCATAATGTGCCACATCGCTCATCAGCAGCCGCTCGGCGATGTTTCCTCCCGCCGAGACCTGAAAATTCAGCCCCAGATGCGGGTTCTGGTAGACCATGCCGAAGCGCTTGTTGCGCAGACTGCGCTGTTGTGCTGCGTTCTGTTGGAAAAGTTCATGCCGCTCGCCGCCGTCAAAAAAGATGGCTTCACCTTCTGTGGGCGCATCGTCAAAATAGAGCATCTTCACCGTGCTCGACTTACCACTGCCCGATTCTCCGATGATGCCAAGAATTTCGCCGCGAAACAGATCGAAACTCACACCATGCACTGCCACCACGCTACTGCAATGCGGGCAGATGTTGGTGTCATTCTCCGGCCCCGTGGATTCAACACAGAGCGGGCACCCGTTGCCGTAAATGCGGGATAGCCCGCGTACTTCAAGTATTCTGTTACTCATGCTTTGGCCTCCTGCAGCAGGTTCTGCACCAGTTGTCCGTCGCAGTAGGCCGAGTCGGAACATTGATAAATCTTGGCGTTATTGTCATCACTGTACTCATCGAGAAAACTGTCAATCGCTCCGCAGCGGGCGCAGGCGCGACGCTGTCCATGCTCGTCACGAAAATCTTCGACGCGAAAAGGGACGTCATCAAAAACCAGCGGCTCAGCTACGGTATAGGGTGGCACGGCGTAAATTTTCTTTTCACGACCGGCGCCAAGCAGGATCAGTGCGGGTGACTGGTCAAGCTTCGGCACGTCCCAGCGTGGTATAGGTGACGGGTCGATCACATAATGCCGGTTGATGCGCGTTGGATAGCGATGCGAGATGGTTATTTCGTCGAAGTGCACAATGTCTTCATAGAGCTTGACCAACAGACGGGAGTAATCCGCTTCGGCATGCATGGTCTTGCGCCGTGCTTCGGAAGACTCCACCACCACCAGCGGGTCCGGATACGGCACTTGCAGTACCAGTACTTGCACTTCCGTGAGCGCTACTTCAGGGATACGATGGCGTGACTGGATAAGCGTCGCTTCCTCAAGCTTTTCCGTCACTTCAACTCCTGGACACGTAAGTTGCACGAATTGGCGCAAATTGACCGCGTTGACTGAATCATCCGAACCTTGGTCGATGACTTTGAGGGTATCGTCCGGACCAATCAGGGCCAGGGTAAGCTGCAGGCCGCCGGTGCCGAACCCGCGCCCCATCGGCATTTCGCGTGAAGCATACGGTGTCTGGTAACCAGGGATGCAGATTGCCTTTAGGATCGTGCGGCGCACCTCTTTTTTGGCATATTCGTCAAGAAATCCGAATGAGTATCCAGCTTCTTCTAATGGCAATTCATAATGTATGTTCATGCTTTGACCTCCATCTGCGGGCTTTGATCGGCAACACGAGCCTTTCCCTGAGTGGTCCGCAGACGATCCATGTCGGATTGGAAGGTGACGTAATGGGGCATCTTATAGTGCGATGCGAAACCCATTGAATCCACACCGTCCACATGCAGCAGTACAAATTCCGGGTCTTCAGAGGGGTTGCCGGGGCCATCCTGCATACCCTTTTGCAGCGCTCTATCGAGAATTGCCATGCTGATGGCCTTGACCTCGTTATGACCGAAGCAGGCGCCATAGCCCAGTGTGAATGTCGGCAGGCTGTCGGCTTTACCGGATTCATACATGGCCACCACCTCACATTCGGTGACGAGCACCTCTCCGGCCTCCATCGGATCGCCGGTGACCGGGTGCGGCACCATCACCGGGATGTAGCCGACACGCAGTTCAGCTACTGTAGGGTGAACATCACCGTACCCACGCATGTTCGAATAGGCCATTGCCAGCAGAGACCCGGTCTCGGCACGCGCCATGGTTGCCAGTGCCGCAGAGCGTGGCACCGGGAAAACCAGTGGTTCACGCGTGATATCGAACGGCTCGCTCTGGCTTTCAGCTGCTGGCGGCAGCAGGCCTTCGGCGCGCAAAGCATCCAACACCTTGGGAAAGCTATCGGGCAGGTCGGCCTCGGGTAATTCTGTGAGAAAGGTCCTGGCAACCGACTGGAAGGCCTCCGGATCTTCATCGGCCAGGTCTAGTCGCAACAGGCGCAGTGCGTAATCATAGCTGGGACCGATCATCTGGCCACCAGGGATGTCCTTGAAGGCGGCCGAGATGCGACGTATGCAGCGCATGTTTGTGCTGTCCTGCACCGGAGTGGCCAGTAGACGGGGCTTGGTAGAGCGATAGGCCCGCAGGGCGAAGGCTGCCTCAAGAGTGTCGCCTTGAAACTGTTTGATCGCGAGTGCTGCCAGGCGAGGATGGTACAGCCCTCCCTCGGATACAACTCGTGAGGTCAACAGACGCAACTGGCATTCGATGGCAGACAGTTTGAGCGGTTCACCCGAACCGTCATGTCCGCGCAGGAACTCGGCAGCGGCTGCTGCTCCATCAATGGCAGCCTTACCTCCTTTGATGGCTACGTAACTCATATGAGGTCTCCCGTTTCGACACGTGTAGTTCTGGGCAGAGCCGCAAAGCGGTATTCGTCGCACAGCAGCAGATCAATTCCAAGAGGAAAGACGGCCAATCCTGCTCTTGCAATCAGCCAGCTTGGGTGCAGGCCACTAACGAAAAGCTCCGTATTCCCCTGGATACCGGGGCCGGATAAATTCAGCAGAACTCCATCCTCCGAATGTTCTCCCAACGCGGCGACGCGTAGTAGTAACGTGGCACCGGTTTCCGGAGACTCAAGCGATCCGGTACATGGTTGAAAATCCATGGTACGTCCTCCGTCAGCCACAATAAATGTTGCCGTTTCCGGCGTACCGGAACGCGCTTCCAGCTTGGGCCAGATATCAGCTGCGATCAGTCCATGCGGATCAGCTATGGTTACCTCGCCATCGGTGAGCGCGGCCAGCAATGCAAGCCAGGTCATCGACTCCGCCGTGCATTCAGCCAACCGACCGGGATAACTGAAAACATGGAGCAGGTCGCGAAATATCTGTTGCTGCATTGGCGGAAGCCAAAGTCCATGGGATGTCATGGGCGTTTTTGTATTACTCATCACCGTCCTCCTCATCCGCTTGACCAAGCAGTGAAAAGTCAACCCGGGTGGAAGCCAGGATATGTTTGCGTTCGGCATACTTCCCGGCTCGGGCAAAATAGCCACGCTCGACCAGAGCAGCTGCCGTTTCCCAACCCGGCAGGCGACCTGCAAGCGCACCGTCAAGAATAGCTATTGCTCTTGCGATGGTGGCGCGGTCGTCAATGAGAACTGCACCACCGCTACTCTCCTGACCGTCAGGAGTACGCAGAACAACATGAGCGCGGGCTACCGGTACTTCGCCAAGATGAAATGCCTCATGAAAAGCTCCGTCACGTAGCGTGAGAAGCCCCAAACCGGATTGCGGCAGCGTCACATCTCGAACCTGGCAGCTGGCCGCAAATGAGTCAGCTACCGCTTTTACTTCTTTGGCGGGCAGAGCAGAAAGTGCTACAGCCCACTCTTGTCTCGGTATGTCAATCAACTTAATCTCCTTCGCAGCCACGCCGAGGCGTAGTCGATAACTAAAATAGTCACCAGTATGACAATGATCAGCGCCGCCGACTGTCCGTAATTAAACATTCTCAGTGTGTCGTGCAGGGCCAGCCCGATACCGCCTGCCCCGACCATACCGAGCACCGAAGCCATACGCACATTGCGGTCCATGATATACAGCACATAACCTAGTGCCTCGCGCAGAATGGAAGGCCAACCGGCGTACATGACGATTTGCGGAAAGTTGGCTCCGGTCGAGGTGACACCTTCATAGACACCCTTATCGACGCGCTCCAGACTTTCAGCGAAAAACTTGCCGAGGAATCCAGCGGTATGTACCCCCAATGCCAACGCCCCCGGCAATGGCCCCAACCCGAGTGCTGCAACAAATATCAGGGCCAGCAGAAGATCTGGCATGGCACGCATGAAATTCAGAATTTCGCGAGCTGCACGATATGCCAGCGGATGTGGCGCGAGATTGCGGGCTGCCAGCGGCGCCAGAAAGAATGCCACAACCAGGGCAAACACCGTACCCCACAGCGCAGTTGCCAGTGTGACTTTCATAAGTTCTAGATATCTAGATAACTCTGAAAAGTCCGGTTTGCTGTAACGGCTGAAGTACTCACCCATATCAGCCACACCGTAAGCAAGTGTCTCGAATGAGATCTCCAGGTCATGCACGATCAGCCAGAGCAGAGCCAGGAGAGCCGCCAACCAGACAGGAAACAGGTTGCGAGGTTTGGGCGGCAATGCCGATGATGGTGGAGTTGTTTGTTTGAGTTTCATATCTTTGCCTGTGCCCCGTGAATAATGCGACTGCGTAATTGATCCGAGAGGCGGTCAAGCAGAGTCACCACCAGATAGATAGAAACAGCGATTGGCAGTAAACGGTCGTACTGGAACAGGCGCATGGACATAACCAGGTCGTATCCGATGCCGCCTGCGCCAACCAGGCCGAGAACAGTAGCCGCTCGCAGATTGTGGTCGAGGATATACATAACCGTGCCGACAAAATCCGGCAACGCCTGGGGCAACATGCCGAACATACGTACCTGGAACCAACCAGCACCATGAGCTGTAACGCCTTCCACTTGCTTCTGATCAACGACCTCAATAGTTTCGGCGAAAAACTTGCCCATAAATCCGACTGTCACGAAAGCCAGCGCCATAACGCCGGGCAAGGGTCCCAGCCCCACGGCCGAGACGAATACCAGAGCCCAGACCAGTTCCGGCATGGCGCGCATAAGACTAAGCAGATCCCTGACCAGACGATAGACGATCAGATGCGGAGTTGCGTTGCGCGCAGCGAGTAGCCCCAGAGGAAGGCTCACTAACAGAGCAATCGCAGTAGCAAGGAATGTCATTTCGATGGTTTCAAGCATTTTGCCAAGCAACTGGGGGAGATACTTCCAGTCCGGCATGACAAACATATTGCCCGCAAAGGCAGCCATTTTACCCAGCGAACCGATAAGGCGGGCTAAATCCACCTCGACCAGTGACGCAGTCAACCACATTGCCACCAGCACCGTTACGACAGATGCGATGGCCGGCAGCGGTGGCAGTCCGTTACGCGTAGGCCAACGCCAGATCAAGATTGGTGTCATTTTCAATTTCATCCCGTTTATAAATAGTTTGCAGTGTCAGAGGAGAAAGTTCGGAAGGTGTGCCGTCGAATACCACGCGCCCGCTGTTCATGCCGATAATGCGATCGGCAAAACGCTTGGCAAGATCAACTTGATGCAGATTAACAACAACAGTGATGCCGTCACGATCACAGATTTCACGCAGCAACATCATGATTTCTTCGCTGGAGACCGGGTCCAGGCTTGCAACCGGTTCGTCGGCAAGAATCACTTTCGGACGTTGGGCCAAGGCGCGGGCAATCCCCACACGCTGCTGCTGTCCACCGGACAATTTGTCGGCACGGCTCCAGGCCTTGTCGGTAAGTCCGACGCGAGCCAAAGCCTCTTGGGCGATTTCCATGTCTTCGTTGCGAAAGAGGTAAAACACACTACCCAACCAGGAACGATGAGCCAACCGACCGGTAAGCACGTTAGTGACCACCGACAACCGCTCGACCAGATTGAATTGCTGGAACACCATACCAACGCGTGAACGCGTTTTGCGTAAATTGGATTTACCAAGTGTTTCTCCGGTAATATGAACACTCCCGCCGGTAGGGATTTCAAGGCCGTTCATAAGCCGTAAAAGGGTCGATTTCCCGGCACCACTCGGCCCAAGAATAACGGTGAAGCTGCCGGCGGCGATGTCAGTACTGATTCCCTTGATTGCCTCGAAGCCATTTGGGAAGCGTTTGGTCGCTGATTTTATCGAAATAATTGACATACGTTCTCCTCTTTATCTATCAGGCATCCCCCGGCCAGTGCCGGGGGATGCCTGCGGTTATTTGAGCATCTGCTCTTTTCGCAGGCCGAGTTCTTTCACCATATTGCGAATCAACTGATAGTCCGCAGGCTTGACCGCTTCATAGCGGATGATATTGCCATAGCCGCTTACCTTGACGTCCTTGTGTGCGTTGATGATGGCGTCCTGGATTTTATGCTTCAGATCTGCAGGCAGGTCACCGCGATAGACCAGTGGAGAACCAGGCAGGTCAGAGGACTCCAACAGAATGCGGTTGGATTCTTTGGTGATAAGCCCCTTGGCGAGCATCTTCGGGTAGGTGATGTCATTATCAGCAGCTGCGTCCACAGTTCTGTTCTTAACGGCCAGTTCGGCGGCATCATGTGAACCGGCATAAGTGAACTTGCCGAAAAACTGCTCCGGCATCATTCCGGTTGCCTTTTTCACCATATAGGTCGGCATCAAACCGCCGGAAGTTGAAGCCGGATCGACGAAGGCAACGCTCTTGCCTTTCAGGTCCTTCAGTGATTTTGCGGGGGAATCGCCAGGCACAACGAATATGCTGCGATAGGTGCTTTTGCCGCCTTCCCGCACACCGACGGCAAAAGCTTCTGCGCCCGCTTCCTGCTCAGCCAGATAATACGACAGCGGACCGAACCAGGCGATATCGACGCGTTTCTTCTTCATTGCCTCAATAACCCCGGTATAATCAGTTGCAGTAAAAACCTTCACTTTTACGCCCAGTTTTTTCTCCAGATAGGCGCGCATCGGCTCGAACTTGGCGACCATTTCTTCGTTGTTTTCGGCCGGGATGAGCCCCATGACCAGATCCTTGGCCAGGGCCGTGCCATACATTGAAACCAGAAGTGACGTAACAGCGAGACCTACGAGCATTTTTCTAACAGACATGTTCTTCTCCTTTGTGGGTTTGATGAAACAAACGTTGAATTTTTAAAACGTGATGGACAGTTGCACGAGATCAGCCCTGAAGCGGGTGATAGCATATTCGACCGGAACACCTGAGTCCCCTTCCACATTCAGGCTCTTCACCCGTAGCACCGGACGATTCTGAGGCATGGAAAGAAGCCGCGCATCGTCCCCTTGTGGCAGACACGAGGTAACCAGACTTTCCGTACGGCGCAGCGTTATGGAATAATTGTCTTGCAAAAACTGATGTAATGAACCACCAGAGTAGCCATTTTCCAGTTCGGGGTAGTTTTCAGCCGGCAGGAAGTGCGATATGATACATAATGGTGAAGTGTCAGCCATGCGAAGGGTTTCGATCCAGAAGACCCGTTCACTGGGTTGAATAAGTAGCTTTCTCGCCACAGCCTCACTCGCTGGGACTATCTGTTTGCGCAATACCTGGCTTTCTGCCGTGACCCCTTGGGAAAGTAATGTTTCAGTGAAACGGGTTTCAATGCCTATTTTGTAATCGAAAGGAGAGGCAATTACGCGAATGCCGCGACCGTGGAGACGTTCCAGAAGGCCCCCATCGACAAGGTCGTCTATCGCTCGGCGCACTGTGTGGCGATTAACTCCAAACCTGAGAGCAAGCTCCGATTCAGATGGCAGCCATTCACCGACCCCATACATCTGGCCGATTTCCTGTTCAATCTGACGTGCAATCTGGGCATATATTGCCGTGCCACCTTCACGGTTAATTGCATACAAGCTCATTTAATCCTCCTCATCGAATAATACGTTGTCTAGATATCTATCTCTGATGTTGACGTTTATAGCATGCCAATATTACAGCGAAGTTGAGGTCATGTAGAGATTGTGTAAAGATCTTGTGACAATTGGTAGAATAGTGGCGAGGTCAATGGGGTAAATGATTTTGTCTCAGAGAATGTTTCTAAATGGAGGGTTTAGGGATACGTAAAAAGGATCTTCTTGCCAAATACGTGGATATGGAATAGTTTTTTACAATCCCAATTATGGTGGGATTGAAAAGAAGGGGGGGGCTTGATGGGCTTTTAAAAGTAGACTAAAAATAGCTTGGCATGCGTAAAATTCCTTTTGGTGCTATTACACCTAGTCCGTTCCGGTTGTCCATTATTTAACCTCAATGCCGTTCAAGATCCAACTTTGGTCCAGCGTGTTATAGACCAGATCGTAGAGGGCTTCACCGTCGGTAACAGAAAAATGCAGGAGTGTTGCGGCGCCAGTCTGCTCCTTCCAGTGGTAGGTTGTCTCCAGGATAGTATGCTTCTGGTTGTGCCAGTCGAACCATACCGGTTTGATCAATCTGCCAGGTGTAAAGATCGTGGCTATGCGTATTTGTTCCTTGATTCTCTCCACGGACTACTCCAACTGACGATAAATTCCGACTACTTTGCCAACAATCGAAACATTTTTATCCGGTCCCACATATATCGGTTCCATATTGGGGTTGGCGGGTTGCAAACGGATGCGATTCGGTTCGCGGTGAAACCACTTGAGGGTCGCCTCCCCATCCACCATTACGACCACAGTATCGCGGTTCTCCGCCACCGGTTGAGGACGAACCAGCGCGAGGTCACCATCAAAAACCCCTGCACCGATCATTGAGTCACCCTTCACCCGCAAAAAAAAGCAGCCATCCCCTTTAACCTGCCCCTGATCAACGGAAAAGAATCCCTGGATGTCTTCGACCGCCGGTTGTAAGTGGCCGGCGCGAACCGTGCCAACGATTGGTAGGGAAATTGAATGCCCTCCGTGTGACGTAAGCACTATCCCGCGGGATGCCCCTGTTTTTTTGAGCCATCCTTTTTTTTCGAGCACTTCAAGATGCCGATTCACCCCGGAAGGGCTGCTGACACCAAGGTGAGCCGCGATGTCACGCACTGTCGGTGAGTATCCATGCGTCTGCGTAAAACGGGTAATGAAGTCCAATACCTTTTGCTGCCGGTCAGTAAGGGCGATCACAGCACTCTCCTCAAAATAGTGTACACCTGTTCACTATATACTCTCGCCCACACCTTCTTGTCAAGACGCGGCACCTTCCCCCCTGCAAGATTATCAGTCAGGAGGAACGAATGTGTCGATTACCAGGCATCTGCCTGCTCATGATCAGTCTTGCCTGCGTGCCGATCCAGGCCCGTGCTTTCTGCTTCGAGGAGGCCGGGAGTCAATACGGCATATCGCCACAACTGCTTTGGAGCATCGCCAAGACGGAGAGCAACTTTAACCCCCGGGCGATCAATCGCAACAGTAACGGAACCTATGATTATGGCCTGATGCAGATAAATTCCAGTTGGGCAAAAAGGCTTGGCAAAACATGGAATGAACTGGGGGAGCCATGCACGAATGTAAAGGTGGGAGCTTGGGTACTGGCCCAATGTGTCCAGGATTATGGCTACACCTGGCGGGCTGTCGGTTGTTACAACTCGCGCACCCCGTCGAAGGGGGACCGTTACGCCGGAAAAGTGTATCGCATCCTCGCTGAGCATACGAAACCACAGGCGACGACGCTCATCGCAGCTATCAGCACGCCCAGAATCGATTCCCCCTGGGATGAGGTGTTCGGCAATGCTGTCCGCTGATCTTCTCCACAAATACGGATTGCCGGAGGACGAGATTGTCGATGCTGTTGAATACGCTGTGGCAAGGACACTGATGGCAGCTTTTCAGAGGACGGTTACTGTCCGGGCAGAGGGTGAACTGGAAATAATTGCCTATCCCAAGCTGGGACACCCGGTCGAAATGCAGTTGAAGGACATTCCCAAGAAGCTCCGCCGGCATATCATTCACAGTGTCGAAGCGGAACTGCAAAAACGCCAGATCCTGCTGGAAGCAAAAAAACTGCAGGAACTTCAGGGGAGGGTTTTTTGTGGGGCCGTGGGACGTATCGGTTCCCGAGGGACATTACACGTAACTCTGGAAATTGATGACTTACTTAAGCCTCTCATCCTGTTCGGAGAATGCCCATTACGCTATCAGCCGCCACATGAACGTTCCCGTTATCGCATAGGTGAGCAGCGGAGCTTCTTGGTGACAAGTGTGCGCCCCGTCATGGTGGGAGGCGACATTGCAAAGGTTCGACTCATCCTGAACCGGACATCTCGTGTTTTGCCGGCTCTGCTGCTTCAGGACCTGACCGGTATTGCCGGGATCAAATGCCGACGGCGTATCGCCGGAGGGTTCAGTGAAGTTGTTACGCCGGTTCGTCTACCCAAAACATCGATTAATACAGTCGGAAAGGAGTTGAGGGAACATGTTCAAGTCCTCATCACCCCATAGAACCTCCAACCCGGAATTCATGACCTCCATCGGTAACGGAGTCCAGATGGAACGACCGACCCGGATCGTTCCGATTTCAATCCCTGATGAATACCGAAAACGGCACATGTTCGTATTTGGCACTACTGGGGTCGGCAAAACGCGACTCTGCGAGAATCTTATTGAGCAGGACATCATGAAAGGCAACAGCGTGGTCTACTTCGACCCCAAAGGAGACCAGCAGATTTTCACCAAGATCTTCGAGGTCGCCCGCAAGGCGGAGAGGCTCAAGGATTTGATGCTGGTAACGCCGATTTTTCCGGAATACTCAGCGGTCATCGATCCTATGGCCTATTACTTCATGCCGGACGAACTCGTCGGACACATCGTTTCAGGCATCCAGGGCGGACGTGAGCCATTCTACCGCAACATTGCAAAGGAAATCACTACTGCCATCATCTCAGCCAACATCATCATCGCCGATTGGGAAAAACGTCTTCCCAAGCAAAATATGGATGCTATCAGACAAAGCATTCGCCGCTCATCATTGAGCAGCACAATGGGGCTACTGCAGGAAATCAAGACACCCGAGGCGCTGCTAAACGCCGGCATGATCCAGGACATTCTCGAATCTCCCCAGGAGTATTACTCGAAGGTGTCTTCAACATTACGCACCTGCTTGATGGAGCTTTCCTCCGGGAACATCGGCAAGATTATCGGCCAAGCCGACAGCAACCGCTTCATCAGCCGACTTGAAAGAAAGAAAGGGGTAATCATGGTCGTGCACACCGGTACCATGATTACCAGGGAGGCAGCCACAACACTTGGTAAAGTCCTCTTGTCGATGATCCAGTCGTTCATCGGCAGGGTCTATCTTTCAGACAAGCAGAAAGTATTCCCACCGCTGTCCATCTACATAGATGAGGCCCAGAGCCTGTTCTACCAAGGCATTGAGGACCTTTTCGCCAAGGCTGGATCAGCAGACGTAATGGTGCATGCCTTTGCCCAGTCCGTGAACCAAATATATGCCACTATTGGTGAGGAATACGGCAAATCGATCCTCGACAACACCAACACCAAGATCTTCATGCGCTGTTCTGATGCTGAAACATCCGAGTACGTCGTACGGCATTTCGGCGTGCGCAACGTGCTGACCGGCATTTTCGGGTCCAACCAGGTTACTACTCGTGAGGTGGAACAGGACATTTTGAAAGTGCAGGATATTCTGGGGCTGCAACCAAGGGAATTCTACATGCTGACCTACTCCGGTAGGTACAAGGGTGTGACTCGTGATGCCAGAGACCCGCAGTTGAAGATAGTCTTCCCGTCGGCGCCATCTTCCATAACCATGAGCAGAGGGGCCGCATGATAATCCTGCTCTACTGCTGTGGCGTTATCGGTTTCCTGATGGTCACTTACAACCTGTGGCGAATTTTAACCAGGCGTCCGGCTGAAGTAGAGCAAGAACCGTGGGTTCCACTGTCAATTTCGGAACTGGAACCGGATGATGACCTGCCATGCACCGATCTCGCCACGGTATCTTCAGTATGGACAGGCCGTGTTGTTCACTTCACTGATCTGTCTCGACTCTGGCGTGAACCCACACCAAAACAGGAGGAGGAAGCCGCATTTCCACGGCCGACATTCCGGCATTCGGAGATTGAAGAGTTCTACAGGGACATTGTGGAACCGGAACCGCTTATCAATGGGAAGCGTAAGACTGTGATCGTCTATCTGCTTAAGATCCTCGACGCGGAAGGTACATGCCCCTCGGTTGTCGGAATCAAGAAATATGCAGCTGTCGGCAAGCAGATATCTGATCCGGATTCGGCGTACGGAGCAGCAGCTCTTGCCCAACTGGCTACCATACCGCTCTATCGGCATTCCCTGGGGGTTGCCCGCAAGTTCGTAGAAAAGAACTCTGAAAGAATCATGCTACCTACGATCCTCATCGTGTCACTGGCGCATGACATCGGGAAAATTCCCTCTTTCCACAGCCAGTATTATTCGACTGCAGATCATCCGCAAATAGCGCTCATCATACTTGCGAGCATTCCGGAATACGTTGCGCTGTCGAACAGGGATGAACTCGACAGCATCATCCGCAACCATCACCAGATAACGCCGAACAACCCGCTCACGGCCTGTTTGAAACGGTGTGACCAGGAGGCTCGTAATGACGAGATGGGGTCTTTTCTTGGGCAGATGGCGCAGGTAAGGGCTTCCGAAGAAAGTTCGCTGCCAATAGTTGAGTCACTGCCACAACCTGATGTGCCTGTCGCTAAAGAAAAAATTTCGCAGGAATGGGATCACCCGCTCGGATCTCCAGAATCGGGAAAGTACGTTCCCCAGAAGATAAAGCTTCCTGCATGGTTCAATGCCGATGCGATCCTTGGTGGCATTCACGGATTGATCAACCAGGTGGAGAAAACTTCGTCCGGAGTAAAGTGGCTGGCCGTTTCACTGCCGAACGGGTTGGTCTATGTGAAACCAGAAGCACTTTGGCAGGTGATCCATCAAGTTAGCGATGGCGATCCCATGATCTTGGTGGCTGATGCTGATGAAGAAACCAAACGTAATCTTCTCCATACTGTCGTCTGGGAACTGAGTGCCTCCAGAGATGCCATTGCCACGGAACTCATGACCAATGCTTACTACACAACGAATGCATCCATCGTGTCGAATAACGATAAGTCATTCAACAAACTCCTGATCCCGTTCCGGGTCGATGCCTTTGGTGTGCTCACCTCTGAACTGGAAAGCACCAAACCCCCGGTCTTGAGAAAAATAGTCAAAGACATCAGACCGAAGCATGCGGAGGACAAAGAATGAGGAGACTGATACTGGCCTCTATTCTCCAACTCTCCGTGACCACCGCTTCTGCCGGCTACTATGCCGACTCGGCCAAGGGCTGGTGGTGGTACCAGAAAGAACCAGAGAAGCAGGCCGAAAAACAGGAAAAGAAGAAGAAACCGCCCAAGAGCACGCCATCGCTCAAGGATTATTCTTATGAGCAGGTTTGGGAGATGCATCCCGACCAGTTCCAGGAGTTTGCCGAAGTATTGAAAAAGAAGGCTGTCCAGAAGCCGAGCGAAGAAAACGTGAAGGAGTACTTCGAGGTACAGGAAATCGCCCGTAAGAAGGCGCTTGCTTTTTCCAACGTGGCTCAGTTTGTCTGGCAGAAGTACCCGGAACTGACCACCAAGAAGGACTATCCGATCACGACTCCCGGCAACCTGGCCCGGATCTCCCAGATCAATGAGGAGCGGCAGCGCATCCTGCGGGACAACCGGGATGACTTTGCCCTGATTTATTTCCAGAGACCTGACTGCAGCTACTGCGATGAGCAATCCCGCATCCTTGACTGGTTCACCAACGAGACCGGCTGGACCGTGAAGAAGGTCAACATCAGTGAGAACCCGGGACTCGCCGCCAAATTCAGCGTGGAGATCACGCCGACCTTGATCCTGATCCAGAAAGGGAACCAGGATTATCTACCGGTCTCGGCAGGCGTCATTTCCGCCGACGAGATCGAAGACAAGGCATACCGGGCCGTGCGCCTCCTCAAGGGTGACATCTCCCCGGAGGAATATTCGCTGTACGAATTCCAGAAGGGAGGCAGTTTCGACGTGAAGAAACGCCGTCTTCAGGAGGAGCGGCCATGAGTCTGCCGGTACCACTGCAACAGAAAAGAGGTGTCAGTGTGAAACGAACCGTTATTACCAGAACCGTCGCTGCCTGCCTGGCGGCAACCATTGCCTTGAACCCTGTTCTTTCTTGGTCCGGCTGGGTCGATGACTGGGTGCAGCAGAAAAGCTCCACTTCTCCCAGCTATTATGAAGGGTCAAAGCGTGGCTACTACACTGGCGGCAGTTTTTCTGCCAGATGGGCGAACACCGATGACCATCTGTTTACTGCCTCGCTGCCCAAACTGAAGTCCGGCTGCGGTGGTATCGACATGTTCCTCGGCGGCTTCTCGTTTCTGAACGTGGATTACCTGGTGCAGAAACTCCAGAACATCCTGTCGGCAGCTCCGGCGGCAGCCTTTGACATTGCCCTGAAGACTCTGGCACCCCAGGTTGCCGATACCATCAAGAGTCTCGAAGCAATCACCGACCGGCTGAACTCGCTGCAGTTGAACGACTGCAAGGCGGCCAAGGCGTTGGTGGCCACTGCTGCCAGTCCGTTTTCGTCAGTCATGTCCGACAGCCTGAAGGCGGAGATGAAGACGGCCCAGACCGACTTCATGGTGTCGAGTGGTGCCAAGGATCTTTATCAGGATGTCAGCAAGCTGTTCGAGAGCGAGCAGAAGACCAATGCCGGCAACAAACCTGGCGTTCCCGGTACGACCCAGTCCTCAGCCACCAGCGCCACTGCTGGGTGCCCGACCGAAGTCCTGCAGGTATTCGGGGACGGGTCGGTCCTGGAGAACCTGGCCGGCAAGAAAGGGATGAGCAGCGAATACGTCAAGCTGGTGCGCGGTTTCATTGGCGATGTGATCATCCAGAACCCGGCGACGACCGGCACGACTTATCAGGCCCAATATATTCCTCCGTGCGACAAGAACAACAGCTTCGACTCCTTCATCAGCGGTTCTGCCCAGGGACGGGATACTGCCGGGGCCTGTGCCGACATCACCGACGCCAACAAGAACCTGATGGTCTACGTGGCCGGCAAAATGCAGTCCATCGCCACCAAGATCAAATCGAAAACAGCGCTCACCGCCGACGAAGAAGCGTTTCTCAAAAGCACGCCGCTGTCAGTCGGCCTGATCCTCAAGAATGCCACAGCCACCAATACCGAGGGAGAAGTGATCGGTAAACTGGCGGAACTGACTGCCCGGGCCTACGGCTACTACATGCTGCTCGACCTCTTTGGCCGTGCAGTCCAGTTGCAGGAGATGGCCCGCAACATCATGTCTACCCAGAAGGGGAATAAAGCAGGGGCTTCGCCGGAGACCTGCCAGTTGGCGCTACTCGGCGAAGGCATGCAGCATATCCAGACTCTGGAGGAGAAGACACTGCAACTTCTGAGCGTTGCTCAGCAAAGTTACGCCAATGCGGCATCAGAGATCAACGCAGTGGAAATGATTGTTCAGAATATGAAGAAATTCGACGACACGGTGTTTTCGGAATTATCAGACCGGTTCGGCAAAGGAATCGCTATGAGGGCTACCGGCAGAATCTAACAACAATGAAAGGGAGGAATTATGGCAGACAAGAATACCAAGGCGGATAAGGGTAACAGCACCCCTCCGGCTTC